>Ga0210409_10000700_pt1 | contig 50018 bp, 48 predicted proteins | sample IncBWH17MmetaG_FD_161649 | JGI IMG/M metagenome (GOLD analysis project Ga0210409, IMG submission 161649) | Forest soil microbial communities from Barre Woods Harvard Forest LTER site, Petersham, Massachusetts, United States - Inc-BW-H-17-M | ecosystem: Environmental > Terrestrial > Soil >... | reverse complement strand
CCCCGAGCGAGTGCCCGGTGCGAGCACTAGCGCCGTGGCGACGACGATCAAGCCGAAGTAGACGCCATAGAATTCAGGCCGCCTGCCCACAGCGTGGGCAAGCGGCCGAATGGCAGGCGCGACACCAGGCTTTTCCGCAGGATGGACAGGGAGATTGCCCACTCGGGTCGGTGAGATGCAGATGATCGTCGCACACGAGGCGTGCCCGCCCGATCCCCAGTCCCGAATCGCTGGGCGGCGGCTCGATCATGCGTATCGCCGGATGCCAGTCGATGCGCATGGTCCGTTCGCCCTTGCGTCGTTTGATCAGCACGTCGTAGCGATGCACGGGGGCAAAGAGCATCAGTCCCTGCACCCAATCGACTGTCACCCGCAAATCGTAATTGTGGCGCAGATCGTTGAGCTTGGTGGCATATTCACGCTCGACGGCGGCGATCCGCAACGTCTCGCGCCTGCGATCGGCCTCCGCCTTTTCGCCGGACGCCGAACCGAGCGCGGCAACTTTCAGCTGCGCGGTCCGGCGCAGATCGTCATGATAGGCGTGAACCCGCCCGCGGTCGCGGTCGAGCCGGCGGCGCATGGCATTGAGGAAAGGCTCCAGATCGAGCCGGACATGATGTTCGACCAGTCGCTCAACACGCGCCGTGACCGTTGCCGCAAGCCACGCCACGCCCGCGGCACGGCGGGTGTCCGGCTCGGGCACCTGCCAGTCCGCGACGCTCGCCAAGTACGTGCGGAGGCGCCGCAGAAAGTCGTCGTCCATGATCGCGCCCGTACCCTGGTTGAAGCCGAGCCAGACCAATCCCTCGCGCTTTTCGTCGGAGATGGCGGTGTAGCGGAACGCAAGAAGGAGGCAGCGTGTCCACGTCGGTTTGGCGTCATGCAAGCGCCAGACTGCATTGGGTAGATCGAGCGCGCGGTCGAGCAGGCGATGCGGATCGCTCGGCGCCGCGACGTTGCCGGCAACGGCGAGCTGCCGCTCGGCGAGGCGGCCACGCTCACCCAGAAGGGTACCGAAGCGGTCGAGCCAGTCGCCTTCGAGTCCGATCGGGATCGCCCCCGTCGGCCGCGTGGCGGCAAATCCGAGCCGCGCAAATTCCGGCCAGCCTAGCACGGCGCGCACGGACTCGGGTGCCAGCACTTCGAGCCCATCCGGTTCGACCGGCTCGATCGCCGCCCCTTCACTCTCCAGCATGTCGGCTACGAAATCGCGCAGCGCTCCCATTGGCAGTCCTCACGCCGTCTCGAAATCCTCACCGAACAGTTTTTCATCGAGCGCCTTGGCGTCCTCGTGCTGCTGGCGCGCCTGTTCGAGCCGCTGGCCCAGCGCTTCGAACGCCTGCAAGCGGGCCACCTCAGTCGCCCCCAACCATGCATCCAGCACCAAATCCGGAAACTCGCGCTCCTCCTCGAGGCCGCCGAGGATGGCGCCGACCTCCCCGACGACCAGCTCGAACATCGAGATCTTTTCATCGAGCAACGCCAATATTTGCTCCTCCAAGGTGCCGCGAGTGACGAGATTGAAGACGAACACTTCGCGACTCTGGCCAATGCGGTCGATGCGACCAATGCGTTGCTCGATCGCCATCGGATTCCAAGGCACGTCGAAATTTATCAAGGTATTGCAGAATTGAATGTTCCGTCCCTCGCCGCCCGACTGCGTACACAGAAGGACAGTCGCATAATCCCGAAACGCGGCGATCCCAGCGTCCTTCTCCGGCCCGCTGAGACTTCCGTCGAACCGCGCGAGCGAAATGCCGGACTGTTCGAGACGGGTGGCGAGGTGAGCGAGCGTCTCGCGCGAATGGACGAATACAAGCTTCTTCTCGGTCGGATTGCGCCGAACGAGGTCGACCAGCGCCGTCTCTTTGCCGCCGGATTCCATCGCCGCCCATCGTTCGGCGAGTTCCGACCAAATCGGATCGCCGACGTTTCGCGCCGCAATCCGAGCGACCGCCGTCGCAGCGGCGCGCGGCGATGAGCCTGCCGCGCTCAGGAGATGCTGGAGAGATAGCCGTTCGCCTTTGCCTCCGCCCTCCGTCACCAGGCGCCGCGCCGCCGCTGCGAGCGCGGCGTAGGCCTCGGCTTCGCCCGGGCCGCCATCGACCTTGATGGTGGTAGCGTGGCGCCGCTGCAGTTTGAGGGCGACGACAGCGCGGGTGTTGCGAATCATCGCGCCGCGCATCAGCCCGCGCAAGCGTTCGGAATTGAGCGGCTGGCGCGGCTTTCCTGGGGTCACGTAGGCAAGACGGAATTCTTTCAACGTCTTGAAAATGCCCGGCTTCAGCAGCGTCAGGAGATTGTAGAGCTCAACCAAATCGTTCTGCACTGGCGTTGCCGACAGCAAGAGCAGGAAGCGTTTGTTGAGTGAATCGACGAGTTTCCAACTTTGACTAGATCGGTCGCGTAGATGGTGCGCCTCGTCGACGATGATGAGATCAAATTGGCGCTCGAGGAGTCGCTCGGCGTGCTCTCGCCGCCGTGCGGTGGCGATCGAAGCCACGATGCGATCCTGGGCCCAAAACGCCTGCGGCTCGTCGCGCAGGAGCGCGTCATAAGTGGTCGCGAATGTAAGACCGAATTTGGTCTCCAATTCTTCGCGCCATTGGCCGACGAGCGAAGCCGGCGTGAGGACCAAGCTGCGCTCAGCCATCCCGCGCAGCGCATATTCCTTGAGTACCATGCCCGCTTCGATCGTCTTGCCGAGCCCGACCTCATCGGCAAGCAGAACGCGACCACGGAACTGCTTGAGCACCTTTCGCACCGTTTCGATCTGATGCAACAGGGGTTCGACGCCGGTAAGATGCGGCAGGCACAGGAGCTCGTCGAAACCCTGCGCCAGACCGAGATGGGCGAACCGTTCGCGCAGGCCAAACCAGCGGCCACCCGGCTCCGCGTCGCGCGCCAAGGCCGACAGCAGCGGCGACACGTCGAACTCGATCGTGAATGGAATATCGATATTGACGCTCGGCAGGGGTGGCGGCGGCGGCGCGATCCCTACGGCCGCAGGCGTCGGCTCGTTGCGCGGGCGAGCCGCCATTTCGCCCTTGGTCGTGGCCCTTGGCTTGCCTGCGACGCGCGCCGTCAGCCTTCGCCCGGCGAGGGCCACTTTGCGGCCTACGATATTATCGAGTTGCTGGATCAACCACGGCAGCCGCTCGGACCCGCCCGGAAAAACCCTGACGGCAGACCACCGGCTGCTCAGGTCATTGCTCTCCAACAACGCTCTAGCTGCGGCCCGTTTGCCGAGTTGATTGAGCGCCAGCGCGTGCAAGAGATCTTCCGCCGGTGCGGAAGCACGTTTGGAAAATCGCTTCAGCATGACCAGCGCGCGCTTTGGCCGCTCATCGAACAGCGCCGCCATGGCGGCCAGCATGAGAATGATCGCATCGCCGGGGCACGCCTCGACCGCCTGCTCCGCAAGCGGCAGGAAACCTGAGTGGAGGGTCGCATCAGCGAAGGCCGCAAGCAGCCGTTCCGACCAGACGTCACCTTCGTGGGGCGCGTCTGCAAACAGATTGGACTGACGCAATGCTGAACGCAGCATGACCCTTCGTCGCAGACTGGATACGATCGGAGATACTCGCGCCAGATTCCAGCACGAATCGCCTCCTTGAATTAGGCCGTGACAATGCCCTCACGGCAATACCTTTTTGCGACAAGATCACAGAACTCACAACGTATGGTGTGGTGGTTGAGGACGCGGACGCTGGCTCCACGCCTCACGTGCTGCGTTGCACTAAAGTCTCGTCGCCAATTGTCGCTCTGCGCCAGGCGCGTCGCGATCTGCCGAAGCGGCGTGTCGCTGTACTTCCGGTTCGTCCCCGAAAGCGACTGTGTCAGAATGCAGTTTCGTCGCTGAGGCGAGTCGCCCGGAGGAATTTCACTCGCGGGCGCTCCCAGATCATTCATAACCTCTCGATTCACACGGCTCCCGATGTTCGGCCGTTTGCAACCACAGCTGCCAATGAGCGAACAGCATAGGACGAGCGCAGCGATTTCACCTGGCGCGCGGTCTTGATCTGCCAGTTCTTGATGCGCTGCGCCTCGTCGAGCACAACCATGTCGGAATGCAACATCTCGTTGATGTCCGGCGCGTCTCCGAGCACCTGCTCGTAGTTAACTATGGTGAAGAACGCGGGCTCGCGGTAGGCGGTAAGGTGCCCCGGCCGGGCCCCGAATACCGCGCGCGCCGGGCGGTCCCGTGAAGCGTGCAATCTCCTCTTCCCATTCCGCCTTAAGCGAGGCCGGGCAGAACACCAGCACGCGTTCGATGCCCTTGCGGCGGGGCCAAAAGCTCGCAGGCGGCGATTGCCTGGACGCTCTTGCCGAGGCCCATATCGTTGGCCAAAAAGGCCTGTTCACCTTGCGAGATGCAGCATGCCGTCGCGGGATAGGGCAGCAGCGGCTGGTGCAGCAAATCGAAATTCACAGTGCCGTCCTTGACTTCCGCAAGGAATGCCGCGCGCCTCTTCGCGCAGACGCTTCCGGCGCAGACGGTCGAACCATGGCGTGAACTGGCGCGACACCCCAATCCGGCGGCGGATATCGGCGGACGAAATAGGCCACGCGGAAACGAGCGCCTCAACCTTGCCGGGGTCGCAAGCAAGAGTGCCATCCGTTTCAGTGAGCGCATCGAGCCAGCGGCTCACCGCGTTCGTATGGCGGCGGTCACCAGCCCGCCACAGCAATGCCGGCGTTCGCGGCGCCGCGACGATCCAGGAAGACGTCGAAGCGCGGATTGCAGCGGGCAGCGGCCTCACGGAACACCCTTGGTCGGTCTTCAGTGACCCCTGAAGTCGTCAGTGGTACGCCACCCTTGCAGCGGCGGAGGTCGATCGAGCACAACGCGGCAGTGCAATGAGGTTACCGAAACCGCCGATCGGCCACGTATCCTGGCTCGGAAAGAACCGGTCGTCAGAACGAAACCCGATATCAGGTACCCGCTCCATAGTATCTGTGATGATGGAGAAGCCGAGGCGGCGCGCCGGGGACTGGCTCTTGGAAGAGAATCCAAACATGTGCCCCATTCCCGGCACGGGAACGCCCAGTGCACACGGGGCGCGCGAGAAGTCGCACGTTTTTACATAAGCCAATGCGTCGCGCCAATATTCCCGGTCAAAGTCCGCTACCAGCAGGCAGCATGTTCCATCCGGTAACATTGGATAGAAACCCATGACGAAGGGGGCTCCCGTTGATATTGTGCCCCGCATGATGAAAGCTTGATTCGGACACACTGAGCATTTGACACGAGGCTTTTCGCACAGACGGCATTGCCATTCGTTGTGACAGGCGGGCGCATAGCCGCTCTTGCCGGATTTTGCATTGTCCCACCGCATCGGAAAAACATCAGTACGTCCTCGAAACAGCTCACGAAACGGCGAAATTTTTGACGGACGTCCGCTTCACCCTTTGATGCGATAGCCTCGGATCAGGTAAACTGAGCGAACGACAGCTACCGAAACAGCGCGCGGGAAACAGCCTCCGCCGCTTCGGACGAAGGCATGAACAGTCTGAGCGGACGGTTCGGAAACGGCGCGAATCCAAAGTCGCGATAGAAGGCGGCCGCTTTTTCATCCGTCGCTTCGACCACAATGGCGAAAACTGCGAGTGAGCGAGAGGCCCCAATCACCCTCCGAACCGCGTCGGCGAGTAGAAGATCGCCGACGCCTTCACCGCGAACTTTCTCATCACGCGCGAGCCGCCCAGTAAGAGCAGCCGGAATAGCGTCATAGCGGGGCAGACGGCTTGCGTGTTCGGGCGGCAGATCGGCGATGGCGAGTGTGAAGGAACTCAAGCTGTAGAAACCGACGATCCCGCGTAGACCGTCGACGGCGACGAAAACACGCGCCACATTCCGTTTCTCATCCTGCCCAGCGCGAAAACGGAACCATTCACTTCTCGACGAGCATCAGCGCATGGTTCTATCGGGCGCGGATCGCGACGCCTTTCTTGCGGCGGTCGGCCGGAACCCTGAACCAACCCCGCGCCTTGTCGAGGCTTTGAAGCTTCATCGTCGTCAATTCGGCTGATCACGCATGATCAAGGCGATCGAACCGCTCGGCAAGCATGACCGCGCGGCGTTTTCGTGCGGTGTGGTTGCGCTCGATGGCCTGCTGGATCAGCCGGCGCGCACCTTCGTAGGCAAGATCACCGGCAGCAAGCCCCGTGACCGACATGCGGAAACGGCGCCTTCTATCGTGGGGTTTGCGGCGATCCAGGGCGTTCAGCGCAAACAGGATCTGGCCGGCTTGGCGCCAAATTGTTGCTTCATACCGGCTGAGGCGATCGAGTGCGTAGTTGGGCAGATTGGTGAGACGCAAAAAGCAACGCGCGAGCTCAGCGGTCGGATCAACGGCAGATCCGACAGATCCCGGCCCCGAGCTGGGCACGACTTCTGTTCCATTTATGATACCGAGCGATTCCGGATCGCGGTCGAAACTGCCCGAGTCAGCCCTCCCGAATAGCGCATGGACAACCTCTCAAGAGGGCGGGTGAATGGCCTGCTTGAACCCACTCAGATGCTCAGCCTGAATTTCGAACAGGCCGGTTTCCATCGTCGTGGCGCGGCGCAGCCTCCACAACAGACTCGCTAATCGCAGCACCAACTCACGCTCCACTGCGGACTGGGCATCGTAATCGGCAATGATGGCTGCTTCGAATGCTTTGTAATCTTCAGCATCCTCCAGCGCGCCGATCACCGTCTCGGCCGTGAGCCCATGGCGGATGGCGTTGCAGCGAGAGCGCCGTTTGCCTTCTTCCGTGATCGGGCCGGTGCTTTTACGAGCATTGCGGCGGTTGGCATCAATCTGTCTGAAGGAAGTCATGGGGGCCCAGCCGCGATAATTGGCTTCGTTTTGCAATTCCGGCCTCGTTTGCTGAGCGACCGATCACGCTTGGCGCTTATAGGAGCTAGAGAAGTCGCCGAGAGATACAAGATCGTTGACGGCGCCAACATCAGGAGTGCTACGGTGTCTAGGGCCGACCTGCAGCGCGCATCAAAAACGCGAAGGCAGCAACGATTGTGCCCACGCTCCAGCGACTTGAAGTGGCCAATGGCTTTCTATCTGCCATTCGGCGGAAACGCATCACCGCCGAATATCGCGATCGGGCGCTGGCCGAGCTGATGAAAATGTCCATCACCACCGATACAGAAAGTAACACGTATGCGTGGACGACAAGGCTCCAACTGGCCGAGCGTTTCGGGTCACGGCCTACGATTGCGCCTATTTGAGCTCGCACGGCGCCACAGCTTGGAAGAGACAATCCCGGTGTAGGTTGCGGTCAGCTGGCTGGCAGTGGAGAAGTTGAAGCGAGGCCGTCGCGAGAATTACGAGCTATACGAGCGTGACGAGATCGCTGTACTCGCCGAGGCGAGCGTCGCTGGTGATCAACCGCAAAGGTTCGCTAATCGCCTGCGCAATCAGCATACGGTCAAACGGATCGCGATGGTGATCAGCAAGCGTGCTAACTGCCATGGCGTGTCGCCATGTCACGGCTAGTTCGCGGATCCCGGCGGTGCCCATCCTTACCAGTAATCGGTCAAAATCGACCTTTAACTTGCCGAGTCCAGCCTTGATCACCATTTCCCAGAGGGAAATCGAACTGACAAAAATGGCCTCCGCACGCTCGATTTCCAAACGGGCGCTGTCCGATAATCGCGGGCTATCTACCGCAACCCACAAGACGATACTCGTGTCGAGCAATAGCCGCACGATTTAGTCGCTCTCGAAGGCGCGAAGTATCGCCTCGGGCAATGGCGCATCAAAGTCATCGGCGATCATGATTTCCCCTTTCATAAAGCCAAACTTGATCTTTCTTGCCGGCTCACTGATGGGGCCGAGCCGCGCGAGCGGAGTGCCGGACTTGGCGATAATGATGCTTTTACCGCGCGCCGCCTGGTCGACGAGACTGGAGAGCTTGGCTTTCGCTTCGTGAATGTTGAGTTGCTTCATTGGAGGTACTTTCATCATCCGTCTGTGCATACAGCCAATCGATAAAATAGCGATATGACCAACCTTGGTCAAGCTGCGCAAGCTCCTTTTTCGTGACGATTGTAGCGATTGGCCTTGCCCGAGATATCGAGCGCGACGCACCGCCCGCCACGAGCGAATGAGCACGGTGTCCGACCAGCTTGGCCCGCGCTCGCCGCCGAGCTTCACGGCAAACGACAGCAAGTTAAGATCGAGGCCGTGCCCGCACTAAGGTCGTATGGCTGCCCTTGAGGTGCAAACGCGCCTTCAAGGGCTGCGACAGCCTGCTTGCTAAGTGTGCTAGCCTGTTTTTCGCCGACCAGCGGGATTCCTAAGGGGGCTCACTAATCGCTTTCGACTTCGACGGCACCGGAAGCGGATGGCTTGCCAACCAAAGGGTGCGCGCACTTACCATCGGATCTATGCCGACATTCTGCCACCATGGTCGCGCACCCGACGCGGTTCGGGCAGCCCAAGTATGGTTTATCGATCCGCTGAGCGGCTGGCTGCCGACCGCGTCCGTGCGCGTCGCGAAGGTGCGCTTTAGTAAGTTGCTCTGATGCCGCTCGTTGGATGGCAGGCTCTTCCGCAGCGTGGTCCGTTAACGTCACGAGCTTCGCTGCGAAGGCTTCCTCGACGCACTCAGCGTCCGCAGCCCTCAGCGTATTCTTCGCACGCAGGCTCCGATGCGCCCAATCCGCGGCGTCATCAGTCGAGCCGAGTTCGTTGATCTCGCCGAGTAGCCGAGCCCTCTGGACCAACGGTTGGCTCTGCAGGGGCATTTGAGGCGCCCTTTGCATCCCGGCGCCGAACGGCTCGTTGCGGCAGGTTTCCGCTACCGCCGTTTGGCCGCCCCCTGCCCTCGCCCTTTGGCTTCTCCGGCCGGGGCGCCGGATCCGAGTTCATTGGCGCCGCAAGGCGTTTCGGCGCTTTCAAGCTCCTGATGTTCTTTCAGGACGCCGCACGTGCACGTTACGGGGCGCGACTTCGCGGCGAAGATTCGCCTCGCAAACGGCGAATTGATCGCCGGGGACGCACCAAACAGGGTCCTGGCAGAAGCCCGGCGCTGGATTCAAGAGAATCAGGCGCAGTTGTTGCAGCTGTGGAATGAGTTCCAAAGGGGGCCGGAATGATCGGAGATATTCCCATCGTGACGAAAGTGCGTCCAGCCGGCAGCCGAACTCTGCACGTACGCTTTGCCGGTGATCGCCGCGCATATGTCGTCGCTCTGACCGGGTTGATCGCCCGCAGCAAACATTTTGCGCCGCTGATGGAGGATGCCGATACCTTCGCAAAGCTCGATATATTGGACGATGGCATCGGTGTTGCTTGGCCTATCGAAACGAAATGGGGCCGCCTCGACCTTTCAAGTTCAACGCCGCGAGGGATCGCGGAAGAGCAGTTGCCGATGAGGGGCGCGGACTTTTCGAAATGGCGAAAATCTTTGGGTCTGTCACTCACTGAGGCCGCCAAATTGCTCGGGGTTAGTCGGCGGACCATCATGGCCTATCTAAAAAAGAACGAACTGCCACCTGTCGTCGCTATTGCCTGCCGGGCGCTTGCACGGGACAAACACTTGTTGGCGCGCACTACGTGCCGGCACGAATTGTTCATTATCTCGCCTGAACCTGCTAATCACTCGATTTCTGATCGTATCCCGGTGAGTTGGGTAACAAGGGCGAGGCCGTCGTGATCTCCGGCAGGATGGCCGGGTTGTCAGGGCGCCGGCGAAGCTCAGACGAAGTGGTACGCCCCGCGACGTTCACCGCCTGCAAGTCGGCGAAGGCCGCTTTGTCTCAATTCCTTCCGTAGCTTGGCATTCCTCGACATCCGATCAACGCCGCGCGAAAACGTGCGGTCCGATCGGTCGACCCGAGGCCAATTCGTAACTGTAAAACTCTTTGAATTGTCGCCTGTTTGTCACCACCCCGAAATCATTCTTAAAGAACACAGGCGGCAATTCCGCCCTCACAACGTCTTTTGTCGTCATGATGGGCTCGTCAACGCAACTTACACCGGCCCCATTATAGGGCGCATCGTCCTTTTTGACTGTCGCGGCAATCGCGCGGTGACTTAAATAGACCGTCATTTCCATCTCCTGTATCTTCGCAGAGTGTAGAACTACGCTGATACTCAGCCCGTCGGCGAAGGCGACGATGCCGATGGCGAGCAAGACGGCGTCGATGCGAAACGCCACCGACGCCGCTAGGCCCTGTCTACTCATCCTGCTCCGGAAAAATTCGCATCTTCCGCCCTCGGCGACCCAAAACTCCGTAAGCGGGCCGCATGCCGAAGCGGGATGCATGGTTTGCAAACGTCGAAACTCCGCGGTTATTGATGGTCAAACCGACACACCGCTGCTGGGTTTTTCTCAGTTTTGGATTTTCGAGCATGAAGTCGAGAGCTTGAGTCAATGCGTCGACTTGATCGTCGAACGGGCCATGCGGAAACTGCTCAATCTCCGACTCCCACGCCTCGCGCCATTGAGCATCCCGAGGCAGCTTTATTCTGCCACTTTGGATTACGTCGATGTGGTGAAGAAGTCGCGCAGTCTTCGAGCGGCGATCCGTTGGAATGAGACGTATTTCCGGCGAGCGGAATCGCTTCCTCAGATCACGAGCCAGAGTTGGCCCATAGCCCGAATATTCGATTAAAACGGCAGCGGGTTGACAATTTCCGGTACCGATTTTTAGGGCTCGGCATGCAGTTTCGACGTCCGCCTGCGCGCGCCACTGGTCGAGTAGAAAAAATTCTTTTTTGACCGAACACCACGCCTGCATGACCGTAAAGCTGTGCCCCGGCCCAGAACGATGACCCGGGTCTACACTGATTACGACGTCGGCGCCGGGTGGTGCCACCGTGAAACTGCCGAAATGCCTTCTGCTGATGCGTATCGAGCTGCGTTCGCCCAGGAATTGCTGGTAAAGCGCCTCGAAATCCGGGTTGATGATGGTTTTGATCCGATTAATGTCTGCCTCGGTAAATGCATCCGGTCGCAGTAACTCGCCGTTTTTTCGATGCCACACGCGACCGCCGAGATCGTAGTCCTGATCCTTTGGCGCGACGAATGGCAGTGCGATGTGATCCCACCCTCCGCTTTCGAGCACGTGCCCAGCTAGATCATTTTGATGGCGTCGGTGAGCGCTGATGACGACCCGGCCGGTCTTCGGGTTGTCGAGCCGCGACATGATCACGGTGTCGAACCGTTCATTGACTTTCTCGATTTGGTCGAGATTGCTCGAGTCATCAATATTGAGCGGATCATCGAATATAATAATCGTCGCGCCACGGCCGGTGATCGACCCCTCGGCAGAGACGGCGTACACGCCACCGCCGGCTGTCGTTGCAAAATCAGAGACGCGGGTTCGATCGCCTGCCAGACGCGTCGGGAAATATCTCCGGTACCACGGCGACTGCAATACTTTGCGCAACAGATAGGCGGTGTTGAGCGCAAGTTGCTCGCTGTAGGTGACGACTATGATTTTCTCGGCTGCATTCCATGCCAGCAGCCAAGCCGTTAGGAAGACCGAACCCAGCAAAGTCTTGAGATGACGCGGCGGCATATTGAGCACAATGCGCGCGCCGTTGCCCTTGGCCTTGGCCAGTCGCCGGCAGACATATGTGATATACGGGTCATTTCCTAATTCGCGCCCATCATTCAAGTAGCGGTACGCCATGCGAACGAAGGACTCGAAATTCCCAAGGAGGAGCGCGGCGCCGTTATTCATTTTCCGCCTCCTTATCATCGGCAGCCCGTGATTCGCGGTCAGCCAGCTTTTCGACAAACGCCTCGTCCTCGGCGGCACGCGGGTCCGCCTCCTCACCGCGGCCAAGTTTTGCGCAAAGGCTGATCAGCAGGCAGGCGATTTTGGCGTCATCCCTCGCGGCCGCGACCAGCCGTTTCACGATCGCCCGCTTATTCGTCAGGTGGACGCCGGCATTGTTCTCGCCGGCGACAATCGTCGTGAACAGTTCGTCGGCGAGTTCTGACGCGAACGAGATCGCGCCTTTGGGCCGACCGAGGGGATTGCCGCTCTGGCCCGGCGTGAATTGGGAATGCTTGGGCGGGCTGCAGTATCCGACCTTGTCACTCTTGCTGCCTTCGGCGGCAGGCTCCGCTCGATCGCCGAGCTTTTGAGCGTCAGGATGTCTAGGCATAGTTCTCTCCTTATGCTTGGCCTTACGGCCGATCAAAATGCGATTCGCGTCGGCGCGCAGAAGGCGCGCCGGCTCCGCTGATCTTTTCCGTTTTGAATAGGTCTCGATAATTATTGCGTCAGAACAAAAGTTCGTCTTGCACTCGGTCTTCTGTCTTGCCTTAACTTCCCGATGAGCGGGTAACGTTGGAGCGGCGCCACAATACACCCACGCCACCGAGCGTTCAACGCTCCGCGTCATGAAAGATGCTGATTTGTGTTGCGTCAACAACAATCAAAAACTACGTGTGAAGGCGCCGGCAAGACCGGCCTTGCGCAGCAGTCAATGCCATGACAATGTTTATGCGGACTATGGAACAAAGGCTCAATTTTGCTGCGGCGCAGCGCGAGTAGCGTGGCGATTGCCGAAAATTCCCTGTTATTTTCCATGTTAGCAGGGAATTTGTGCAACGCGATTGATGTTTGACACTATTTTCAATGCCGGGGCGGAGAACGGGACTCCAGCAGTTCAGTCCGGTAGCGTGAGGTTTTGTCCGAGAGCCGGATGCGGGAGAGCTGCATGTCCGGTTCGTGGGGCGATGTGACCGATGCGAAGGCATCCCGTGAAGAAAGTTTATGGAAATTTCGCAGTTATTTTCCCTATTAGCTGGGAACCCGTGCGCTAGAAATGTATGAATCGACGCCAGATCCCTCCAGACTATGGACCCTGCTCACTCAAGTCGAGGTGATCCATAAGATCAGCGGGGCCTGGAAAGTTCCGGCTGACCTTCTTAGAAGACTGGATGACCGCGCAACCTCGGAGGCAGCGGCGGAGGAGCGTTACATTAGCCTTGAATCATACAGATTGTTGCGTCGTCCACACCAAACGGGCTCTTGACTTGCTTCGCGTCCTTTGAGATCATTGAGATCAATGATCTCATGGAGCCCCGGATGGCTGGAAATTTGCATGTGCGCAACTTGGATGAAGATCTGATCGCTCGTTTGAAGCGTCGCGCGGCGCGGCACGGCCGCTCGACCGAGGCCGAACATCGAGAAATCCTCCGCCAGGCTCTCCTCGATGAAGTTGAGCCGTCCTTTGATACGTTGGCTGCCGAACTGCGGAAGCTCACAAGGCGCCGGAAACAGACACCGTCGGAAGTTCTCCTTAGGGAAGGACGGGAGGAGCGGTGAACACGTTCGTCATCGATGCCAGCATCGCCGTTAAATGGGTGGTGGATGAGGACGGCACGCCGGAGGCGCTGGCCCTCCGCCAAAGAGCCAAGTTGATCGCGCCCGAGTTGTTAGTCGCTGAGTGCGCGAACATCCTCTGGAAAAAAGTCCAAAGGGACGAGCTGTTGAAGGAGGAGGCACTGCTCGCCGCCCGTCTTCTTCAAGGTGCCGAAATCGAATTACTGCCCATGCGGTCGTTGTTTGAGACTGCAACGCGAATTTCAATCGAGATCAACCATCCCGCTTATGATTGTATATACCTTGCCCTGGCGGCCAATAGCAAGAGCCAGTTCGTTACAGCAGACGAACGCTTTCTGCGGAAGCTTCATCAGAGCCGACATCGAACACTGCATGGCAGAGTGATTTCGCTGATCGAGGCCGTGCAACTTTAGAGGCAATGCCGGCAGCGGTGCCGGTTCGGTGAATAGGCGCTGGCGGATAGCTAAGACTTGCGTGGAGTTCGCACCGGCCTGGCGCTTAGGTTCTCTTCCTAAAACGCGACCTGAAGCCGCCAGGAACGGCGCGCTTTAGTAAAACTCGATCGCTCGCTCGCTCGAGAGGCGCTCGCATAAAGAATCTAACAATGAGCCAGAGCGGACCGCGGCTCCGCCAAAATCTCATCGACGGCCCGCTTCACCGTGACGATGCGTGCATGCGTGCAACCGACCGCGAGAAGGGTCAATATCGAACAGCCTTCTGGCGCGCTCGCGGCAATATCCTTTCCGACCCCTCGCAGCCTCTCGGAGCGTTCAAGCACAAGGCCCGGCCGCAATCTTATCCATCACGGGCCAACTCATGCAGCGCAGCTCAGATGGCCCCTCATTTCACAGGTCTGCGGAGGTATCGGCCGCGCGCCGGTCCGACGACTTTTCCCTCCTGGTAGACGAGGGCTCCGCGCAGAAAGGTGCTCTTCACCCGGCCGGTGAGTTTCTGGCCCTCGAAGGGCGAGTATCCCTGCCCGGATTCCGAATCGGCAGCGCGCACGGTGAAGGCCTCGTGCGGATCGACGAGCACGATGTCCGCGTCGAACCGCGGCGCGATATCTCCCTTGCTGAGCAGGCCGAACCGGCGCGACGGATTCCAGCTCAGGAGCTCGGCCATGCGATTGTACGACAGGCCGCGCCTGCTCCCCTCGCTGAGCACGCCGGACAGTAGATATTCGGTGCCGCCGAAGCCAGACTTGGCGAGCCAGATATTGTCGGGGTCGTCCTGCGCCCATTTCTGCTCCGCCGCGCAGCAGGCGTGGTCGCTGACGATCCAGTCGATCTTGCGGTCGAGCACGGCCTGCCACAGCGCCTCCACGTCCTCGCGCGGGCGAATCGGCGGATTGACTTTCGCGCGTACAGCGCACGCACAGTCGGTGTCCAGCAGGAGGTGCCCGACGGTGACTTCGCGGCGGAAGTGAATGTGGGGAAAGACCTGCTGCATCGTCCACGCCGCATCGATTGCCTTGCGCGAGCTCAGATGCAGCAGGTTGATGTTCATGCAGTTGGTTTCATTGGCGAGGTAGGAGGCAATCCATACCGCAAGCCCCTCGGAATGCGGCGGCCGCGCGGCGCTGTAGGCATGCAGCCCGGTCAACTTGTCCTCGCGCTCTACCAGGGTGGTGTAGGCGTTGAGGATGTCGGCAAGCTCGCAGTGCAGGCTGACGCTGATGTGGTCCGCGAGTTCCGGGTGACGGTCCATGACCGAACGCGCCGCGCGCATGATGAACTCGAAATGGGCGATGTCGTAGCGGTCCTCGGGTCCAAGCATGAGGAACTGGTTCTGCGCGGCGGATTTGCCGTGCAGCCCGTAACCGCCGTAAAACATGAAGATCTTGAACGATGTGACGCCGTGTTCGCGCGCGAGGTAGTCCATCTCGCCGAGGTGAGCGGATTCGATCGGCGCCACGTGATAGCCGTAGTCGACCCAGAAGCGACCCTCCGACAATTTCAGCACTTCGGGCATGACCTCGCGGTACGGACCGCCGCGGTTGAGGTAGTAGTGCCCGGTGCGGATGTAGTTCAGGCTGGAAGTGACGCCGCCCATGGCGGCCGCCTTGCTCTCGCTCACCGCGTCCTCGGCCAGCGGCCGGTAGATGCCGACATGCATGTGGGCATCGACGCAGCCGGGGAAAGCCAAAAGCTTTTTGGCGTCGAACACCTCGCCCGCGTCTTCGGCGCGGATTTCCGCCGCGAGCCGCGTCACCTTGCCGTTCGCGATGCCGATGTCGAGGCAGTCCACTCCCGTAGCGTTCGGGCGCACCACGCGCGCATTCTTGATCACGAGATCAAAAATCTTCATTTCGGATTCTCGTTTCCTGTTCCGGATCGGCGGGGATCGCGCGGGCCGCGTCACCGCCGCCCCGAAGCTTGCCCGGACTCCGGTTCGAGGCCGGCATAGCGTCTGCCTCGCTCCAGCATTTCCGGCGTGCCGATCAACTGATTGAGCCCGGTGAAATCGAACATGCGCCCGCGGAACGGCGCGGTGCTGCCGTGCGCCTTGAGCGAGGCATAGAATTCCTCGGCGGTCCTGGCGACCGCACGCACGACGCCGGCGGCAAAGATCACCACGGCGAAGCCAAGCGCCTCGAGCTCGCTCGCCGGTAGGATCGGCGTCTTGCCGCCCTCGACCATGTTGGCGAGGAGCGGCACCGATTTACCGAACCGGGCGCAGATACGGCTCAGCTCGTCGCGCTCCCGCGGCGCCTCGATGAACAGCACATCGGCGCCCGCCTCGAGAAAAAGCGCGGCGCGCGCCATGGCGTGGTCGAAGCTTTCGACGGCAATGGCGTCGGTACGGGCGATGATGAGCGTTTCCGCGGAATGCCGGGCATCCACGGCCGCCTTGATCTTGCCGGCCATCTCCTGCGCCGGGATGACCGCCTTGCCGTCGAGATGGCCGCAGCGCTTGGGAAAGTCCTGGTCCTCGAGCTGGATCGCGTTCGCCCCGGCCCGCTCGAGCAGGCGCACGGTACGTTCGACATTGAGTGCGTTGCCATACCCGGTGTCGGCATCGACGATCAGATGGACGCCGACGCGGTCGCGGATCAGCGCGACCGTCTGCACGACCTCGTTCAGGCTGACGAGCCCGATGTCGGGGCGGCCGAGCCGGGTATGCGCCATGCCGGCGCCGGAGACGTAAAGCGCCTCGAAGCCGGCGCGCTCGGCGATCAGCGCGGTGAGCGCATCATAGACGCCGGCCGCCATCAGAATGGGTGTGCGGCGCAGGCGGACAGACAGTGCGTTCTCAGTCATGTTTCACAGTCCCAGATTCACAGTCCCAGATTCACAGTCCCCAGATTCACAGTCCCAAATAAGCGCGTTTGAGTTCCGGATAGGCGCCGAGCTCCGCGGCTGCGCCGGACATGATGCATTGCCCCTCGGCGAGGACATAGGCGCGGCTCGCTATTTCGAGGCTCTGCACCACGTTCTGCTCGACCAGCATGACGGCGACGCCGTCGGCGTGGATGCGCGCAACGAGCGCAAACAGCTCCTCGACCATGAGCGGCGAAAGCCCGAGCGAGGGCTCGTCGAGGATCAGCAAGGTCGGCTCCGCCATCAGGCCGCGGCCGATCGCGAGCATCTGCTGCTCGCCGCCCGACAAAGTGCCGGCGCGCTGCAAGCGGCGCTGATGAAGCCGCGGAAAGATTTCGAACACGCGCTCACGGTTCGCCGCGCGCCGCGCGGCGGCGCGGCGGTAGCTGCCGAGGTCGAGGTTCTCCTGCACCGAAAGGTTCGCGAAGATCCGCCGACCCTCGGGCACGTGGATAAGCCCGCGCGCGACGATCGCCGCGGGCTTCTCGCGCTCGATCGGCACGCCGTCAAAGCGGATGGCGCCGGCCCAGGCGCGCACGACGCCCGAGATGGTGCGGTTGAGCGTCGACTTGCCGACGCCGTTGGCGCCGAGAACGGCGATGATCTCGCCGGCGGCGACCGCGAGATCGACGCCGCGCAGAACCTCGGTATCGCCGTAACCGGCGCAGAGGCCGCGAATATCGAGCAGCGGCTCAGTGGGCATGGGTTGACCCGATCCTCGCCGCGGCGCCACGGCCGAGATACGCCTCGACGACACCCGCATCGGCCACCACCTGCGCCGGACTCCCCTCGGCAATGATGCGGCCCTCTGCCAGCACGAACACGTGCTCCGACAAGCTCATGACCGCCTGCATCACATGCTCGATCATGATCACGGCGATGCCGCGCGCGCAGAGCGCGCGGATGACCGGCACGATGTCGCGAATCTCGGCGGGGTTCAATCCGGCCAACACCTCGTCGAGCAGAAGGAGCTGCGGCGCGGTCGCGAGCGCCCTGGCCAATTCCAGGCGCTTGCGGCCGGCCACCGTGAGGGTGTGCGCCGGCCGATCGAGCAGATCGCCGAGACCGACCTCGCGTCCGACCGTCTCGGCAACGCCGACCGCGTCGGCGCGCGCGGCGTGACGCAGATACGCGCCGACCAGAATGTTGTCGCGCACCGAAATGCCGCCGAAAGGCTGCACGATCTGGAAGGTCCGGGCGATGCCGCGCCGCGCCAGGCGATGCGCAGGCTCACCGGTCACGTCCTCGCCGCCATAGCGGATACGCCCGGCGCTCGGCTTGAGGAATCCGGAGATGACGGCAAAGAGCGTGGTCTTGCCGGCGCCGTTGGGGCCGATCAACGCGGTGATGCGCCCGGCCGGCGCCGACAGCGATGCGGCGTCGAGCGCGAGCAGGCCGCCGAAGCGGCGCGACACGCGCTCGACCGAGAGCAGCGGCTCAGCCACGGGCCGCCTCCGCTCTTCCCTTTCGCGGCGCCCGCAGGCGGCGCGCGGCGCGTTCACGGACGTTCGCGAGCGTGCCGACGAGACCGGCCGGCGCGAACGCGACGACGATCACCAGCAGCGCGCCGTAGATCATGAGATCGAGCCCGGGAACGTCACCGGTCCAGAGCTTGGCGCCTTCGCCGAGCGCCTTGACCGCGAGCGCCCCGACAAGCGGCCCGAACACGGTGCCGGCGCCGCCGATGATCGGCGTCAAGAGCGCCTCGATCGAGATCCACGGGCCATAGGCAATGCCGGCATCGACGAACAGGAAATACTGCGCATAGAAGCAGCCGGCGGCCGCCGTGACCGCGGCCGAGATGACCATGGCGCCGAGCTTGACCGCGGTCGCGTCGACGCCGAGCGCCATGGCCGCGTCTTCGTTCTCGCGCACGGCGATCAGCCAGGCGCCGAAGCGTGAGCGCTCAAGCGTTTGCGCGATCGCGAGCGAAGCCGCCACGAGCGCCAGGATGACCAGATAGAAGACGGCGCGGCTCTGGAACTGGAACGACTGCGGGCGCAGGTCGAGTTTGATCAGAATGCCGACGCCGGCCCCGGTGATTGGCGCGACGCTGGCGAGGATGCGCAGCACCTCGGCGAAAGCGAGCGTGACCAGGGCGAAGTAGGAACTGCGCAGCCCGGCGCGGAAGGCCAGCCCGCCGATGATCGCGCCGACCGCCGCGCCGGCGGCAATGCCGCCAACGAACCCGATCCAGGCGTTCACGCCGTAGCGCATCTGCAGGATGGCGGTGACATAGGCGCCGGTGCCGAAGAACGCGGCGTGACCGAACGAATATTGGCCGCCATAACCGCCGATGATGTTCCACCCCTGCCCCGCCAGCGCGATCAGCAGTGTCACCACGAGAAAGTTGAAAACAACGTTCGAATGGACAAACAGCGGCACCGCCGCGAACGCGGCAACGACTGCGGCGATGAGCAGCGGCCCCTTCACGCGCTTGCTCCGAACAGGCCGCGCGGCCGCAGCAGCAGAACGACGATGAAGATCAGGAAAATGCTGACTTGCCCGAGCGACTCGCCGAGCAAGAAGCCGCCAAGGCTTTCGACCACGCCGATGATAAGCCCGCCGATCAGCGCCCCTGGGACCGAGCCCATGCCGCCGAGGACGACTACCGTGAAGGCGATGAGCACGAACGCATTCCCGGCGCCCGGATTGACGTAGTAGGTCGGCACCAGCAGGCAGGCGGCAATGGCGACGCACGCGGTGCCGAGACCGAAGGTCATCGCGTAGACGTGCGCCACATCGATGCCGGCGAGTTCGGCGCCGAGCTTCTCCCTGGCAACAGCGCGGATCGCCTTGCCGGTGTCGGTCAGCGCCATGATCGCCCAGAGTGCCAGCGCTACGGCGAAGACCGCCGCGAACGAGATCAGGCGCGGAACCGCAAGGAAGACGAAACCGAGATCGAGCGTTTTGAAACTGTAGGGAAGGTCCACGGTCCGCGTATCGGCGCGAAAGGCGTAGAGGAGCGCGTTCTCGATCAGCACTGCCAGCCCCAGCGTCACCAGCAGCATGTTGCGCTCGTCGCCACGCGCCGCCGGGCCGATGATGAAGCGTTGCAACGCGTAACCGACCGCGAAGAATGCCGGCGCCAGCAGCAAGGCCGCGGCATAGGGATCGAGTCCCAGTTTTTGATGAGCGAAGAACGCCGCGAACAAGGCAGCGCTCAACAGTGCGCCGTGCGCGAAATTGATGATGTGGAGGACGCCGTAGATCAGCGTCAACCCCAGTGCGACGAGCGCATAGACCGCACCGGTCAGGAGCCCATTGAGGACCGCGATGCCGAGGATGAGAGGCGAAAGCACGGCGGCGGCGCCGGCGGCACGAGGCGGCTACGCCGGCATGGGAAAGACCGGCTTCGCGTCGGCGAATTCGGTCGGCAACACGACCTTGATGTCGTTGTCGAGCACCTGCGTATTGACCGGCGCCGCTCCCTGGTTCTGCCCGTTGACGAATTTGGTCGGGCCGTAGGTCATCACGTGGCCGGCGAAGGTCGAGGCCTCGAGCGCGGCGACGATCTTGGCGCGGTCGGCGGAGGCGGCGCGCTCGATGGCGTCGGCGACGAGCAGGATCGCGTTGTAGTTCATGTACACCTCGTAGGTGAAGAACTGGCCTTTCGCCTTGACTTTCTCTTTCAGCTCAAGCGCCTTGGGATTCTTCGGGTTGAACCAGTGATTGCAGTCCATGATGTATTTGGCGGCATCGGGAAACTCCTTGACGAACTTGTAGGAGGAGGCGGCGCCGCCGAGCACCGAGTAGATGCCCTTGGGCCGCACCCGCTGCTCCTGCATCGTGCGCGCGAGCAGGACATATTCGTTGTAGTAGTTCGCGGGTATGACGAGGTCGGGGTTCTGCGCCCTGATCTTGAGCACGACGTTGTTGAAGTCGCGGGTCGGCGTCGGATGCGCGATGGTCTCCAGGATTTCGAAGCCCTTCGGCGGCAGTTGCGCGTTGAGCAGCTTGGCGAGGCCGGAACCGAACAGCGAGTCCTCGTGCACGATCATCACCGTCTTCGCCGGCTTGCCGGCCGCGTCGTTGATCGTGGTCAGGTTGTCGAGCGCGGTCTTGGCGATGACCCCGAAGCCGGGGCCGAAGCGGAAGGTGTTCTTGAGGCCGCGGGTGACGATGCTGTCGGCGACGCCGACGTCGACGACATAGGGCAGATCGTAGCGTGCGGCGGCCTGGCTGACCGCGAGACAGATCGACGAGGAATAGCCGCCGACGATGCAGGAGACCTCGGCGGCGTTCATCTTCTCTACTTCCGCGGTGCCGCCGTCTGGCGTCGACTGGGCGTCGCCGAGCATCGCATCGATCTTGGCGCCAGCAACCGCCTTGATGCCGCCGGCGGCATTGATCTCCTCGACCGCCAGCATGGCGCCGATGCGGCCCTGCTGGCCCGAATAGGACAATGCGCCGGTCACCGGGTGCAGCACGCCGACCTTCACGCCGGCGCCCTGCGCGCGCGGCACGGAGGGTGCGGCCATGCCGCCGGTCGCCGCGGCGATGGCGCCCCATGTCGTGCCGGCGAGAAAGCGCCGACGGCTGAGCGGGGTGCCTTGCTCCGACATGGTCATGTTCCTTGCTGAACGGCGCCGCCGACGTTTAAGCTTGCCGGCTTGCTCTTATTGTTCAATCGGACTGCGCTGGGTGGTATTTTTTCAGCATACAGGATCGTCCACCCTCGACAAGCCCGCTACGCCGAGGCACATCATCGCGCATGAACGAGCCGCGCATGAACGAGCCGCTTACCCTCATCGACAAGCTTTGGTCGGCGCATGAGATCGCCCGGCGCGAGGACGGCGCCGCGCTCCTCTGGGTCGACCGTCACTACCTGCACGAAGGCGTGTTTCACTCCTTCAGCGAGTTGCGGGCGCGCGGGGGCACGGTTGCCGAACCGGGCCTCACCTTCGCCGTCGCCGATCACTACGTGCCGACCCGCAATCGCAGCCGCACCATAGCCGACCCCGAGATCGCGAGGCTCATTCACGACCTCGAGGCGAACGCCGCCGCCAACCACATCAAGCTGTTCGGCCTCGGCGATCCGCGCCAGGGCATCGTCCATGTGGTCGGCCCCGAACAAGGGCTGACGCTGCCCGGATTATTGATCGTGTGCGGCGACAGCCATACCTCGACCCACGGCGCGTTCGGCGCCTACGCGTTCGGCATCGGCTCCTCGGAAGTGGCGCATGTGTTGATGACGCAGACCTTGTGGCAGAAAAAGCCGAAGCGCATGCGCGTCACCGTCGGCGGCAAGGCGGCCGCGGGCATCGGCGCCAAGGATATCGTTCTGTCCATCATCGCGCGCATCGGCGCCGACGGGGCGCAGGGCCATGCGATCGAATATGCCGGCAGCGCGATTGCGGCGCTGTCGATGGAAGGCCGCATGACGCTGTGCAACATGTCGATCGAGGCCGGCGGCCGCTGCGGCGTGGTCGCGCCCGATGCGACCACGTTTGCCTATCTCAAGGGCCGACCTTATGCACCCAAGGAAGCAGCATTCGACAAGGCGGTCGAAGCCTGGTCCGAGCTCGCCTCCGACGCCGGCGCTTCTTTCGACCGCGAGGTGACGCTCGACGCCGCAACCATCGCGCCGATCGTAACCTGGGGCACGACGCCGGACGATGCGCTGCCGATCGACGGGAGTGTGCCCGACCCGGCGCGCGAGACAGATCCGGTGCGCGCGAAGTACGTGCGCGACACGCTCGACTATATGGGAATCGCGCCGGGCAAGCGGCTGACCGAGATCGCGATCGATCGCGTCTTCATCGGCTCGTGCACCAACTCGCGCATCGAGGATTTGCGCTCTGCGGCGGCGGTATTCGCCGGACGTACCAGCAAAGTGCCAGGCCTCGTCTCGCCGGGCTCCTCGATGGTCAAGCGCCAGGCGGAAGAGGAAGGCCTCGACCGCATTTTCCGCGCGGCCGGGCTCGAATGGGCCGAGTCGGGCTGTTCCATGTGCGTCGGCATTAATGGCGACGTGGTGGCGGCGGGCGAGCGCTGCGCTTCGACCACCAACCGCAACTTCCGCGGCCGGCAAGGTCCCGGCGCCCGCACCCACCTGATGTCGCCAGCGATGGTCGCGGCCGCCGCCGTGAGCGGGCATCTCGCCGACGTACGGCCGCTGCTCGCGCGGCGCGAGCCGTAGGAGGCCGAGGATGGAAAAGTTTGTGCGTCTGGTCGCGACGGCCTGCCCGCTGCTTCTGCCCAATGTCAACACCGATCAGATTCTGCCGGCGCGTTATCTGAAGCTCCCGCGCGCCGCCGGCCTCGGCCATACCCTCTTCCACGACCTGCGCCGCGACTTGGAGGGAAACGAGAAAGCGGATTTTCCGCTCAACCAGCCGGTCTGGCGCGACGCCGCAATCCTGATCGCCGGCCGCAATTTCGGCGGCGGGTCTTCACGCGAGGCCGCCGTCTATGCGCTTTACGATGCCGGGATCCGCTGCGTGATCGCGCCGTCCTTCGGCGACATCTTTGCGCAGAACGCGGTCAAGAACGGACTGCTGCCCGCGGTCGTCGCGGACGCCGATGTCTCAGAACTGGGTTCGCTGGTTGCCGCCGATCCGGCGCTCCCCGTCACCGTCGATCTCGAACGGCAAACGATCGCACGCGGAAACCGGACCTTCGCGTTCTTCATCGATGAGGTGAGCCGCAACCAGCTGCTCAACGGCTGGGACGACATCGACGTGACCGAGAGCTATCGCGCGCGGATCGCGGCCTTCAAGGCGGCGGACCGCGAACGCCGGCCCTGGACCCGGTCACCGTAGGTCTGAGCATGCAGTCTGAGCATGCAGCCCCTTCCCTCGCTGCGTGAGCGGCTTGCTACCGAGAACGGCGCCGGTTACGCATCTACGCGACTCCACAGGGGCATGTCATGAATGTCTATGATCTGAAAGAGCGGGTCGCGATCGTCACCGGCGGCGCCCAGGGCATCGGCCTTGCGGTCGCCAATCGCATGCTCGCCTCCGGCGCCCGGCTTGCCATATGGGACCGTGACCGGCCGTTGCTCGAGGAGACGGTCAAGCGCATCGCAAAACCCGACCGCGTCCACAGCTGGGTGATCGATATCGCCGACCTCGCCGCCGTCGAGGCGGCGACCAGGGCCACCTTCGATCATTTCGGCAAGATTGATATCCTCATCAACAACGCCGCGATCGTCGGGCCCAATGCGCCGACCTGGGAGTACCCGCCCGAGGCTTTTCGCGACGTCGTCAATATCGGGTTGATCGGCACTTTCTACTGCTGCCGCGCGGTCGTCCCGCACATGATCGCGGCAAATTATGGCCGCATCGTCAACCTCGCTTCGATTGCCGGCAAAGAGGGCAATCCGAGAGCGCCGGCCTACAGCTCGATGAAGGCGGGCGTGATCGCGCTGACGAAATCGCTCGGCAAGGAACTCGCCACTTACAACATCTCGGTCAATTGCGTGACGCCGGCCGTCGCCAAGACGGCTATGGGCATGAGCCAGGATCCGGATTTCTTGGCCATGGTGGTTTCCAAGATCCCACGCGGCCGCATGCTCGAGCTGGAAGAGGCGGCGTCCATGATCTCATCGCTCGCGACTGCGGAAAACTCCTTCACCACGGGCGCCGCTTTCGATCTTTCCGGCGGCCGGGCCACCTATTGACCGGCGGAAAGGCTAAAGCGCGCCGGAGTTCTGCATCGGCGTATTTCCATCGGGAGACGACAGCGTGATGAGGCTCTACTATGCGCCCGGTGCGTGCTCACTCGCCCCGCACATCGTGCTCGAGGAGGTGGGCGCCCGCTACGAGCTTTCGCGTGTCGATCTCGCGGCCAACCAGCAGAACAGCGCCGAGTATCTGCGCATCAATCCGAAGGCGCGCGTGCCGGCGCTCATCGACGGCGACTGGGTGCTGACCGAGGCGCCGGCGATCCTTCGCTACATAGCGGCACGGCATCCGGCCGCGGGGCTTTGGCCGTGGGACCCGCGCGAGGAGGCGCGCTGCGCCGAATGGCTCAATTGGATCTCCTCGACGATCCATGTCGCCTTCGTCCACGTCCGGCGCGCCGCCCGCTATGCGGCCGACCCGCACGCCGTCGAGGACGTCGCCACCACCGCCAGGAAAACGTGCCGCGATCTGTGGGGCGCTGTCGAAGACAAGCTTGGTGACGCTCCCTGGGCGATCGGTGAGCGCTACAGCGTCGCCGATCCGTACCTGCTGGTCTACTGGACCTGGGGGCGCGGACCGGTCTTGGCCTTCGACATGGCGCATGACTTCCCGCGCTGGACGGAACACGCGCGGCGGCTCGCCGGCCGGCCGGCAGTGCAACGCGCGTTCGCCAGCGAAGGCCTCGCGCTGCCGGCATAGGCCCAAGACACGCCGCATCATCCGCTCGTCCCGGCGAAAGCGGGACCCACAAAAAACCGGGCGAGCACGGCGCGCTGCCGCCGGATTTCCGCTGGCGCGGGAATGAGCGGAAGAGACCGGCTACCTCAGCGCGGCGATGACTTCGCTCGATTTTGTCACCGCGGCGACGTTCTGCATCGCGTACTGGATGGAGGCGCGGTGCCAATCGGCGTTCATCGTCGAGCAGCAGTCCTCCGGCACGATGACGAAGTACCCCTTGTCCGCCCCGGTGCGGGCCGTGTGCTCGATCGACATGTTGGTCCAGGCGCCGGTGTCGATGATCGTGTCGCGTCCGCCCGCGCGGAGAGTGATTTCAAGTTTGCTGCCTTCGAAGGCGCTCATGCGCACCTTCTCCACGACATGGTCGCCCGGCTGCGGCTCGAGGCCGGGGACCGGCGCCGAGCCCCAGGTGCCGCGCACCATCGCCTTCGAGTCGACCAAGCCTTCGAACAGTGGCGCGTTGAGCGTGACGCCGGGCGCTCCCGGCTCGACGACGAACCAGACGTGGATGATCATCACCCCGCGCGACCGGCACGCTTCCGCCAGTCGGCGGATATTCTCGATGACGTTCTGCTCGCGGGCATGCTGCGGCGAGCCGGAGGCGGCGAACGCGCCGCCGTCCATCACCACGTCGTTCTGCATGTCCTGGATGATGAGGGCGCAGCGCGAGGGATCGAGGTTGAGACCGCCGTGCGCGCTGGCGCGCTCGGGCGCCGCAGCCGCAGCCGCACCGGCCGACGCGCTCGCGCGCATGAACGGCTCGACGCGTGGGCCGACTTTGGTGCGTACGGCGTAAAGTGAATGGGTGGCGCACATGAACAGGGTGCGCCAGTCCGACTTGCCCCAATGCAGGTTGGCGACGGGCTCCAGCACCCTGACCTTGCCGACGAGCGCGCCGGAGCGGTTGTAGACCCATACCCCTCCGGGCGCGGTCACCCAGATGTTGCCGGCGCTGTCGCATTTCATTCCGTCGGGCACACCCGGCTCGAGCTCGGAGCGGATGCCGGAGGCGAAAATGCGGTCGCCGCCGAGCGACCCGTCGGCGTTCACGTCGAACACGCGGATCAGGCAGCGCACCGTGTCATTGACGTAAAGCTGCCGCTCGTCGGGCGAGAAGCAGAGCCCGTTCGGTTGATCGAACAGGTTGCGGTCGACGAGAAGCTGCGGTTCGCCGCCGCCCGGCGGCACGCGGTAGACGCCCTGGAAGCCGAGCTGCCGCGGCCGCTCGACGCCGTAGACCGGCATGCGCCCGTACCAGGGATCGGAGAAATAGATCGAGCCGTCGGAACGCATGCACACGTCGTTCGGGCTGTTGAGCTCCTTGCCGTCGAAATGCGAGGCGATGGTCTCGCGCCGGCCGTCGCGTTCGCGGATCAGGCTCGAGGTCGCGTGCTCGCAGACGATGAGCGCGAGGTTTGCGTCGTAGGTCATGCCGTTGCACTTGTTCGACGGCTGCATCACCTCGCGCACGCCGCCGCGCTCGTCGTAACGGCGGCGCACGTCGGCCGGCATGTCGGAGAACAGCAGATACTGGTCGCGCGGGTGCCAGATCGGTCCTTCGGTGAAGGTGAAACCGCTGGCCACCCGGTCGACCGGCGCGTCGAGATCGATCAGGTCGGAAAACTCGCGGCGCAGCGCGGTGTGACTCATCGGAACCTCCCTCGTTATGCCGGAAACCAATTGCGCCGGGGCAAGGATTGGACCACAGGCCCGGGCACCGCGTCCTGCAGGCGGCCGACCACCTGCCCGGCTTCGATCAGCGCCGGCCGGTCGTGGACCGGCAGAACGAAGCGCGACGAGGCGACCACCTTCTTGATCGCCGCTTTCTCCTGGCGCTTGGTCGTGCCGTGGTTGCCGGTGACGCGCGGCTCCATGTCGCTGATTTCGCGGAAAGGTTCGACCAGCTGATCGTTGATGTCGTAGAGCACGTCGCCGCAGATCGTCGCCACCCCTTCCGCCGTCTTGACGATGACGTTCATCGAGCCTTCGGTGTGGCCGCCCGCCGCCTCGCAGATCAGTCCGGGCATCAATTCGGTCGGGCCGGAGATTTCCAGATCGAGAAAGCGCAGCGCGCCCTTGGTGTGGAGGCGATCGATCAGATGCTTGATGTCGACCGCGGGATATTGCGGATGCATCAGGCCGGAGACCGAATATTCGAGCTCGCGCCGGTTGAGGACGACCGCGGTGTTCATGGGAAAGAGATCGTCCTTGCCGGCGTATCGATGTGCAGATGCGTGTGCAGGACGTAGCGCACGTCGCCGAGCCGCAGTCCGTGCTTCTTGAGCTGGTTCTCGATCATGTTCTCATGGGACTGCATGCCACGCATGCCGAGCGTCTCCATGATCTGGTTGGAGCGGTAGCCGGTGTCGATCACCACAGGCCAAGTGCCGCCGAGCACGAGAAAGCCCAGCGTTGGCACCCGCCGCGTGCGGCCGCAATCGCGCCCGAGCACCAGAAAGCTCGATTCGAGTTCGATATCGCCGTAGTCGAGGATCTTGATTTCAAGCGCCATGCGTTCCTCCCCCGCCCGGGATCAAATTGTCCCAGGTCAATTGAGCCGATAAACCCTTGCCGCCGTGTCATGGAGCGCGGCACGGGCCGTTGCTTCACCGAACGGCTCGAGCGCACGCCGGTAGGCGGCAACGAGATCGGAATAACGGGTCCACAGTTTCTCGATCGGGAAGTTCGAACCAAACAGGCACCGCGCCGGACCGAACATGCCGACGGTCTCCTTCACCATCGCCGCGATGTGGTCGGGGTCGTTGCGATGGATGAAGGTGCCCAGCCCCGACAGCTTGCAAACAACGTTCGGCCGCACGGCAAGCTCGCGCATGCCGCTGCTCCATTGCGCCCAGCCCGCGGGGGAAAGATCCTCCAGCATGCCGGCATGCTGCAACACGAAAGTCACTTTGGGGCAGCTGTCGGCGAGTTCGCCGGCGCTGGCCATCTGGCCGGCGAAGACCTGGAGATCGAAGCTCCAGCCGTAGTCAGCAAGCTGGGCGACGTTCTTCTGCAAGGTCGGGTCGCGCGCGAGGTCGGGCTTCGCCGCGAAGCGGTGTTGCGGGTTTTCGTGCCAGTGCAGCTGCATCCGCAGGCCGCGCATGCCGGGATATTTGCTCAGCCGGTCGAGCTGCGGGCGCACGTCGGCAGCGAGGAAGTCGGCGTAGCCGACGATCGCTTGCGGGTAGCCAGTCTCATCAGCAGCGCGCTGTACGTAGGCGACCTCGTCGGCGAACGCCTCCTTGGCCCAATTGGCCTGCACATAGACGGAGCGGACGATGTCGCAGCCGGCGATATCGGCAAGGTATTCGCTGATCGGATAGTCGCGCCGGATCGGCTCGTAGGGGCCGAAGATGCGCGGCTGCATCGGCCCTTCGAGCCACGGCAGATCGGCCCGCCGCCAGATGTGGTGATGGGCGTCGATAACGGCGCTCATGCCGCCCTCACCTTCGCCAGGCCGAGAACGTGGGCGCAGATGCTGTCGATCGAGCCGCCGTTGCCGAGTTCGTCGAGGAAAGGCCGCGCCGCGACCAAACCGGCGGTACGCGCCTCGAAGCCGGCATCGGCGGCGAGCGGCGTCAGCCATACGGTGCGCCAGGCGAGCCGCGACAGGTGGTCGACCGCATTGCGCATGGCGCTCGGGTCGCCGCGCTCGAGGCCGTCCGAAAGCACGACGACCGCCGCGCCGCGCGCGAGCGACGCAAAGCGCGGAACGGCGAGAAAGGCGCCGAGCGCCTCGCCGATGCGGGTGCCGCCGTCCCAGTCGGGGACGAGCAGCGAGGCCGCGGTGAGCGCCTGCGCGCGGTTCTTCAGGCGCAGCGCCCGGGTGATGCGCGTGAGCCGCGTCCCGATGGTAAAGACCTCGACCGAATCGGCGGCGCGGACCAGCGCGTGGGCGAAGGCGAGATGCGCCTCGGTGCGCTCCTTCATCGAGCCGGAGACGTCGATGAGGAGGACGATCCGGCGCTGCCGCAGCCGGCGCCGGCGCCGGCGCATGTGGATGAACTCGCCGGCATTGCGCATGGCCTCACGAAACATCCGCCGCACATCGGCCCTCGGGCCGCCGCGCGCGGCACGCCATCGGTACCCGCGCCGCCGCGGCACGCGCGCCGGCAGGTCGCGAGCGAAGCGGCGCAGCGTCTCGTCCTCGCTGCCGGGGGCGAAGCGGCGCGCCGCAAGCCTCTCGGCGCCGGTCGCCTTGGCGCCGGATTCATGCGTGTCTTCACCGAAGATCGGCTCCGGCCCGCCGGCCGAATCGTCGGCGGCGCGCGGCGGCTCCTCGTCGCTCGGCTCCGCCTCCAATCCTGGGACCAGCGCGCCGAGAAAATGCGCGTTAAACAGCGCATCGAATTCGGCGAAGCGGTCCGGCGGCGGGGCCAGTGTAGCGTGGGCGGAGCGGCGGATATCGCCGATCCCGTTCGGTCCCAAAATTTCGATCGCGGCGAGCCAGGCCATGATCTGCTCGGGCGCGACCGCAAAACCCGAACGCCGCAGCAGAGCAGCGAAGGCAAGGAATGGAGCGATGGTGCGCACCACGTCGCTCATGCCTGCGCCTCGGCGAGAATGGCGTCGATCTTCGGCGCCACATGCACGAAGTCGTCCTCGTCCTTGAGCGCGACACCGAGCGAGCGGCGGAACGCATCCGGCCAGCGCGCGCCCTGCTCGTTGAGCAAGGTCGCCGCCTCGGCCCACTCGACGGTTTCCGCGATGCCGGGACGCTTCGCCAGCGGTTCGCGGCGCAGTCGCCCGACGGCGGCGACAACGGCGCGCGCCGCGCGCTCGCCGACGCCCGATGCCCGCATCATCACGATGCGCATTTCGCGCTCCGGCGAAGGGTATTCGATCCAGTGGTAGACGCAGCGGCGGCGCAACGCCTCGTGCAGCTCGCGCGTGCGGTTGGAGGTGAGGATCACGACCGGCCGCTCGTAGGCGCGTATCGCGCCGCGCTCGGGGATCGATATCTGGAAGTCGGAAAGAAACTCGAGCAGGAAAGCCTCGAACTCCTGGTCCGACCGGTCGATCTCGTCGATGAGCAGCACGGTTTCTTCGGGACGACGAAGGCAGGCGAGCATCGGCCGCTCGATCAGAAACTCGTCCTTGTAGATGTCGATGTGGCCGCCGGCGGCGGCCTCTTGGCGCAGTGCGAGCATCTGGCGCGGAAAATTCCATTCGTAGAGCGCCGCCGCGGCGTCGATGCCTTCGTAGCATTGGAGCCGCAACAGGGCGCGGCCGAGAACGCCGGCGATCGCCTTGGCCGCTTCGGTCTTGCCAACGCCAGGCGCGCCTTCCAGCAGCAGCGGCTTGCCCAGCGCAAGCGCGAGATACGCCGCGGTCGCAAGCTCCTCGTCGGCGAGGTAATAGGCGGCGCGCAGCGCGTCCTCGAGCTCGCGCGGGCTGCCGATGCCGACGATGGTACGGCGCACCGCCATGCGCGCTTACCGCGGGCGCGCCGCGGGGGCCGCGCCGCCGCGCGCCTTCAGCGCCCTGAGGATCTTTTCCGGCGTGATCGGCAGGTCGTTGATGCGCACGCCGACGGCGTTGAACACTGCATTGGCGACAGCCGGCAGCACTGGATTGGCGCACATCTCGCCGGGGCCCTTGGCGCCGAACGGACCGTCGGGAGCGGGACGCTCGAGCACCAGGATGTCGTGCGGGCAGATGTCGCCCGGACCGGGCATCAGATATTCGTTGAAGTCGCGCGGCCCCTCGCGCGTATCCGGATAATAGGGCTCCGGGGTCTCATAGAGCGCGTGGCTCATGCCCATCCAGGAGCCGCCGACGAGCTGCTGCTCGACGAGCTTGGGGTTGAGCGCGCGCCCGACCTCGTAGGCGCTGGTCATCTTCAGCACCGTCACATCGCCGGTCTCGTCGTCGACTTCCACCTCGGCGATAAGGCAGGCGTGGGCGTAGCAGGTCGCCGGCGACATCTCGCCGGTCTCCGGATCGACGTCGGAGAGCGGCACCAGAAAAATGCCTCGCCCGGAAATGGTGCGGCCCTGGCGGAACTGCGCCGCGATGGCGACGTCGCGCACCGAGATCGAGCGGTGCGGCGCGCCTTTGACACGGATCGAGCCCTTGCCATCGGTCTCGAGGTCGCCGGGATCGACCTCGAGTTCCTCCGCCGCCGCCTCCATCATCACCGCACGCGCCTCACGTGCCGCCACCATCACCGCATTGCCGACGCGGTGCGTGCCGCGCGAGGCGAACGAGCCCATACAATGTGGCCCGGTATCGGAATCGGCGGTGTCGACGTAAACGTCCTCGACCGGCACGCCCAGCGTCTCGGCGCAGATCTGCCGCGTCACCGATTTCATGCCCTGGCCGAGGTCGATCGAGGAAAGAGCGACGGTGAATTTTCCGCTCGGATTGGAGTGGACCAGCGCCTGGCTCGGATCGCCGCCGAGATTCATGCCGATCGGATAGTTGATGGTCGCAACGCCGCGACCGCGGTGCTTGGCCATGATCAGCGCCTCCTGGTGCCGAAGACTGAAGAGAAGCGCGGCGCGCCATGCGTCGAACCGGCGGGCGACGCCGCCGGTGGCGGCGGTACGCTTCGCGGCGGGGGCGCCGGCGGTGCGACAGGCGCAGCGGCGGCCGGCCGTTCGTAGCTCACGCGCTGCGGGGTGCTCGGCCGCGCCGTCGCCGCGGGCGCGGCAGGCGCTGGCGCCCGCGTACGGTCCGCGCCGCCGACGGTGCGCGCCGCGTCGCCACCCTGCCGCGACGACATCCGGCGGAATTCGTCGCGCAGCGGCCAATGGGCCTTTTCCGCGGCGACCTGCGCGCACTCGATCAGCGCACAATTCTTCGCCTCGCGCCGGTGCGCCTTCATGTCGCCATCGCGATAGGCATTGAGGATGCGGAATTCGAGCGGGTCCACGCCGATGGCGATGGCGAGCTTGTCCATCTGGCACTCCAGCGCGAAGTCGAGCGCGGTGACGCCGAAGCCGCGCATCGCCGTTGCCGGCGTGCGGTTGGTGAACACGCAATACACGTCCGCGGAGACGTTCGGGATCGTGTACGGCCCGGGGATGTGGGCGGCGCACTTGACCGCGGCGTAGCTTGAGAGGCGCGTATAGGCGCCGCTGTCGAAATACGCCGTGACCTTACGGGCGACGATCCGCCCGTCGCGCATGACGCCGTCCTTGATGTAGATGCGCTCGCCGCCGCGCGGCGAGCCGAACTGCATTTCCTCGTGCCGGCTCAGCCGATGGCGCACGGGCGCGCCGGTCAAACGCGCGGCGAGAATGGCGAGCGGCTCGGTCAAAGTGTCGACCTTGCCGCCGAAGCCGCCGCCGACGGTGCCGCCGATGAAATGCAATTGGTTCGATTGCATGGCGTTGATCTTGGCCGAGGTGTCGAGCGAGAAGAACAGCGCCTGCGTCGAGGTGTAGACGATGAAGCGGCCGTTGGTGTCCGGCACCGCGATCGAGCCGTTGGTCTCGGTCGGAGCGTGCTCGATCGGCGACATCTGATAGCGATCCTCGAGCACGATTTCGGCCTGCGCGAAACCCGCGTCCACGTCGCCAAAGCGCAGCTTCTGATGATCGTACTTCCCGTAGTATTCGAAGGTGTTTTTCGGGTAGGCGGCATTGACCGAGACCGCTCCCGGCTTCAGCGCCTCCTCGACATCGAACACCGCCGGCAGCGGATCGTAGGAGACGCGCACCATAGCCAGCGCCTCCTGAGCGGCGCGCTCGCTGGTCGCGACGATAGCGAGGATCGGCTCGCCCTTGTAGCGCACGACGTCGGTGGCGAGCGATGGCTCGTCGTCCTTGCCGAACTGGATGAGACTCAACAGCGTGTTGAGATTGACCGGCACGTCCGCTCCGCGAATGATCCGCTTGACACCGGGCGCGCGCGCCGCCGCCGCATCGTCGATCGAGCGGATGCGCGCATGGGCGTGCGGGCTGCGCAGCAGCTTCAGATGCAGGAGGTTGGCGAAACGGTGATCGTCATAATAGGGCGAGGTCCCGGTGACGTGGCCGAGGATGTCCTGCCGCTGCGTCGGCTGGCCGATCTCTTTCAGGTTGTCGTCACGTTCGTCGGCGAAAATGTCCTTGCGCAATTCCAGCATGGTTCTGTCCTTCAGGCGCGGCGACGGTTGTCGCTTCTGGCGGCATCGAGCACCGCCTGGATGATCGGCTCATAGCCGGTGCAGCGGCAGATATTGCCGCAGATGGCGTCAACCACGTCTTCCCGCGTGGGGGCCGGGTTGCGGTCGAGGAGCGCCTTCGCCGCCATCAGCATGCCCGGCGTGCAATAGCCGCACTGGGCGGCAAAGCGCTCCATGAAGGCGGTTTGCAGCGGATGCAGATCGGCGCCGCGGCGCAGCCCGGCGACGGTTTCGACCGACCTGCCGGCGCAGCTTTCTGCCAGCGTGACGCAGGAAACGCGCGGCGCGCCGTCGATCAGCACCGTGCAGGTGCCGCAGGTGCCTTGCCAGCAGCCGCCCTTGACCGAGAGATCGCCGACCGACTCGCGCAGAACGTCGAGCAAGTTGGCGCCGCTGTCGACGAAGGCGGCGACGTCCTCGCCGTTGAGACGAAATTGAATGGGCGTCTTCATCGGGCGTTCACGTTTGGCTGGCGCCGAGCAACAGTCGGCGCAAATGGACGGGGAGGATTTCTCGCCGCCACCAAGCGCTGGCGATGGCATCGTCGACCGGCGAGGTACCATCGGTGGCGACGGCAAGCGCGGGCGCTAGGCCGGCGGCGTCGAGCGTGCGGCCTTCGAGAGCGCGCTCCGCAGCTTTGGCACGAACCGGAGTTTTGTCCATGGCGTTATAGGCGATCCTCGCGCCGTTGACCCTGCCGCTGGCGAGCGGCAGCTGGGCGGCGATCGAAAGCACCGAGATGCCCTTGGGATGAACGCGGGTGACTTTCGCGAACCGGAACGTCTGCGCCACCGGCCGCTTGAACGCGACGCTCGCCACCAGAGTCGCGCCGCGATCGCGGCTGCGGAGAAATTCTTCGAGCGGCACTTCGCGCTGGCCGAAGCCGCCGGCGAACACGACCGTCGCATCGAGGACGAGCAGCGCTGCCGCGAAATCGCCGTAGGGTGACGGCGCGAACAAATTGCCGCCCACCGTCGCCGCCTCGCGCACGGCCGGGCCGCCGACCGCGCGCGCCACGGGATGGAGAAACGCCAGTTCGCGCTCCGCCAGAATCGCCGCCATGGTCACACCGGCGCCGAGTTCCACGCGGCCGGACGACGCCGAGATATGGGAGAACGTCGGATCGGTCGACCGTACGATCGTTTCGATGGCCGGATCGGCCTCATTGACCGCGCGCATGACCAGCGTGCCGCCGGCGAGAAAACGCGCCCCGCGCTCGCTCGACAACGCGCCGGCCGCATCGGCCAAGCGGGCGAAAGTCTTTACTGTTACGCTCATGCGCGGCCCTCCAATCCCGCCGATGCGGCAAGCCGGGAACGAATTGCGGCAAAGCCCGCTTCATAAATGTCCTCGCCGACCATCCGCGTCATCTCCTCCTCCTCGCCCTTGCGCGTGGAGAACGAGCACCGCCATTCCCAGAACGTGCGGTCGCCGTCGGTGACCGGCGCGAGGCGCACATGGGCGACGTAGTTGAACAGCGGAACCGGCGTGTCCATCAGGCAATAGCTGAAAGTCTGTTCAAGATCCGAGAGCGTCAGCAGGCGCTCGCGCAGCTCGGAACCGTCGCGCAGGAAGAAACGGCGCACGCAGCCCAGCTTGTCCGCACTCTGCCCGCGCTCGATCGCGCTCTTGGCGACGGCGGGATGCCAGCGGTCATGCCCGTTGAAATCGCGCAGCAGGGCCCACACGCGATCGGTCGGCGCATCGATGACGGTCGAGCGGACGATGCGGATCACGGCCTCATCCTCCGAACTGCCTTTTCAGAGCGTCGAAGCCGCCCTGGAAAACGCCGCTGCCGATGTTCGACACCAGCTCGGCCTCGCGTTCCAGTGCGCAGTCGAATTCCGCCGTCCACTCGACGAAGGTGCGGTCGCCGTCGGTGATCGGCGTGAGCCGCAGCGTCGCCACGTAGTTCTCGACCCCCATCGGCGATTCGAGGATCGAATAGGTGCAGAACAGATCGAAGTCGGAGAGGCCGAGCAGCTTTTCCCGGATGCGATCGCCGTTGCGCAGGCGGAAGTCGCGCACGCAGCCGACCTTGTCCGACGGTTCGCCGTTCTCGATCCGGCTTTCCGCGATTCCCGGATGCCAGGACGGCAATCCGTTGAAATCGCGGACCCGCGCCCAGACGCGGTCGGAGCGGCCGTTGATGACGCTCGAGACGTAGACGCGGGCCATGGGCGTCATTCCTTCTTGCGGCGCCCGCTGCCGCTTCCGCCTCCGCCAGGGGCCCCCTCGGACGATGAGCCGCCGCCACCGCTGCCGCTTCCGCCACCGCTGCCGCCGTCTTCAGGTAGCCGCTTCGGCGCTGTCTCCTTGCGGATGCCTTGCATGTCGCGCGCCTCGCGGATGAGGCCGGGCATGCGCGAGAGACTGCCGCCTTCAATGCCGATCTCGGCGAGGATCTGGTCGATCATCGGCGCCTGCACGCGATAGCGCAGTGCCGAATCGATCACCTCGTCGGTGGCGCTGCGGCTGCCGCCGCGCCCGCCACCGCCGTTGAGGCCGTCGACCTGCAGAATACGGATGCCTTCGATCTTCTCCATCGGCTTGACGCTTTCGCGCACGATGCCCTCGATCCGCTCGAGCAGCCGGCGGCGGAAGATCGAAGTGCGCGCTGCGTCGGACAGCACGTTCTCGGCTTCGTTGAGCAGCCGCTGCGCCTCCGCCTGTACCGTGGCGCGCACCTGTTCGGCGGCCGCCGCGATGCGCACTTCGTCTGCCTCCTTTTCGGCAATGAGCACCTCGACCTCGCGCCGGCGCCGCGCCGCTTCACCTTCGCGCACGGTCTTGACCCGCTCCTCGGCCTCGACCGCCCGGGCGCGCGCCGCCTCCGCCTCGGCATGGGCCGCCGACTGCTCGCGCGACTTCTGGTGAATCTCGATGGTGCCCTCCATGCGCGCGGTCTCAACCGCCGTTTCGCGGGCGATCTCGAGTTGGCGTAGTTCGCGATCGCGCAGGATGCGCGCTTCGTCGATCCCGCGCTCCGAGGCGATGCGAGCGCGCTCGACCTCCTCGCGGGCGGCGATCTCGGCTTCCTGCAGCGCCTGGCTGCGGGCGACCTCGAATTGCTCGACCGCGCGCCGGCGTTCCAGCCGAGCGATGTCGAGCATCTGTTCGCGCACAACGTCGGTGCGCTCGACCTGCTGGGCCGCGACAATGTCGGCCTCCTTCACCCGGCGGTCGGCGTCGGCGCGCTCGGTGAGCTTGCCGGCGATTTCGATCGAGCGATTCTGCTCGGCGATCTCCAGCACCTTGCGGCGCTCGACGTCGAGCACGTCGCGCGTCTTCGACGATTCGATTCTTTCGCGCTCGAGCGCCAGCTCGACCTCGATGCGCGCGACCTCGATCGCCTCGCGGCGCTTGATCTCGGCGTCCTCGATCGCCTGCTCGCGCGCGATGTCGCGCGATCTGGTGTCCTGGTCGGCGGCGATGCGCTCGGCGGCAAGCCGCCTTTCCTGCGCGATGCGGTTGATCTCGACCGCTTCACGCGCCGCGATCTCGGCGCTGTCGACCGCGCGATTGCGGGCGATCTCGAGCGAGCGCACCTCCTCGTCGCGCGATATCCGTTCCGCGGCGATCTTGCGATCCTCGAGGATGCGGACCGTTTCGACGATCTGGCGCGACGCGATCTCGGCGGATTCGATCGCTTCGTTGCGGGCGATCTCCAGCCCGCGCGTCTCCCGATCGGCGTCGATGCGGTCGGCGGCGATCTTCCTGTCGAGCGCAATACGCGCGATCTCGGTCGATTCGCGGGCGGCGATCTCGGCGGCATCGATGGCCTTGATGCGCTCGATCTCGCGGCTTCTGGTCTCCTCCTCGGAGACGATGCGGTCGACCGCGATCTTCTTCTCCTGGGCGATGCGGGCGCCCTCGACCGCCTCGCGGGCGGCGATCTCCGCTTCTTCGGTCGAACGGCCCCGGGCGATGTCAAGCGCCCGAACGCGTTCCTCGTGCTTGATGCGCGCCGCCGCCATCACCTCGCGCGCGGCGATGTCGCTCTCTTCGAGCGAGCGCGTGCGTTCGATCTCGAGCGTCCGCGTGGCGAGCTCGGAGGCGATGCGGTCCGCGGCGAGCGCCTTTTCGCGCGCAATCCGCGCTTCCTCGGTGGCCTTGCCCGCGGCGATCTCCTCCTCGTCGATCGCGCGGTTGCGTGCGATTTCGCGGCGGCGGATTTCCTCTTCGAGCGCGATGCGCTCGTCGGTGACCACCCGCTCCTGCGCGATCCGCGCCCGCTCGGTCGTCTCGCGCGCGGCGATCTCTGCCTGCTCGACATTGCGCATCCGCTCGATCTCGAGCCGGCGGTTCTCCTCGTCCTTGGCGATGCGCGCCGCGGTGACCGCGAGCTCCTGGGCGATGCGCGCCTTCTCGGTTTCCTCGCGTGCGGTGATCTCCGCCTGCTCGACCGCGCGCGTCTTCTCGATCTCGCGCCGCTGGTCTTCCTCCTCGCGGGCGATGCGCGCTTCAGTGATGACCCGCTCCTGCGCGATGCGGGCGCGCTCGACGCGCTCGCGCGCGGCGATCTCCGCCTCGTCGAGCTGGCGGGTACGCTCGATCTCGCGCTCGCGGATCTCGCGCTCGGAGATGATGCGCGCCTCGGCGAGGGCGCGCTCGTGGGCGATGCGCGTCTTCTCCACCTCCTCGCGGGCGGCGATCTGGGCCTGCTCCGCCTCGGTGTCGCGCAGCGAGCGCTCGCGCGCGAGCTCGGCGCGCTGCACCGCGCGCCGCACCTCGATGTCGCGCTCCTGATTAAGGCGCGCGGTCTCGCTCTCGCGGTCGATATCGAGTGCCTGCTTCTCGGCTTCGAGATTGCGGGTGCGGATGAGGATCATCGAGTCCTGCTCGATGTCGTTGCGTAGCTTGCGCCGCGATTCGATGTCCTCGATGAGCTTGGTCAGGCCTTCGGCATCGAAGCGGTTTGACGGGTTGAAGAATTCGAGGTCGGTCTGGTCGAGATCGGTGATCGCCACCGACTCGACCTCGAGCCCGTTCTGCGCCAGCCCTTCCAGGGCCGATTCCTTGACCCGGGTGACGTACTCGCCGCGGCGTTCGTGCATTTCCACCATCGTCATCTCGGACGCGACCGAACGCAGCGCCGAGACGAACTTGCCGGAGAGGAGCGCATCGAGGTCGGCGACGTTCGTGGTGCGCCGGCCGAGCGTAGCGGCGGCGATGGTAACCGCCTCCGGCGTCGGCGGCACCCGCACATAAAACTCCGACTCGATGTCGACGCGCATGCGGTCCTTGGTAATGAGGGCGTCGTCACGGTTGCGCACGACCTGCATGCGCAGGACGTTCATGTTGACCGGCGTGACCTCGTGAATGAACGGGAGCACGAAGGCGCCGCTGTTGATCACCACTTTTTCGCCGAACAGACCTGTGCGCACGAAGGAGAGCTCCTTCGACGAACGGCGGTAGAGCCAGTTGACGAAATAGACGACGATCGCGATGACGATGACCGCGAGGATCAGCCAGATGATCAGGCTACCAAGGATGGCGACGGACATCTTACTCCCTCCCAGCCCGCCGACCGTGTGGTCCGCGGCGGGCTTGTTCTTCACTCTGATTTACAGTTTTCCGGATTGATTTGAATTTTGCGACCTGCGCGGACAGCGCCCGCTCGACCGGCAGGCGCTCCATCGACGAGGCGCCGTAGAAGCCGTCGCAGTGGCGGGCGTGCGCCAGCACATATTCGGCGTCGGCCGGTTCGGCGATCGGCCCGCCGTGAACGAGAATGAGCACGTCGCGGTTCACCGCACGCGCCGCCTCCGCCATTACGTCGGTCAACGCCGGACAGTCTTCGAGCTTGGTCGATGTGGCGGCTCCGATCGAGCCGCCGACGGTAAGCCCGAAATGGCAGACCAGGACATCGGCGCCGGCGCGCGCCATCGCGACCGCTTCAGCCGGGTCGAACACGTAGGGCGTGGTCAGAAGATCGCGCTCGTGCGCCTTGGCGATCATCTCGACCTCGCGGGCGTAGCCCATGCCCGTCTCCTCGAGACCGGTGCGAAAGCGGCCGTCAATGAGCCCGACCGTCGGGAAGTTCTGCACGCCGCTGAAGCCCAGTCGCAAAATTTCGTCGAGAAAAACGTCCATCTGGCGGAACGGGTCGGTGCCGCAAACGCCGGCGAGAACCGGCGTGCGGCCAACGACCGGAAGGACCTCGCGCGCCATGTCGACGACGATGCCGTTGGCGTCGCCGAACGGCATCATGCCGGCGAGCGATCCACGCCCGGCCATGCGGTAGCGGCCGGAATTGTAGATGACGATCAGGTCGGCGCCGCCTTCCTCTTCGCCCTTGGCCGAAATGCCCGTCCCGGCGCCGGCACCGATGATGGGTTCGCCGCGCGCCTTCATGGCGCGGAAACGGGCGAGGATGTCGGAACGCGGGACGCGCGGCATGTCGCTAACCCTTGGCCCGCCGCCGGACGAGCCGACCGCCGAACAGCCGCCGGAACTCGGCGACGATCGCCGCCGAAAAGCGCGGATCGTTGATGTGCTCCGGCATGCGGACGAGCCGGCGCGAGCCGGTTTGCCGAACGGTCGATTCAAGCGCGCGGAACAACTCTTCGTCAGCGCTGGGATCAGAGAACGGGCGGCCCGGCGCGTCGAGCGCCGATACTCCGCCCTCCGGCAGGAAGAAGCGCATCGGCCCATCCATCAGATTGAGCCGTTCGCCGATCCAGCGCCCCAGGCGTGCGTTTTCCTCGGGCGTGGTGCGCATCAGGGTCACCGTCGGATTGTGGACGTGGAGGGTGCGGCCGCGGTAGCGCTCGGGGACGGTCTCCATCGGCCCGAAGTTGACCATGTCGAGCGCGCCGCACGAGCCGATATACGGGATCCGCGCGCGCACGATCGCTCCGAACCGGTCTTCCGTGGCCGGCAATACGCCGCCGAAGAGGAGATCGCAGACCTCGGTCGTGGTGAGGTCGATCACACCCGACAGGGCGCCGGAATCGACGAGCTTTTCCATCGACTGCCCGCCGACGCCGGTGGCGTGGAAGACCAGACATTCGAAATCGTCCTCGAGCGCGGCGGTAACCGCCTGCACGCACGGCGTCGTCACGCCGAACATGGTCAGCCCGACCGCCGGGTTGCGGCTGCCGCGCCGCGCCGCCTCGCGATCGGTGCTGGCGGCGGCGCGCGCCTTCACCATGCCGACCACGGCCGCGGCGCCATTGGCCAGGACCTGGCGGCTTACCGAATTGAGCCCGGAAACGTCGGTCACGGAGTAAAGCATCATGATGTCGGAGGGCCCGACATAGGGCGCCACGTTGCCCGACGCGACCGAGGAGATGAGCACCTTGGGGACGCCGATCGGCAATGATCGCATCGCCGGGGCGACGAGCGCGCTGCCTCCCGAGCCGCCGGCGGAAATCAGGCCGCCGACCAGTTCCTGGCGGCGGACCCACGCCTCGAACGCTTCCGCCATCGCCGTGATCGCGGCGCCGCGCTCGCCGGTGAACACCGCGTTCGGGCCGCCGCGGAAATACGTCGCAATATGGTGTGGCGGCACGTCGGCCGGCGACGGCTGGCCGGAGGTCGAGAGGTCGACGAGGACCACGCGCACGCCGGCGGCGGCGATCTCGTCGCGAATAAAGCGCAGCTCGTCGCCCTTGGTATCGAGCGTTCCGGCGACGATCACCGGCGCCGATCCGCCGCGATGGATCGGGCGTAGCTCGACTGCCGGCGCGGTCGCCGTCGCCGCCGGCTCGGGGGCTATCGTGCGCGTGCGCGCCGCGGTCTCGATCTGCGCGGCCGGCACCGGCTGCGACCAGCGCGTCGGCATGGCGGGGTTCGAGATATAGACGCGGATCGGGCCGCGGGCTCTTGCCGGCCGCCGGTCGCCTTCAGGCGCCGACGTCGGTTCGGCCTCCTCCGGCGGCTCCGCCTCGCCGTGCTGGCCGACGCCGAGCAGCCGTTGCTGCAGTTCACGGTCGGCCTCGAGCCGTGCCGCTTCCATGACCCGGTTGATCCGGCCGTTGATCATGATCGCGACTTTCTCGGCGACCGCGGTAGCGACGCCGATGTTCTGCTCGACGACAAGGACGCCGATATCGGCCTGGTCGCCGAGCGCGATCAAAATCTCCTCGACCTGCTCGATGATGAGCGGAGCGAGCCCCTCTGTCGGCTCGTCCATTACCAGCAAGTGTGGATTGAGGAGCAGCGCACGCGAGATCGCGAGCATCTGCTGCTCGCCGCCGGAGAGCTGGTTGCCGCGGTTGTTGCGGCGCTCGGCGAGCCGCGGAAATGTTTCGTAGATGCGGGCAATCGTCCATCGCGACCGGTCGTTGCCGGCAGCGAGGCGGAGATGCTCCTCGACGGTGAGCGAGGGCCAGAGCCGGCGGCCCTGCGGCACGTAGCCGAGGCCGATCTGCGCGATCTCCGCCGGGGTGCGGCCGACGAGCTCCTCGCCCATGAACCGGATCGATCCGCTGGCCACCGGGAGCAGGCCGACGATCGCCTTGCACAAAGTCGTCTTGCCCATGCCGTTGCGGCCGACGAGCGACAGCACGCCGTGCTCGATCCGCAGATCGACGCCCTGCAGCGCATGGCTGCCGCCGTAGAAGATGTTGAGTCCCCTGATCTCCAGAAGGTCTGCGGGGCGGCGCTCAGGCATGGCCGCCACCGAGATACAATTGCTGCACTTCGGGATCCGCCTCGATCTCGCGCGGCGCGCCTTCCTTGAAGATGCGGCCGTTGTGCATCATCGTCACGCTCTCGACGACGCGAAGCGCGACGTCCATGTCGTGCTCGATGATGATGTAGCCGATGTGGCTCGGCAGCGCGGTGAGGATCGCGACCAGATCGCCGCGCTCGTGCGGCGAGAGACCGGCTGCCGGCTCGTCGAGGAGAATAAAGCGCGGCGCGCCGGCGAGCGCGAGCGCGATCTCGAGCTGCCGCTGCTGGCCGTGCGCCAATTCCCCGACCAGATGATCGGTCACTGCTTCCAGATGGACGAGTGAAATGAGGTCGGCGACCGACTGCATGATGGCGTCGGTGGCGCGCGTGCGGATGAACGAGAAGCGGCCGCGCGAGCAGCCGCGGCAGGCGAGATAGACGTTGTCGCGCACGGAGAGGTTCTGGAACAGCAGTGAAATCTGGTAGGTGCGGCGCAGGCCGCGGCGAATGCGCTCGTGCGGCGGCAACAGGGTGACGTCCTCGCCGAAGAAACGCACCGTTCCCGAGGTCGGGGGAAAGTCGCCGGTCACACAGTTGAGCAGCGTTGTTTTGCCGGCGCCGTTCGATCCCAGCACCGCGCGCCGCTCGCCGGGCCGCACACTGAGCGTAATATCGATCAACGCGGCGAGCGCGCCGAAGAAACGGCTCACTCCCCTCAGCTCGATCGCGTTGCCGGTACCCGCCGCGGCTAAACGTTCGGCGATCGTGCTCACGCGCCGTCCCTCCCGCCGGGAGCGCGCGCACGTCCCAACAATCGCCGCCAAATGCCGATGACCCCGTCCGGGGAAAACAAAACGATGACAAGAAAGCCGAGCCCGATGAGCGTCTGGAAACGGCGTCCGTCGAGGCCTACTGCGACCAGCGCGTCGAGGGTAAAGGTGCGCAGGATGACGTAGATGAGCGCGCCGATGAACGGGCCGATGGGGTGGCTGAGACCGCCGACGACGGCGATGACGAGAATGTTGATCACCACGTCGATTCCCACCGAGAAGGGGGAGATCTGATTGTTCAGCCAGACCATGAGGATTCCGCCCACAGCCGCGATAAGGGCGGCGAAAGCGTAGGCGGCGATGCGGTGGGCGGTGACGTTGTAGCCGATCGCCTCCATGCGGCGGGGATTGTCGCGCACGCCCTGCAAGGCGAGGCCGAACGGCGCCCGCGAGAGGTACAGGACCGCGGCGTAGCTCAGAGCTGCAAAAAACAGGATCAAATAGTAGAGCGGGATCGGATCCTTCCAGTTGATGCCGAGGAAATGCGGCGCCGGAATGGTCGTAAACCCGTTGAAGCCGTTGAAAATCGGCCAGTTTTGCAGGGTCAGGTAGAAGAACGCGCTCGCCAGCGCCAGCGTGATCATGATCGTGTAGATGCCCTCGGTGCGGGCGGAGAGCGCGCCGACGAGGGTCCCGAACACGACCGCGATCGCGATCGCCAGCGGCGCCGCCACCCACCACGGCCAGAACAGGCTGATCTTGGGCAACGAACTCGCCCCCAGCACGGCGATCATGTAGCCGGCGATGCCCGCAACCGTCATCTGCGCCAGGCTGACCATGCCGCCGTAGCCGGCGAGAAACATCAGCGACAGCGCGATCATGCCGAGGATCAAGGTCCAGCCGACGGTCTGGTCGAGCAGGAAATCGTTGGCGACTGCGGGAAGGAAGACCAGCACGAGGCCGAGGATCAGATTCGGGGCTTGGTTCGCGATCCACGGTGCGATCCCGCGCTGCGCGCCGATGCCGAGTGGGGTCTCCGTGGTCTGCGCCAACGCCATTTAGCGCCTCCCCAGGAGCCCTTGCGGGCGAATGGCCAGCACGATGACCATGATCAGGAAGCTCAGGACGGTCGCGTAGTTCTGGAAGTAGACCAGACCAAATTGCTCGGAGCATCCTATGATGAGGGCGCCAAGCGCCGCGCCCGGAATCGATCCCATGCCGCCGACAATGACCACCACCAGCGAGGCCAGCAGAAAATGGGAATCCTCGCCCAGCGAGATCGATTGAAAGGTGCCGCCGACGATTCCGGCCATTCCTGCAAGTCCAGCGCCGAAGGCAAAAACAGCCACGAACAGGAGTTGAACGCGATAGCCCAGGACCGACAGCATGTCGCGGTCGTCCACTCCGGCGCGGATCATGACGCCGATCCGCGTGCGGTGGAGGGCGAGCCACATGGCGATGCCGATCAGGGCCGAAGCGGCGAAGATGACAAGCCGCCCGAGCGGATACTGAAGAAACACCGCCTCGCCGCTCGATTTGAGCGCGACGACGATCGGAGTCGGCACCGGGCCTGCCAGATAGTCGGGCGTGTCGATCTGGATCGCGTTCCCGCCCCAGACCCACACCATGAGGTCGGAGAAGATGATCGAAAGACCCAGCGTGACCAGCGTCTGGCGCAGATCCTGGCCCTCCATGCGGCGAAAGATCAGGAACTGCATGGCGATGCCGATCAAGGCACAACAAACAAACGCGACGACGTAGCTGAACAGCCAGGAGCCGGTCCACTGACCGGCCTCGTAGCCCATATAGCCGCCGAACAGGTAGAGCGAGCCGTGCGCCAGGTTGACGTTGCGCATCAGCCCGAAGATCAGCGTAAAGCCGGTGGCGACCAGGAAATAAAGTCCGCCGAGGGTCATGCCGTTGAACAGCGCGTTGATAAACAGACGCTTTTTACCGAACACCTCCTCGAATCCGGCCGGCCAGGGGGCGAGGACGAGCCAAAGGGCCAATATGATCGCGACGGCGATGACCAGCGCGGCCACAGGGTTGCGCCCGATCCACTGCGCCAACGCGCCACCGCCGCGCCCCGGAGCGTGGTCTGCTCCCTGATCGCCAAAGGCTGTGGTCACCTCCTGCCCTCCGGTTTGCGCCGAAAACTACCCGAGCAAGGGCACCGAGGCATGCTTGCTAGTCTGATTTTTGCACCTGGGCCGCAACGCCTTCGAAGCGATCGAGGGGCCGGTCAGGGCAAATTTCTTAATTTCTTGGTGGCGCCTTGTCGTGCCGCGATGTTTGCCGCGTTGGCGACCCCGCCTACTCGTTCACCACCCGCGCGACGGTTCGATACAGCGTGGGTGCGATGCCCACATGCGCGGAAAAGAAATGAGTGAAATGGCTCTGCGACGAAAAGCCGAGCTCGTAACCGATGTCGGTGACCGAGTCATGCGAGCGCGTCAGGCGATCGAGCGCCCGCTCGACGCGCATGGTGTTGGCGTAAAGCGCCGGGGTCACCCCGGTATTTTCACGAAACAGCTTGAAGAAATGCGGCCGCGACAGACCCGCGTCACGCGCGACGGCGTCAAGTTCGATGCCCTGGGCAAGCCCATCGTCCAGGATGCGCAGCGATTTGCGGACGCGAAAGTCGATCGGCGACTGCGGCGGCAGCGGTCGCCTGGGCCGCCCGCCGCTGGCCCACGACTCGTCAAAACAGGCGTCGAACAGCTGATTCAAATAGCGATGCACCAGCCGATAGCTGGCGTTGGTCACCAATGTGTGCGCCAAACTGGCGCAGATCGAGCGCAGCGTCGTTCCGACCCGAATGGCATTGGCGCCGAAACGCAGGCTGCCGCCGCCCTCATGATCGCGGTCGAGCCATTGGTCGCAGATATAGGCAACCAGGAAAACCGATGGTTTGTCCCCGCCGCAAGGATGAAAGGAATGCGGCTGCCACGGGTTGATGGCGACTCCGGCACTTTCGTCGACCAAGTGCGGAATGTCGCAAATCGTCACCATTGCGGGCGGGCCGCCGAGATGGAAGGTCAAATGGCCCTCGCGATGGGCGTGGGTGCGCATCGGCTTGTCGAGCTGGTAGACGGTCACGCGGCCGAACGATCCGTGACAGACCGCCAAAGCGGTGCTCATCGGCTCACTCCCAAGACGCTTCTCCCAGGACGCACGTCATTGTTTTGTTTGCCGGATTAAACGCCGGCAGGCAGCCCTTGACAAGTGGCGCCGGGCGCGCGGGCGGGCCGGCCCGGCGTCGATCCAGAATCGTCGTAAAGCAAAGAATCAGACTGGCAGACACGGGGATTCGGTCCGCCTGAGGCCGGGGCGGGTTGTGGCGCGAGCCCAGCCGCTGTTACGATTTGCCCGCGCGGGGTGACGGTCTCACTCCGGGCCAAGGACGCTTGCGCATTTCGGCCGGCGCAACGACAGCGTCTAACGGCGCTCGATACAGGAGGGAACCCGATGCAGAAGGGCTTTGGACTCGCGACCGCGGTCGCGTTGACCGCGGTGGTCGGCACGGCTCATGCCGCCGACAAGATCAAGATCGGCGTTACTGCCACGCTCGAAGGCACATACACCGTCCTCGGCGAGGACGGCATGCGCGGCTACGAGCTTGCCGTCAAGGCGCACGGCGGCAAGGCGGGCGGCAGGGAAATCGAGACGATTGTCGGATCGACGGACGCGAGCCCGGACTCCGCCATTCGCGCCGCCAAGAAGCTGGTCGAGCAGGACAAGGTCGACGTCCTCATTTCGCCGCTGTCAGGCGCTGAGGGCATCGCCGTCCGCGACTATTCGAAGACCCAGCCGCAGATCACCGTGATCAATGCTTCGTCCGGCGCCGTGGAGACGACCTATGGCGATCCGTCGGCCGGCGTAACACCGTCGCCGACCTTCTACCGCTTCAACATGGATGGCGCGCAGTGGCACGCCGGCCTTGGCGATTACGTCTACAACGTCAAGCACTACAAGAAGATCGCGACGGTCGCCGAGGATTATGCGTTCACCTACACGCAGGTGATGGGCCTCACGGTGGAATACTGCAAGGCCGGCGGTCAGATCAGCAAGCGGTTCTGGGTGCCGCTCGGCACCAAGGACTTCGCCTCGACCATCGCCGCGCTCCCGGACGACGTGGACGCGATCTATCTCGGCCTCGGCGGCGCCGATGCGGTGAACTTCCTCAACCAGTACCAACAGGCGGGCGGCAATGCCCACCTCATCGGCGGCTCGATCATGGTCGACCAGACCGTGCTGTCGTCGAAGGGCAAGGCCAAGGACGCTCTGATCGGCACGCCTGCCGCAAGCGGCTTGGCTGACGCCGACCCAAGCCCGAAATGGCAGGCTTTCGTGAAGGCCTACCAGCAGATGCCGAAAGAGGGGTATTTCAAGAATCCGTTCGGCAGCCCATCGCTTCTGGCGATCAGCTACTACAACTCGGCGGACGCCGTGTTCAAGGCGCTCGACGAGGTCAAAGGCGAACTCAGCGACGGCAACAAGAAGTTCCGCGCAGCGCTGCAGAGCATGGTGCTCGACGCGCCGAACGGAATGATCAAGCTCGACGAAAATCGCCAGGCGATCGGCACCAGCTTTGTCACCGAGGTCGTTAAGGACGACAAAGGTGAACTGGTCTCCAAGCTCGTCAAGACCGTACCCAACGTGCAGCAGCGGCTCGGCTTCTCCAAGGCGGTGTACGACAAGTTCATTCCACCCGGACGCGACAACCCGCCCTGCGAGAAGAACTACAACTGAGGTTTCGCGGCAAACAACAATCTCGGCCGCGCGCGGCGCGGCCGAGAATTTTTTTGTTGAGGCGGCAGCGGTCTCGGTCGCAATGGCGCGCAATTGCCTGGCGTCCAATTGACAGCGCTCCGCGCTTCTCGCGGTGCCCCCAATCTGCAGGCAAACGCTTTCCGCTTTAAGGGGTCGGCAGTCCGAGGCGCGAGACGGCATTGCGGAACGCGACGTCTTCGCGCACACCGTGCGCGAGCGGTACTTCGTCCAGGAACTGCCCCGCTTCCTGCGCCGACTCGAACGGGTAGTCGGCGGCGAACATCACGTGGTCGGTTCCAAGTGCGGCGAGCGCGCAGTTCAGCGGCTCGGGCGAGCACATTCCGGACGTCGTCACCACGATATTCTGCCTGATGTAGTCCGACGGCCGCTTCTCGAGGGCGACGCGGTAGAGCTTGGCGCGGCTGTCGAAACGCCACAGCAGGTAAGGGAGCGTCTCGCCCAGATGGCCGAGGGCGATCCGCGCCCGCGGGAAGCGATCGAACACGCCGCCAAAGACCAGGCGCAAGGCATGCGAGCCGGTCTCAAAGCCCCATTCCCAAGTGGCGCGCCGCAGGCCGTCATGGCCGTCGAGCGCCGGCGAGGGCGTGATCGGGTCCGCCGGATGAATGTAGATCGTCGCCTGCAGCGCCTCGGCCCGTTCCCAGAACGGGTGCAGCGCCCGGTGATCGAGATACTGGCCGTTGGTGTGGCCGTTGACCGTCGCCCCGCAAAACTTCAGCTCGCGCAGGCAGCGCTCCAGCTCATCCGCTGCAGCCTGCGGGTCCTGCATGGCAAGATGCGCGAAGCCGGAATAGCGGTCGGGACGCTTCTCGACCTCGCGCGCTAGGAAATCGTTGGCCTCGTGCGCCCGCCGACTCGCGACCGCCACATCGCGCTCGCTCTGCACGCCCGGTCCGGCGATGGACAGGACGGCGCGCGCAATCCCGGCGCGATCCATCGCCTCCAGGCGCGTCTCGCCGAAGTCCGTCAAGCGCGCGAACAGGCTGCTGGCGACCGCGGGATCAATGCTACCGGTCGTGGCGCGCCAGTAATCCTCGAACCCGGGACACAGGAAGTGCTCTTCGAGCGCGATCTTGCTGATCATATCAGCTCCGGGCGATGCGCCGGCTTCGTTGGCGGCGGCTTTGATGGCGCGTCCTTCTGTACCGCATCGCGGCGATCCTGTATCAAACCGTAAACCAGGCAGCAAGATCGCGGAGCAAACGGCGGGACAGCGCATGCAGGCGGTTGGCGGACAAAGTTTGAACGACAAGACCCAGGTGCAGGTGATTGCGCGGGCCGCGGCGATCCTGCATGCGCTCGAGGACGAGGCGGACGGCTTGAGTCTCGGGCAGATCGCGCAGCGCGTGAATCTTGCGCGCTCGACGGTGCAGCGCATCGTGGCCGCGCTCGCGGCGGAGAAATTTCTGATCGCGGCGTCGCCCAACGGCCGGGTGCGGCTTGGGCCGACCATCCTGCGCCTCGCCGCCTCGGCGCGCACCGATTTCGTGGCGATAGCGCGGCCGTTCCTGGTGCAGCTGTCGAACGAACTCAAGGAGACGGTCGACCTCGCCGTGGTCAAGAAGGATCATCTCGTGTTCATCGACCAGGTGATCGGCTCGCACCGGCTGCGTGCGGTCTCGGCGGTCGGCGAAACCTTCCCGCTGCACTGCACGGCCAACGGCAAGGCCTATCTCGCCGGACTCGAGACCGACGCCATCGCCCGGCTCATCGGCGCCAGCTACGAACAGCGCACGCCGCGCACGCTGACGCGGCTCGAGGACCTGCTCAAGGATCTGAAATCGGTGCGCAAGACCGGGGTCGCCTTCGACCGCGAGGAGCACACGCAGGGCATCTGCGCTGCCGGCGTCGCCACCCGTGACCCGCTCGGCAATGTCATCGCCATCTCGGTGCCGGTGCCGGCGCAACGCTTCTATCAGCACCAGCGGAACATCGCAGCGCAGCTGCGCGCAACCAAGGAGGCCCTGGAGCGGCGCCTGCTGGCAGCCGCGGCGTGACAGCGGCGTGGCGGCTTGTTCCACTTACCGGAATTCGATACAGTTGTACCATATCCTGGTACATAGCGGCCGGACGCCGCCGCAAGATGGCGGGCCGCAGGAAGGTGGGAGGCGCGAGTGGCGAAGAAGATTCGCGGCGTCTCGTTCGAGGAGAACGAGAACAACGCCATGGGGCTCTCCTTCTACAACCTCTCCCATCGTTTCGGCTATCAGTCTCCGAACTGGCCGTACTTCGAAGACGTCAAGATCGAGCGCATCCATTACATGGCGAAATCGGGCGTGCTGTCGCAGCGCATCACGACCAGCATGCACAACACCACGCACATCGACGCGCCGGCCCATGTCGTGCAGGGCACGCCGTTCATCGACGAGGTGCCGCTGCCGCATTTCTTCGGCAGCGGCATTGTCGTCGCGTTGCCAAAGAAGAAATGGGAATCGATCACCTATGACGACCTGGAAAAGGCTGCGGGCAAGGTGGTGCGCCCGCGCGACGTGGTGATCGTCAATACCGGCTGGCACAAGAAGTACGAGGACAGCGAGGACTATTTCTGCTACGCGCCCGGCTTCGTCCCCTCGGCCGGCGAGTGGTTCGTCGAAAAGCAGGTGAAGGTCGTCGGCCACGACACGCAGGCCAACGACCATCCCTTGGCGACGGCCATCGGGCCGCAGCGCAACGGGCCGCTGCATCCGCATCTTGCTGCGGAATACAAGCAATGGT
>Ga0210409_10000698_pt1 | contig 50034 bp, 70 predicted proteins | sample IncBWH17MmetaG_FD_161649 | JGI IMG/M metagenome (GOLD analysis project Ga0210409, IMG submission 161649) | Forest soil microbial communities from Barre Woods Harvard Forest LTER site, Petersham, Massachusetts, United States - Inc-BW-H-17-M | ecosystem: Environmental > Terrestrial > Soil >... | reverse complement strand
CGATGGCTTCGTCTCGTTCGAGACGGCGCAGACGGCGATGGACGTGGTCATGGTGGTCACGTACATCGGCCTCAACGAGAGCGGCGTGCCGTTCTTCGCGTCGATCGTCGGGACGGCGGCGATCTAGTCACGCAGGTGGCTCCGCCGTGGCGTGCAGGGTTCGATTCCCTGTCGGAGCTCGAAAGGGAAACTTGATGCTGAACCTGCAAGAGATCGCCTCGATCGTGACGATCGCGCTGCTCGCGGCGCTCGTCGTCATGCTCGGCTGGATCCTGATGACGATGCGTCGATCGACGTCGCCGATTCCGCGCGTCATCCACGATGACGATGCTGTGCAGCCACACGCTGCTCGCGGTGTCTTGCCGATGAGCTCTCGCGCGGGACACGGCCGCGTGCCGGAGGTCTACGTCTACGACGAAGACGAAGCCACGTTCCGCCGCGTCGGACTTGTCGACGCCCGCGGCAAGGTCACCGAGAACGATCCCAGCGGCGACGGTATTCACCTGGTGAAGGGCAAGCTGTACCGGATCGTCGGGAGGCCGCAGACCGTCGCGATGCGCCCCGAGCGGATCATCATCGGCAAGGGATCGACGCCGGGCGGCGCCTCCGACTGGAGCGTGCATGACATCAAGGTCGGAAACCGATCGCAGCTCTCGCAGAGCGGCGTGATCCCCGGCGACGTGTTCTCGGAGGACGCGAAGGACTCGTTCGTCGGTTTCGAGACGCTTCAGACCGCGATGGACTTCTCGATGGACGTCTCGTACCGCGGTCCGCTCGATGCCGAGCCGTTCATGTGCTCGGTGATCGGGACCGAGGCTCGCTATTAGGAAGGATGACTCGATGAAAGATCTCACATCGACGATTGCGCGGATTCTCCGTCGCGAGATCTCCGATCAGGATCGTGACGACGCGATCGATGCGGCGCGGGCCTTCCTCGTCAAGATCGATGTGAAGAAGGTCGATCTACTCCGCCGACAGCTCGAGCTGCCGCCCGAGGCGATCGGCTTCCTCGTCGAGATCTACGCGGGACTGCTGGCGGAGCCCAAGCACGCCAAGCACGAGGACTAGTCGCCTCGTGGCGGGATCTCCATGCTCGCTCAAGCCGTCATGACCGATAGTAGCCGTAAGACTCCGCCCACTGGATCGACCGTCGGCCCGCGGCGGCCGATGCGATCTCAGAGTCAAGACGATCGAGACGCGGAGGGATTCGCGGCGCGAAAAGAGCGGGAGGCTGAATTCGCGGAGTTTGTCTCGGAGGAGATCACCGGCAAGTACGAGGGCACCGAACTCGAGCAGTACCGCGAGCAGCGCCCGCCCACCGATCGCTTGAAGCGCCTCGAGAAGAAGCACGACGATCTCAAGGACGACGTCAAGAAGAAGCACGAGGAGCTGAAGGACGACGTCAAGGACGTGCGCGCGGACGTCAAGGAGCTGGCGGGGCACGTCTCAGACCTGCGCGAAGACGTCGCCGGCGCGGTCGGCAAGCTCGACGGGCAGCAGCCTGTGCTCAAGGAAATGCTCTCGCTCGTCAAGAGGACGGCAGATCACGCGTCCGATCGTGACCACGTCACGTTCACGGCCAAGGTCGACGTCGACAAGGCGCACGAGCTGGCAAGGGTCGACGTCGAAAAGGCCGCCGAACTTGCCGTGATCGAGGTGACCAAGGAAGAGCAGGTCGACACGGTCAAGGCCGAGCACGATCGCCGGAAGCGCAACCTGAAGATCATCGGGCTCCTTGCCAGCGGCGGCTCGGTCATCGAGTTGCTCCATCGATTGGGGGTTCTGTAATGCCGACACCAGTGCCGATGATCGAACATCACGTTGAACCGCCGACGGTGCACGATCATCGTGGCCCCGTGCCCGTGGTGCACCCGCCGCCGACCGCGCCGGTGCCGCAACCGCGTCCGCCGATCCATCCGATCGTCCCGGTCCATCCAGTCGCCCCGACGCCGGTGCATCCGGGCGTCCCGATTCATCCGATCGTTCCGGTTCACCCGGTGATCCCGCCAGTTCACTACGAGCCGCCGAGGGCCCACTACGAGCATCACGACTACGTCTTCGTCGAGAACTACGGCTGGTGGCCGCACTGGTTTCCGTACTGGGAGCCGGCCTGGTACGCGTACTGGTGGCAGCTCTACGAATACTATGGTGGCGACGAGAACCGCGAGTACGCGGAGTGGGCGCGCGACCAAGTCTTGCGCGGATACGCGCCGCAGATGGGATGGTTGTGAGCGCCGAAACAACTCTCGCTCATCTACTCGGAGCACTCGCGAGCGCGATCCGCCAGACCGACGATCAGATCATGGCGTCCGACACGGGGGAGCATCCAGGCTTCGTCCACGCGTGGGGACATTTCGTCGCGCTGTGGAACAAGAGGCTTCATTCGCCGTACGGCATCTCCATGACGGATCTCGAGGGGTTCGCGCGGCGGTATGCCGAGCTGCGCGCGGAGGCCACGTCGCGTGGCTTCTTCCTGTCGTCGCCGATGGCCGTGAGTGGGTGGTACCGATGATCGACGCTGAAGCGGCTCTGCGCTTGGCGTCGTCTTCGTTCTCGGAGGTAGATCGATGATCACGCCACTCGTACACATCACGCTACCCGAGCACGGCGACGAAGACGAGTTCGACGAAGAGCGCCACTTCGCGCCGATCGTTCTCGCGCTTCAGGGGCTGATCGCGGTGAACGAGTGGCACATCCTGCGCGCGCTCCGGCGCGCTCAGAAGGGCCTCGGCGCTCCCATCCCGCCGCTTTACGCGTCAGGCGTCCGCTACAAGGAAGATCAACCCGGCGAGGAGAACTGGAAGGACTGCCTCGCGGTGCTGAAGGACGGCCATGGTGATTGTGATCGACTCGTCGCGTGGCGCGTTGCCGAGCTACGGGCGATCGGTATCCCCGCCGATCCGGTCATCAAATGGCAGCAGGTTCCCAAGGACGTGATGATCGGCCTCGGGCACCCGGCGAACATGGTCCCCGAGGAGGGGATCTCGATGGTGCACGTCTGCGTCGGCTGGCCGGGCTGGCAGCAGGATCCGTCGCTCGTCGAAGATCCCTCGAAGGCGCTCGGAATGGGCGGAAATTTCACCAGCAGAGTATGATCGCGGCGCTTACATCATGATCGACCAACACGCCGCCACCGAGCTCAAGCTGTACATCGACAACGACGGAGATCTGTATCGTCGTCAGACCACGTCGATCTTGAAGAACCTCGCGACCAAGAAGGCGCGCGGCATCTACAAGCACGATCTCGCGGTGAAGCTGTTCGGCTACCTCGTGGAGTCGGGCGCGAAGAAGTACACGAAGGAGTTCGGCGGGACGTGGCACCAGATGTTCGACGTACCGACGCGCAAGGCCGTCGCAGAGGAGCTGACGAAGGACTTCGAGGCGGAGTGGAAGGCGGGGCAGTACCGTAGTCTCCTGCCGAAGAAGTATCAGGAAGGTGGCAACGGTAAGAAGACCGGCGCGCAGCTCACGCGCGAGATCAACGAGGTCCTGAACGGCGGCGGGAAGCGGGGGCGGTGACCGTGTGGCTCCTCCCGCTCCTCTTGCTCGGCGCCGTTGTTCTCGCGGCGGCGAGCCGCTCTCCGCGCGTCGAGCTCGCGCCGCAGCTCGCCTATCTTCCGCCTCCTCCGATGGCGGCGCTCCCGCCGCCGCCGGGACCGATCTCCGTGCTCGGCGAGTTCGTGCGCATCGGTCAGTATCCACCGCCGGAGGTCATTATCTGCGCGATCGCCGAGGCCGAGGCGATCGGCCGCGACGATCTGGCGTCGAACATCGTTCGGGTGTTCGTCGCGCCGATCGTGTACCAGCACGCAATGGCGAGTCCGCGTGGCGCGCCAGCGCCGCATGATCGCGGATGCACGCCCGTGGCCCACGAGCGCGGATCCTGCGCGCCGGCGAGATCGCCGCGCGCTCCGACGATCGCTCCCACTCCTCCGATTGCCATCCCGGCCGCGCAGCTCGCGCCTCGACCCCTCGGCATGCCTCAGACGGACGAGGAAATCCGCGCGATGCTCAACGCCGACCCCCAAGGATTCATCGCGATGGTGACGCGCGTCGGACCCGTGCCCGTAATCGATGTGCCGATCGCGGCCGCTCAGCCGGCGATCTCACAGCCGACGCCGCCGATGCCCCCGATGCCGACTCCGCCACCACCACCGATCGTGCAGTCGACGGATCTTCCGCCCGAGGCGGTCGCGCAGATGCAGGAGGCCGCGGGCCTCCACGAGGCTGCGGACGAGACGCGCGCGATGGTGCCCGGATCGCCGATCGCGGGCGTGCCGGACGACGCGTGGCGCGAATTCGTCACGCGACTCGATCGCGAGTCGCCGCTGTTCAACTCGTCGCGTCACGTCGGACGGTATCGTCAGCGCCGCGAGCGCTTGGCCGAGCTCGGCATCGATCCGAACGTGCTCCTGGGCTCCGCGCAGGGGCAGCGCGCGGCGATCGACGTCGATCTTGCTGACGCGCACCATCACGCCGCAGCGGGCGGATTGATCGCCGAGCATCTCGGTCGACCGATCTCGGTGCCTGGTCTGGAAGGCAACACCGGCATCACGCTCAGCGGCCTGCTCGGCGTGATTCAATGTGCTGGTCTCGAGGGCGCGGTCGGCTGGCTCGAGCGCGCGAGTGATCGCAGGCGGTATCCGCACACGACCCAGGCGTTCGCGCGCACGAACGGAGTGTTCTGACATGAGGAACGATCGCGGAACGTACGGTTCTCCGCACAACGGCGTCTCGCGCGACGCCCGCGTTCAATTCGACAATCCACGCCTCGACGCGGATCTCTACGTAGTGCAGCGCCCCTCGTCGATCTGGAAGTGGATCGTCGGAGGCGTCGCCGTCGGGGCCGCGGCCTTGTGGGCGCGACACCAGGCCGAGCAGACGAAGAAGCTCTACAAGAAGACGGGGCTTCGGCACCGGGGCTTCGTGGAGAGTGTGCGCGAGGACGCGAGGGCGCTGCCCTCCATGGCGCGAGAGACGTTTCGCGATCTCACCCGCGCGGGGAAGAGCCGCTGATGGCGTATACGTATCGCAGCCCGTGGTGGGTGAGTCAGCGCTGGGAGGTCGAGACGATCGCGAGGGTTGACTCGTCAAGCGGCAAGTTCAAGAAGGGCGATCGCATCCTCATCTACAGTGGCGGGACGAAGAAGAAGGCCGAGGCGGACGCGCGCGAGTGGACGGCGAAGACCGGACAACCGACCTGGGTTGTCCCAGGAGCGGGTCACAAGACTCGAAGGGGTTTCTAGGTGGCGAAGAAGAAGCGCGGACCGCGCATTGTCCATGTCGAAGCCGCGACGCCGGCGGGCTATCGATGGCTCCGTCAGAACGCGCGGGGTGCGAAGCTGATCTGGGTCGACGATGCAGGCAGCTACGGTCACGAGCCGGGGGGCGGAGGGTTCTTGGGCACTGACGAGGGCGCGTGGGCCGAGTCGCTGCGCGCGGCGGACGCGAGGGAAATCTGATGACTCGTGTCCATTCCATGATCGGCAAGCGCGTCCAAGTCCCTGTGTGGACCGATACCTGGATGATGGGTGATCGCTACGGCACGATCGTCAAGATCACCGAGCTACCGGGCCGACTCGTCGGCACACCACGCGTCCCGTTCGAGCGCGCGAGAACGATCGCCCACGTCAAGCTCGACAAGAGCAACCGGACGAAGAAGTTTCGCGCGATGGATCTGGAGGAGGTCTGATGAGGCGCAGCACGCGGAACTGGGTCATCGGTGGCGGAGCTGGCGCGATCGCAATCGCACTGGGCTACCACTACTTCGGCAAGCGCCATGTCTTCGGTCCCGCCGCACACGCGATGAAGGAGCACGAGAAGCACGAGCACGATCGCAAGCACGAGGGCCGCGGGGAGCACCACCATCACCACAAGGAGCACGATCGTGGCGAGCACTAGCGTGCAGAAGATCGCGCCGAACGCACCGTCGACTGGATGGTCGACGCTCACGAGCGTCGCCGTCGCCGTCGGCGCCGTCGTCGTCGGCATGTACATGCTCGACTGGCACAAGCATCAGTGCGAGTCCTGTGGTCACACGTGGCGGCACCTCGGTGCGTTCAACCTCGGGGAGGTCGCCGCGCACACGTGCAGGAAGTGCGGCACCGTCCAGTGGTGGAAGTCCGGTTTCCAGCAGATCGGCGGGCTGAAGATGTCCGACGGCGCGCTCTGGATGAAGACGAAGTCGCCGATCGTCGACCTGGCCTCATTGCAAGAACTTCGCGAGCTTCGATACCCCGCGCTACCATCGGGTTAGCGACGAAGGAGACCCATGCACGCGCATCAGCTCTTCTCTGGGTGGGACGACGGCATCGGCGCCGAGCCGTTCGGCGGCGACGTGCTCCGGGACTTCCGCAACGTCGCGATCCACGCCGTGACGGAGGCCCATCACCAGAGGCCGTCGATCGCGTACGGTTACGCGCGCGTCGGCCCGCGCCAGAAGGTGCTGCTGTTCGGATCGATCGATCAGGGCCGCGCCTGGTACGATCAGCGCGAGCACCTCGAGCCCGGCCACGACTACGCTGCCGTGTTCGACGCGGCGATCCTCCACGCGCCGATTCTCGAGGATGTCGGCGCCGCGGTCGCAGGCGGTCACGATCCGCAGGTCGGTCACTGGCTCTTGCCGCTCGCGCTCGGCCTCCCCGCCGGCGCGCTCGGCGGCTACTACTATCGCAAATGGCAGGAGTCACATCCGGGCAAGATCATCCCGTGGATTTCCGGCGATCCGTCCGTCGGCGCAGCGCCGTGGTACTCCATCGAGGATCCGGGCGGCCCGCACTTCCTCCAGAAGGGACCGTGGGTTGACGTCGTCGGCGCCGAGGTCGACGACGTTGCTCGTCGACGCGCGTGGCCCCAGACGAGGGCGTTGATCCACTCGGCGATCCGCGAGGTGCTCGCGTCAGCGCACGCAGCGTACGGCGAGCCGGCCTTCGTCTGGAGCTTGGACGCGTATGGCGTGGCGCACGTCGCGCCGTTCCCTTCGTACGGCCAAGCGCTCGAGCATCATCGAGATCTGACGCACCAGGGCGGCTACGCCGCGCTGGCCGTGTTCGACAGGACGAACCCGCACTGGCCCAATCCGGTCGGCTGGAACAAGAGCGATGATCCGGCGTACGAATACGCGATCGCCCAGCAGATCGCGCGACACCCGCGCGGCGGCGCACGCGCAGCGGGTGAGATCGTCGGCGCGTCGCCGTGGCACGAGATCGTCGGCGCGTCGCCGTGGCACGAGATCGTCGGCGCGTCGCCGTGGCACACGATCGTCGGTCAAGATCTCGGCGTCCTTCGTCAGCAAGCCAAGGCGGCGGCCGAGGGATGGATCGGGATCAAGAGGTCCGAGGGCAGACCGTTCGCTCGCGTGCTCGGCATTTTGCTCGACGGAAAGAGCGCGCGCCCGCGGTTCATGGCGTTCCGCTCGGAAGATCTGGCCGAGGAGTGGTTCGAGAAGGTGACCGGCGATCCAGATCGCTTCGCGTACGCTGCCTACTACGACACGCAGGCGCCGTTCGCACCGGTCCAGCTCGCCGAGAACGTCGGCGGCCGAGGCCACAAGTACCTGTGATCGAGATGAAGCGCGCGACGAAGCAAGTGGTGCGATCGTGAGTCGCGATCTCGCGACTCGCGGAGCGTATCGCGTCGGCGCGCAGCGAACGGCGCTGCCCGGCGAGGACAACTACCACTTCGTCGATCGCTTCACGGCCGGGCACGCCGCGTTCGGCGTCCTCGCCGGCCTCGGCCGCCTGCCCTGGTGGGCGACTCTCGCGAGCGGCCTCTTCTTCGATCTCGTTGTCGAACGCCAGCTCAAGGACGCGTGGCCCAAGATCTGGCCGAACGCGACGCAGGACACGTGGCAGAACATCGTCGGTGACACGATCGCGATGATGGTCGGTTGGAAGGTCGCGACGATCTTGCCCGAGGGGCGACGGCCGACGCACACGCGGATCACTCACGAGGTGCGGCCGTGACGTTCCGGGAGGACGCGTTCTTTCGCGCGAGGTACTCGCACGGCGATCACATCGGCGTCGTGCTGTCTTCGGCGCAGCCCGAGATCTCCATCCCGGCGTCGTGGCACCACCTCGACTTCCGCAACCGACACATGCTCGACACGTGGTTCCGCGACGCGGTGAGCTCGCCGGGGCGCTTCGTGTACATCGCCGCGTTCGACAAGACGACGCCCGACTGGCTCGTCGAGGCGCCGATCGCCGAGATGCACGGCGCCGGGACGACTGGCGAGCGTCCACCCGTCGGCGGGATCGTCGGGAATCAGCGCGGCAGGTACGGCACGCTCCTCTACGACGGCTCCCTGTACAGCAGCCCGCCGTGGGGCGGTGCTCCTGACGTCGTGGATGACTGGGCGTTTCGCGGCCCGCGATCGTTCCACGGTCACGAGTCGCCGACCTACGGTCGCGGCGGACTGTGGAGTCATCGGCGCGAGTCGCCGCTCGGCCGCGGCCGCTTGATCGTTGGTGAAAATGATCGTGGCACGTACGGCGCGGGATCGACCTCGCCGCGCGAGTCGGTCGGTATCTCGCTGTTCCATACAGTCGGCGATAGAGATCGCCTCGTCGATCAGATCCAGACCGAGATCAGCCAGCTCTACAACGAGCTGTGGCGGAAGATGGGCGGAGATCCGAGCGTCCTCGATCAGCAGCTCGCGATGCGCGATCCGATCGGTTGGTCGAAGCGTCACCAAGCGCAGGAAGAGATCATCAAGCGGAGTCCGCTCTACCCGCTCTACAAGGACACCTTCGCGCCGGTCTACAGCGAGTGGAAACGCTTCCACGACGATCAGAGCTCGTGGGTGGAGTGGAAGACGAACTGGGAGACGTACACGGGCTGGCGCGATCGCGTCGCTGATCTCCACGCGCACGTCGTCGCGGAGGTCCGGCGGATCATGCCCGACGATCCGATCCGGACGCCGTCGCCGTCGGACGCACCCACGACGATCTGGGAGGACACCGGTGGGGCCTTGAAGCGTGGCGCGGGCGCCATCGGAGGTGCCCTCGGCGACGTCTGGAAGGTCGCCAAGGTCGCGCTCTACGCCGGCGTCGCAGTCGGCGGCGTCTACGTGGCCACCAAGCTCGTCCAGACCGCGAGAGGCGATCATCGATGACGCTCTCGAAGCCGAAGCACCCTTGGTTCACGATCGATCCACTCTCGACGAAGTCGTTCGGGCCCGGCCACGTGGTGGGCGCGGGGATCATCGTCTTCGGGACGATCGTGCTCGCCAAGGGACTCATCGCTCGTCACGCTGCCGCGGTCGCCGCTCGATCGCCGGCCGGTCGCGTGGTGTTGACCGAGAATGATCGCGGACAGTACGGACGCGAAGACAGGAGAAGCCCATGAACAGTCCCGATCCTTGGCGCGTCATGCTGAGCTCACCGCCCGGTGATTCGATGATCTTGCCGGAACCCTTCTACGGGAATCCTCTCTTCGGGGACACGACGCACGGCCGGACGTTCGTCGGCGCCGAGGTGCCACCTCCGTCGCCTCCCGACCAGCGACGCGGTCCGCTCACCGCGACGGTCGCTCCGATCTTCGCGCCGGCGGCAGGCGGCTACATGGCGAAGCTCGTCCTCGACGACAACCAGATCCTCCACGGCGCGATCTGCGTCGACGGCAAATGCTACGAGGCATCGATCGATCTCGCTCCCGCGATCATGGCGATCATGGCGAAGTTCGCGCAGTACCACGCCGACCTGCACGCGGCGATGCCGGGTCACGGCGGCGTGCCGTCGACGGTCGTGGTCGGCGCGATCGAGACGGCCGTGGGCGCCGCCGGCGACGCGCTGGTGGAGTCGCTCGTCGATCGGCACGTCACCGTCGCGTGCGGCAATTTCCTCGACGACATCGGCAACGTGGTCAAGGGCATCCCCGTCGTTGGCGACGCCTTCAAAATGGTGGGTGAGACGGTCAAGCAGCTCAGCGGGCCGATCAAGGCGGCCGCACCGATGGTCGCGACCGCGCTCGGTGGACCTGCCGCCGGAGCGGCTGCGTCGCAGTTCGTCGGTCCGATCATCGACAGTCTCGCGGGCGGCAAGGACACGCCCGCGAAGGTCGCCGCCGAGCAGCAGGCCAAGGTCGATCCGACGACGGCGGCGGCGCTCGCGCACGCCAAGGAGACGGCCGCTCATACGATCGCCGCCTACCACACCGCACACACCGCGAGGAAAGCGGCGCGGGGCCACCGCGGCGCGCAGCGCGACATCAACCGCCTCGTTCAGGACGCCGAGCGAGGCGATCCGGCGGCGCACGCCGCGACACCGATTCTCTCGAACGCGTTCATGACGGAGATCGCGAATCGCGTGACCGCGGCGCTGGAGTCCGGCGCGGGCGCGGGGACGGCGGACGCCGTGTCGGGCGTCGTCGGCGCGTGGCCGTGGTACTCGGTCGTCGGCTAGAGAGGAGAAGATCGTGCCGCGCAAGAAGACAGAAGCTCAGCTCGATCGCGAGATCGCCGAGGTCACCGGTCACAATCCGAACGGCCACCGCCGCGGCGGCGGTGACTGGAAGGGTAGTGAGGTGCAGTCGTTGCTCTTTGATCGATCGCAGTGGACGTCGCGATCGGCGAGGGCGTGGGCGAAGAAGCACGGTTATCGGAGCGTCAAAGTGCACGAGACGGACAACTACATCCGGCTCCGCCAGTTCGCGCCGGTGGGCGGTACCGAGAAGCGGACGATCACGTTCGGCCGCGGGATCCGCGCCGTCGTCGAGCAGGTGAGGTAGCCGTGCCCGCCGTGCCCGCTACCACAACCGTCGAGGCCGTCGCCGCTAAGGCGGCGCTCTTCGGCGTGGCCGGCTGGGCGGGCGAGAATGCTCTCTTCGGTCCCCGCTACTCGCCCGTGTTCCAGGGCCACGAGGTTCCCTTCCTGCCGGTCTACGCTGCTGGCGGACTCGCGATGATCGCCGCCGCTCGGCACGCCGCACGGTGGCCCGTGATCGCGCGCGCGGCTCTCTACGCCGCGATCGGTACCGCGATCGAGTACGCGGGCTGCCAGCTCGATCGGAAGGTGTTCGCCGCTCGATCGTGGGACTACGGCAAGAGCGACGGGCTCGCGAGCAACACGGACGGCTGCGTCAGCTGGCGTCACGCGGCGCTGTGGGGCGGGCTCGGGCTCGTCGCGGAGAAGGTCGCGTGAGCCAATCTTCGAGGAGGCCGGCGTGACCGACGGCGAGCGCCTCGTGTGGGCCGCGAGCTACGCCGTCGCTCTCGATCGCGTCGGTGACGCGGTAGCCGCTGCACGGGTTGCGGCGGACGCGGTCTCGCAGCTCCGCGAGGCGTCGACGCGCCGATCGTCCAGCGGCACCTTCGTGATTATCGACGCCGACGAGCGTGACTTCCTCGATGAGATCGTGAGCGCCCCGTGATTCCGCTACTCGTCCTCGCTCTTGCCCTCGGCGTCGGCCTCGCGACCTACGAGTTGTCGCCGCGCGCACACGCGTGGGTCGACGAGCACGCGCGAGCGATCCGAGAAGCCCTCGCGGCGCATCGTGCGGCGGACGCGCATCTCGCGGCCGCGGAGACCGCCCCGCATCCGGCGATCGCCGTCGATCACGCGAGCGCCGCCGCCGCGGCGAATCGCGACGCCGCGCGAGAGACGGTTGCGGCGGCGCAGGCCGCGCGCACGGACGATCAGCGTGCGTCGGCCTCGCGCAGTGCCGTCCTGGTCGTCGCGCGGGAAGGCGCGATCGCGGGCGTGCACGCAGACGCGCATCTTGCAGCGGCCGCGGCCGCGGAAGATCCGACCGTCGCCGTGCAGCACGCCCACGAGGCGACAGTGGCGAACCAGGCGTCTGCCGAGAAGACGGCCGTGACCGCGGCGGCGGCGCGGACGGAGAAAGATCGGCAGGCCGCGGCCGCGGCCGCCGCGAAGGTCGTCGATCGAGAGGGCCGGATCGCTGCTGCTCTCGCGAAGCTCGGTGTCGGCCAGTGCGGGGTTCGATCGTACGCGGGCGTGTCGCCGCAGAGCAGAGACGCACTACTCGCCAAGCTCCACGCCGAGGGCATGACCGTCACGGGCGACAACCCGTGGGACATCGAGACGCACTCGTTCGACGTGAAGCTCCGCGCCGTCTGGGATCCACAGACGCAGGCGCTGAAGATCATCGTGACGTCCGGCGCGGGTGGATACGCGGGGATCGTGACATGCTCGCAGATCTGGGCTCGAATCGATCCGAAGGTGAAGGAGATCCTCGGTGCGTGATCGTGGCACGTATGGACCACTCGATCACGACGAGCACTTCGTGATCGGTTGGGGCGTCGATCGTCTCGCGTCGTATGCGCACGATCGGACGATCGGAGCCGCGATCCGTCCCGTTTATCCCGCAGTCCGCCTCGCGTCGCGTGCGGGGCGCGCAGCCGATCGTCTGTGGACGGGAACGCGCCTGATGGGCGGGCGCGACGAGGCCGATAAGCCGATCGAGCTCGTCGGACAGGAGCTGTTCCATACGGTCGCCGATCGATCGCGCGCGATTGCGCAGCTCTCGACCGGCTTCCAAGCGCTCACGAGCGATTTGGCGGTGTGGCAGACAGCGAACAAGGACAAGCCGGACGCGTCGGCAACCGCGCAGTGGTTTGCGGCGGATGTGACTCCGACGCTCGACGAGTGGCGCGGCTTCGTGGAGCACGAGAGCAGATCGTGGTGGACCAAGCTCGCGACGAGCTGGGAGACCTTCGAGGAGTGGTTGAACAGGCTCCGGCAGCTGCGCGCGCTCGCCAGGGCCCACGGCGTCGCGCTCCAGAGCGTCGAGCCGGCGCCGCTGCCAAAGACGATCTGGCAGAAGAGCGCCGAAGGTAAGGGCTCTGAGGCGACGGCGCTCCTCGGCGTCCTGAAGATCGGCGCGCTGGCCGTTCTCACGATCATGGGCGCGGCTGGATTCTACGCCGTCATCCGGGAGATCCGGCCGAAGCGAAAATCCGACGATCGGGAGATCGTTCGGGAGATCCTGCGCGACGAACTTTCAAAGCGATGACGAACCTCGTGGTATTGAGAACTCGATGAGCGATAACGCAGAGCTTCACGGCAAGATCTTGGCATTCCTCGCGGGCGAATGGGCTCGCAAGGGAGAGCGCCAGCTCACGGGCGTCGATCTTGTCTACGCACCTGGCGGGGGCTACCGCGAGGAGGAGATTCGCAAGTGGGTGCGCGCTGACGAGACGGAGTTGTTCGAGAGTTTCGTCAACGTCGAGAAACTCGTGTCGACGATCATCGAGATCGCCGAGGGCGAGGCCGATGCGAAGCCCTCCGGCAAGCACCGCTTCGTGGTGCGCACGCACCAGCACGCGGGCGGGCGCGCTACGCAGTCGTTCGCGCTCTCCCCCGGGTACAACGGCGCTGATGAGATGGCGCTCGTGCCGGGAGGCGGCAGCGGTAGTCGGCCGGACGTGATTGCAAACCACGCCGGTCAGCTGATGCGCATCAACGCGCAGATGTTCGAGGGCACGATCCGCGTGCTCGGTCAGCAGCACGTGACGCTGTACGAGGAAGTCGCCCAGCTCCGCACGGAGAACAACAAGCTGCGCCGCGAGAACGACGAGCTTCGATCGAATCGTGAAGAGCGCGAGTTCCAAATCGCGTTGGCGATGGAGAAGAATCAGCGCACCAACGCCGGCTTCCAGAAGCTGCTCCAGATCGGTACGGTCGTCGCGGCCAAAATCGGTGGCGGCGATGGCGGAGCCGACGCGTCGTCGCCGCTCATGATGCTGGTCAGCGAGTTCGGTAGATCGTTGCGTCCCGATCAGATGAGCGTGCTCACTGGTAAGGCGATCCCGATCCTCATGGCCTCGCTCGACGTCGCGCAGAAGATCATGTTCATGGAGATCATGAACATGATCACGTCTCCCGAGCCCCAGTCGGGTGAATCGAGGCCGAGCGTGGGACCTCCCAATGGTTCGAACGGAACAGCGTCTCCTTAAAGGAAAGGATCAGGTCATGGCAGATACCAAGATCGTCGGCGGCAAGGGATTCGTTTCCGAGGGGAACGATCACGATCACGACAAGAGCAAGGATCATCTCCGCGTCAAGAAGTTGACGGTGCGCGACGACGCATCGATCGGCGAAGATCTGACCGTCGGAGGTGATTTGTCGGTCGGTGGCGGCGAGACCCTCGGCGGCAATCTGACCGTGGGTGGCAGCGAGACCGTCGCTGGCAACCTCATCGTCAACGGTACGGTCACGGAGGGCACGTCGCCAGCGTTCGCACCGTCGTTCACGACGATCTACGTGCGATCGACGGGATCCGATACGACCGGCGACGGATCTCTCGCGAATCCGTTCGCCACGCTCCAGCGCGCGGCGCAGGCCGTGCCGCTCATCGTTCCGCCCGGCGCGATCTTCCGGATCGACATCACCGGCCTCGACGAGACGCTGCCGCCCGACTACACGCTGCCCGCGTGGAAGGCGCCGCTCGACTCGTTCAACCTGCCCCCGCCGAACCCCTTCACGATCTTTCAGCCTGCTGTCGAGATCTTCGCGACGCCGCGGCCGATCTCTACGATCCCGCTCGCTGACACGATCATCAACGCTGGCGATGTCGCCTCGGTCACCACCGATCCGCTCACCAAGTTGAAGACGGTCAACCTCATCGTGCCCCGCCCGTCGTGGGTGGCCGGGTCGACGATCAAGGGTAAGCTGGTGATCGACGGCGCGGCCGCGGTCGTCAATACGGTCGTCGCCGAGGTGACCGCATCGTCGATTCTCCTCGCTGTCTCGGCGTCCCCGACGTTCCCGCTCCAGCTCGTCGAGCCGTCGGCTCACCTACACGGATCGCCAACCAACTCGATCGGCGCGATCAACGGGGACAACATCGACAGCTTCGGCTTCACCGGCGTCAAGATCACGTCCGATAGCGGAACCCAAGGGCTCGGCGCGGATGGCAACGGCACCTGCATCTGTCAGCTGTGCGAGTTGCAATCGCCCTTCTTCGGACAGACCTCGGGCGGTGTCTTCTATTCGAACGCGAACCGCGCCGTGCGCTGCTGGATCTACGGCTTCCCGACGTTCTGCGGCGTCTCGGGCATCGTGCAGGCCCTCCTCGACAAGATCGATGTCACCACCGGTCCCTTCTTCGTCGCTCCAGCGACCGCCACCTTTCGCAGCGTGGTTTGCGACGGAGCCAACGGCCCACTCGAGGTGACGGTGTTCGAGCCGGGAGGTACCGTCGACGGTGCGACGGCGTCGCATCTCACGATGAAGAACACGCTCGTCAAGAACAGCGCTGGCGACGGACTCGCCTGGCATGGCGGTAAGGGTCGCGTCCTCAACTCCGATTTCGCAAGCAACACGGGCAACGGCATCACGGTGAGCCAGGGCGGTGGCCTGCTCGATCTCGACAACGTCGGATCAAGCATGGCCAACGGCGGATTCGGCATCCGTATCACCGACGGCATGCAAGTTCTCGCCGACGTCGCGACGACGACCAACGCGTCACCGCTGACGGGTGCGGGTGGCAACATCTCGCTCGGCAGCGTCGGCGTGGTGACGTGGGCGACGGTGGCCGCGCCACCCAACAACGTGGCCGACTTCGCGGGCGCCGCCGCGACCGGCGCGCGAGTCGCTCAAGGATAGGAAGGAAAAACGACATGACGACATTCGAAACGAACATCTTGCGCGCCCTCACGGCCTATCGAGCCGAGAAGGGCGCGTCACCCGACGCCGCGGCCGCCTGGGCGGAGGCGAACCTCCAGGAGGGAATCACCACGTGGGGTGAGGCGCGTGCCAAGATTCCATCGCCGGATCGCGAGTCTGACGGTGACGCGTACGATGCGCTCAAGATTTGGGCGCAAGCGCAGGCGTAGTAAAGGAGGACACGATGGCAGACATCAAGATCGTCATCAGCAAGAGGAAGCGGCGGCGCAGGCGATTGCTGCTGCGACTCTGACGTAACGAGTCGCCTTCGACGGCGAAGTCAAATTTTTTGCCGTCGTGATCGTTCGCTCGACGATCTTCGCCGTCACGTCCACTTTCGTGCTCCGGCGCGCCGGCACTGATAACATGCCTCTCGGTGCCGCGGCGTAGCGATCGCCGCGCGCAACTGATACGTTTTTCTGGAGATCATTCGCATGGCGACCATCATCGATCAAGAAACGGACTCTCGGTTTTGGTCGCAAACGGGCTACAAGCCGGGACAGAAACTCGATCCGAAGAATCCGACGGACAAGGCGATGATGCCCGTCTGGCTCGACATCAATCGGAAGGTGAAGGCCGAGGACGCCGCCGGCAAGCTCGTCACCACGTTCGATCACCCGGAGGTCGCACAGCACCTCGCCGACGCGCACGTCGCCGATACGGCGGCGGCCGCGCACCTCGACGCTGCCGCAAAGGAGCCCGATCCAGCGATCGCTCAAGAGCACGTGACCGCCGCGAAGACCGCGACCGGCGTCGCGGCGCAGAAGACGCGCGACGCGGCCGTCTTGCAGCCGCCGACGGTCTCGCCCGAGCACGTGCAGGATGCGGCGCATGAGGCGAAGAAGCAGCCACCGCCCCCCGAAGCACCCGCCAAAGATCATCTTGCTCACACGAAGGTGATCGATTTTTTGAAGTCGGTGATCACGCCGCCCGTCCCCGCGCACGCTACGCCGCGAGGAATCTTGGTCAAGGAGGCGGACGCGCGGTTCGCGGCCCAGACGCACTACCGGCCGGGGCACAAGCTCGATCCGAAAGATCCAACGGACGCGAAGATGATTCCCGTCTGGCTCGACATCTATCGGAAGGTGAAGGCCGAGGACGACGCCGGCAAGCTCGTGCTCACGTACAACCACCCGATCGTCGATCAGAGCCTCAAGGACGCGAGCGTCGCCGATAAGGCGGCGGCGGAGCACCTCGACGCGGCGGCGAGAGCTCCAGATCCGACGACGCGGCAGGAGCACGTGGCGGCCGCGGCCGACGCATCCGACATCGCGGCGCGGAAGACACACGAGGCGGCAACCATGCAGCCGCCGACGGTCTCTCCAGCCAAGACGGACGAGGCCGCCAAGCGCGCGGCCGCGCACCGACCGCCGACACCGTCCGCCAGAGATCAGATCGCTCACGAGCAGGCGAAGAGATCTGCGGACAGGGCGCGCGAAGTACATCGTCATCACGCGCGGCATCGCCACCCGGTGAAGTCGGCCACGCATCCAGCGAGGGTCCAAGACTTTCGCGCTACCGCGACGCGCTTCGCGCATCAGGCGGGCGCGCCCTACGTGCTCGTGATCGCGCGGCCCGGAGCACCGACGGAGACTCTCAAGTTTTCGACGCGCGCCGAACTCGACGCGCAGTATCACGCGATCTCGGAGCAGCACGATCAGTACGCTTACGTCGGCGCGTTCGATCTCGCCGCCAACCCGCGCGGTCCGGTGGTCGACAGCGTGGGCGTTGCCGCGGCGGAGCACGCCGAGGTTCCGCCGGCGGCGGTTGCTCCGGCGCCGACGGGCGCGCCAGAACCTACCGGGGCACCGTCACCCCCGCCGGCAGAGGGGATGTTCGTCGAGAAGCCGAAGTGGGGCGTCGGGAAAGTGCTCGCAATCGTCGCGGGTGTCGCCGCTGGGGGAGGGCTCCTCTACGTGGCGACGCGCAAGCCGCGCAAGTCCGGCTCGCGCGGGCGGCGGCCGAGCGTCATCGTGGCGTCGCCGTCGCCGATGAGCGCGCTCAGGACGTAATGACGTGAGCGATCGCCGACATCTCGCGTTCCCGAATCCCGGGGCACTCTATGGCGGCCCGATCTACCCGGGCAACGGCTACCCGCCGCGCCCCGGCGAAGATCGTCCGGGGTTGTCGCCCTTCGGGCGGCTCGCGCTGGGACAGACGCTCGGCAAGTCGTCGATTTTGATCTACGACCACGAGAGCGACGACGTTCAGAGCGCGCCCGTCGACATGATCACGCTCGAGGGCGACGACCTGGATTCGTGGCAGCTCGTGCTCACGCTCCATCCGCCGCGCGTGATTCCCCTGGCCTTCGACGAGGTCCGCGCGCGACTCGATCAGCAGAATCTCACCGGGGAGGTGACCAACTCGGAAGTCAGCGTGGGCCGCTTCCCCGGCACGAAGCGGCCGATCCGGTGGCCGCCGCTCGAAGCTATGATCGAGTTCGGCACCGGTGGTGTCTCCACGCAGGCCGTCGTCGACTACGCCAATGGTGTTACGCTCACGGTTCAGGCGTCGTACCTGCGCGTGAGCGCGCTGATCTCGCAGAGTCGCAGGCGCGGCGACATCTTCGGCACGAGCGCCGCGTACTACCTCGCCGCGCACGTCGGGCCGGGCTTCGCCGAGTCGCACGCGCAGCGGACGATCTTCGTCGATGACGTCAAAGAGCAGCGCGAGAGCGACGTGTTCGACGTGCCGAAGTTCGCCAAGATCGCCACGCTCGTCGGGGCCCGACATCACCACGATCATCACCACCCGCCGACGGTCGCGATGGGGTGGATCCGCTTCTTCCAGAGCCCGGACGGTTCCAATCCCGTCGGTGACTTCTTCGTCTCGAGTCACGCCGAGCGCGTCGAGGTGCCCAACGCGGGTCAGTATTTCAGCGTCTTCAATCAGTCGGGGCACACCATGAAAATGTCGGTGATTTTTGAACTTTCCCTCTAGCTAAGGAGAAACCGGTCATGGCAGAAACAACGATTCTTCGATCCAGGGGGAACGGACGCGACGTTTCCCCCAACGCGACGAGCGCGAACCCGCACGCCCAGCTCGCCGGCGCTCTCCCGGTCGTGCAGGTGAACATGAACAGTGGCGGCCCGCGGATCCAGGGCGGTGGCGGTCAGCAGGTGAGGCAGGGTGTCACGATCCTTCCGCCGAAGGCTGGAACTCGGAACTTCACCACCGGTGGTCTACCGAACCAGCCGGCGAAGCCGAGCGTCGTGATCATGTCGAAAGAGCAGCGGGCCGCGGTCACGGCCGGCGCAGACGCGCAGATGACGGCAGATCAGTTGTTGCTCTGCCGGCATCTCGTCGACAAGTATCTCGGCGAGCAGCGCGCGGCCGTTCCCGAAGGACAGATCGAGGGTGCCGCGATCGACAACGTCAAGCTCGGCGAAGCGACGATCAGCGCGATCGATACCACGATGGCGGCGATGACTGCCGTCGCAGCAGCCGCAGCAGCCGCAGCAGCAGCCGCCGCCGCCGCGCCGCCGCCGCGCCGCGCGGTGGCCGTCGGTGGCTCTCGTCAGATCGCCGCTTCCGCGGCGCCGCGCCGCGTGCCGCGGCCGGTTCCGCCGCCGGTGATCGTGAAGATGGACGGCGGTGTCGCGGTCCCGATCCAGGCGGACGAGACCGAGGGCACCGCGCCGGAAGATCCGCCGATCGCGGGCTAGGCGCGTGCGCAGCGGACGGGCCGTCGAAATCGTGCTCGGCGCCGGCGTGATCGCCGGCGCCGCGCTCGTATTCGTACGCCTCTCGAGGCCCGCCGCGGCCGCGACGACTGGATCGCCGCGTGATCGCGAGTCGATCGCTCTGCCGCCGCTCGGTGGACCGTCGCCGTACGGTGATCGCTATCGGAGCCTCCTCGCGCGTGGACGGCAGGGAGAGAAGTGGAGGAGCGCGATGGCGCGGACCGCTCCGCCGGGCTATGCCGACGCCGACTGGATCGACGCGGTCGTGAAGTGGATCGGCATCGAGAGCGGCGGCGATCCGACGAACGTCACTGGGGGCAAGGAGATCGGGCTTCTCCAGATCAATCGCACGTACGCGACCAGCCAGGGCTTCACGCGGGACGAGCTGGATCGATACATCGCACGCGCGACGAGCGACGATGATCGCTCGCGCCTGTCATGGCGATACGTCCAGCAGCTCGATAAGCCCGTGCCGAAGGTCGCGATCCCAGATCACAAGGCGCACGCGTGGGTCACGTACATGCACCACGCGCTGCCCCTCGCGTTGCACGAGCTGGCGGATCAGGGCTTCCTCGTCAACGGCCCGGGTGCCGAGACGATGAACGCGGCGTGGGAGCACTACCGGCCGAGCGATCGAGCGAAGTCGTTCGCGACGTCCAAGGTCGGTACGCCGGGTCAGCAGGTCCTCCTGCGATTCGTGGCCGCTGCCGATGCCGTTGCCGGGTACGATCGCAGCGCGCGTTGGACGTAGATCTCCTCTTAGTACGTGCCGCCGCGCTGGAGATCTCGCCGCGTGCCGAGGCGCGCTGCTGAGTCGAGGGCCGTGGCATAGTCGCCTTTGCGCAGTATGAAGGACGCGAAAGATCTCATCCCCTGGGCGGTGACGGACATTTCGATTCGGCCGTACGAGGGCTACTGGTCGATGAATCCGTCCATTCACTTTGACGGAACACTCTGGCGCTGCGTCCTGCGCTGCACCGACTACGCGATGCCGAACGGTGTCACGATCAGAAGTCGCAAGGCGAGGCCAGCGGGCAATCAGAGCAAGAACGCGATGATCATCTTCGATCCGCGATCGTGGAAGCCCGTCGAGATCTTCAAGATGCACGAGTACGACGAGCACCCCCGCGTGCCCTGCGCGAATGTCGGATTCGAAGACATGCGCATCTACAAAACGGACAAGGGCGGACTCCAGGGAATCGCGGCGTCGCTCCACCTGAAGCGTGGCGGTCGTCCAGCGGACGGAGGGCCACACAATCAACCGCCCGAGCAGGTGCTGGTCTCCTTCGACGCGGACTACTGCGTCGTGGCCGCTAGACCGATCCGTGGGGACTGGTGGAGCGGCAAGCCCCAGAAGAATTGGGTGCCATTCGATCATGCGGTGGAACCTCGCTTCCTCTACTCGATCGGAGACGGGACGATGTTCGACGATCGGGGGGCGGTCCATGGCGACTCGGCAATGGCACGCCCGTCAGCTGCCATTCGACCCATCGCACCGATCGCGCGCTTGCCGATCGATCGCGAGCGGGAGGAGCGCGAGCGGGAGGAGCGCGAGCAGCGAGAGCAGAGGGAGCGCGAGGAGCGAGCGCGAAGAGAGCAAGAAGAGCGAAAAGCTCGAGAAGAGCGTGAGCAGAAGCGTGAAAGCGATAAGCGGCGTGATCTTCGATCGCGGCTGCCGATCCGCGGCGCCGAGGTGAATGTACGTGGCAGAAGGGCCGTGATCGATTCGCTCTCTTCACGTCCGTCGACGACCAGGAGCAGCTCATCGACGGCCTTATCGACGACCAGGAGCAGTACGGCGCGTGGCGGAAGCGAATCGACGCGTGTACTGGGAACGGGACGGACACTGTTGCCGAAGTACGAGGGTCTCCGTGGCGGGACTCAGCTCGTGCGCGTCGGTGACGATGCCTGGCTCGGGATCGGCCACGAGATGAAATTCGTGAGCAGCCTGAAGTATTATTGGCACACTTGGTACCTCGTCGATTCGAGGGGCAAGATGACGGCCGCGAGCCCGCCGATGAAGCTCGCGTCTAACGGGATCGAATTCGCTGCCGGGATGGCAATCGACGGTGATCGCATCATCGTTTCGTTCGGCGTTGATGACATGGAATGCAAGATCGGTGAGACGCGACTGTCCGCGGTGCTGGAGATGCTCCAGCCGGTGGAATCGTGATGACAGAGTCGAAGCTCAGTCGCGTGATGGCCGAGATCGAGGCCACGATGCCCGAGGGCGGCAGCTGGTGCAGTCTCGAGAAGGCGACCACGCTGGCCGCGATCGTCCTGGGACTTCGCCCGAAGATGGTCGTCGAGCTCGGGGTGTGGATGGGCGGATCGGCGATCCCGATAGCGATGGCACTTCGCTGCCTCGGTGCTGGGCAGCTCATCGCGGTCGACGCGTGGTCCGCAGAAGCATCGACCTCTGGGCAAGTCGACGCTCATTTGAAGTGGTGGGGTGACATGGGCGTCGATGGACACGAGCAGGCGTTCAGGACGTTCATGGCGCGTCTCGAGAAGCACGACATCTCGGCGGACCGTTGCCAGGTGGTTCGAAAGCGAACCGACGAGGCCGAGGTACCTGCGTCGATCGACGTCCTCCATCATGACGCGAACCATGGCCCGCAGGCGGTGATCGACATCGATCGCTGGGCGCCATCGATTCGTGTCGGTGGCATCTTGGTCATCGACGACCTCGACTGGATCGGCGATCATGTGGTTCACGCGCATGATCGCGCGATCGAGCTAGGATTCGTCGATCTGTATCAGGGGCAGAAGCCGTGGAACGTGATGCAGCGCGTGCGCGCGCCGTCGCCGCGCGACTGACGAGAAAATTCACCGCGTTGCTCCGACGCAATAGAATCCGCGCATCCAACTAGGAGGATCCGCGTGAAAACCGTCTACGCTCCCAGCCTCGGCCGCTCTGTCAAGCTCGGTCGCAATCGCCCACCGCACCGCGTGCGGCTTCACCTGCGCGACTACCTGCGGCTGAAAGATCTGCCGCCGCCGCCGCCGTCGGTCGATTACTCGCCGCTCGCCGCGACCGCGTTGCAACAGATCTATCTCAATGACCGCTACGGGGACTGCGTGATCGCAGGTGGCTACCACGTGGTTGGCGTCGAGACTGGGAATGCAGACGGCGGCAAGCCCTTCATCGCGACCGATCAGCAGATCGTCGCTGACTACTCGAAGATCGGCGGCTTCGATCCGAGCAACCCGCAAGCGACCGACAATGGCTGTGACGAGCAGACCGCTCTGAGCTACTGGCAGCAGAGCGGCTTCGCCGACGGGATCAAGCTCGCCGGCTGGTGCGCCGTCGATGCGACGAACCAGACCGAGAGCATGCAGGCGATGAGCCTGTTCGAGAACCTCTTCTTCGGTATCGAGCTGCCCGACGCGTGGGTCGCGAGCATGCCGAGCGCGAGTGGCTTCGTGTGGGACGTCGCCGGCGATCCTGACCCTCAGAATGGTCACTGTGTCGTCGGTGTTGGATACAACGCGCAGGGCGTTCAGATCGCGACGTGGGGCATGATCGGCACGATCACGTGGGCCGCGGTCGCGAAGTATTGCGCGCAGCCGACCGGCGAGCTGTACGTCATGCTTACGCCCGACGAGGTCGACGCTGCCACGCAGAAGGCGCCGAGCGGCGTCGCGTGGACCGAACTCCAGGCTGACTTCGGCGTGCTGGCGAGTGTGCCAGCCCCGCAGCCGCAGCCACAACCGACACCGGGGACGCCGCCTACGCTGGCGCAGGCTCAGCAGGCGGTCACGGCCGCGCTTGCGGCGCTGCCGGGGTGGCCGACGTAGCAGTTCATCTGCGCGCGAGCGTCGTGAGCCCGTTGTTGTTCGCGCGTCTCTCGAGGATGGCCCATTCAGTGTGGGCCGCGAGGAACTCCTCGACGGCGGGCCAGAGCCCGATCGAGTTCGGCAACTCGCCGCGTTGTCCGAACGTCTCGGTGTCGTGCAGGACGATGTATCGCCGGGCCTTGTCGGCGTGGAGTGCGAGCTCGATCTTCAGCTGATCGTAGACGTGTAAGGTATCGATGAAGAGTAAGTCCGTCGGCTCGATCGTCACGTGCCGAACGTCTTTCTCGTGGAAGACGAGCTTCACTCCCGCGGCCTTTGCGGCGCGCTCGACGCGATCAATCGACGCGTGGCGGCTCACGTCGTAGCAGATCAACTTCTTGGGTCTCGCCGCGATCCACGCGATGGTAGAGACGCCACTGCGCACGCCGAACTCCGTGATGTGGGGACACACCTGTCCCAGCTCGCGCAGTCGCTCGAGGTGATCGTTGATGTCTGACGGCGTTTGCCGGGCCTCGACGTAGAGCTGATCGATATCGCTCGTCTCGCTCATCACTTTTGCTCGCGATGGAGCTTCTTCCAGAGTTGACCCGTCTGCATCTCGTCGAACATCTCCCGTCCCCACTTGGCGATGAACAGCTGCGTGTTGTCAGCTCGCGGTCTGTCGGCGGTCACGGGCATGTTGACGTTGATCGTGAATCCCGCGATGTGTCCGACCAGCGCGCCGTCACTCTGAAGGTTTCGCTTGCCGGCGCGCAGCGCACGAATCCCCCAGTCACTGTCGTCGAAGTGGGTCCCGGTCATGCTCTCGTCACATCCACCGACGGCATCGAAGAAGCGCGGGCTGGCGATGAACATCATCAGGATGTGACCGTCGTCCTCGATGCTGGATTTCTTCGGACAGACGACTTCGTCATCGATGAATCGGACTTGACTCGATCGTAGGGGGCGACACCACGCCGTCATCGCTTTCGTATCGAGCACGTTCGCGCACGTCGACAACCTCTTCCACAGTGCCGAGCTCGGGCTGATCCCCGACGCAGGATGCGGATCGGTGAGGTGATAGGGGATGAAGTGCGGCGAGATGACGGAGCTGTCACGTCCCCAGCGCTTCTCGGCCTCTCGCCAGTCGTCGACGAGGTGCTCGAACCAGCCGCGTGCGGGGCGCACGTCGTTGTGCAGGAGTACGAATGCTTTGCAACCGCTTGCTCGAGCGAGATCGATGACCTTGTTGCGCATGCTGGGCTGCGCGTCCGGGCGTCCGGGACGATCGTTGATGAAGATTTCGATTCCTCTCGGCACACGGCGTCGCAGATCTTCCAGGCACGCTTGATCATTGGTCCAGACTACGACGCGAATCCGCGCTAGATCCGACGGCGTCACGTCTCGCATTTTGTATAGCTGGTCGACGAGAACATCGTTGATCTCGATGATCTCTCTGACCACGAAGTGCGTGATGTAGATGTCGATCATGCGCCGTTAAGCCCTTTTACTTGGTGAGAAACTTGAAGCCGCACCTTGGGCAGCCGTGCTCCTCGAAGTGCGCGAAGTGGCTGACGAGCCGCAGATTGTCGTCGTGGTTTTCGTTCTTAACCCCATTGCGATGATTGACATCCTCGTCAGGATGCAGGTAGCGCCCAAGGATCTTCTCCATCACGAGACGGTGTTCAAGGACGTACGTTCCGGTGCCTTTGCTACTTCGACGCGCGAAAGGATGATCCGGCGCCCACACGTGCACGTAGCCATCTCGCGTGTCCGTGTAGCGGCCGCCTTTCCAACCCGGTGCCGCCGCGCCTGTCTTACCCTTGGATGGCTTAGCGTGGTTCGCACTGATCTTTCGACGGGTCTCTGCGGTATCGTGCGTTTTCCACCAGAGAGCGCGTGCCTTCGCCATTTTCCGACGCGTCTTTTGGCTGGGCTTGTAGTTACCTGCTGCTCGTCCAGCCGCTTGTCCGGCTTTCAAAGCAGCTTTGAATTCGGGATCATTCCGCCGTTTGTTGAGGCTGATCCGCGCGGCTTCCTCCATGCGAGCGCGATAGGCCGGTTGCTGCCAGCGCTTCTTCATCAAACGGCTACGTGCCTTTGACGTCACACCGCAACCTTCGATCCGATCGCCAGCCATCTGCGATTCTCATCGCGTAGATACCATCGCACGACATTCTCCAAGCTGTGCTCGATGTCGATCGGTTGCTGCCAACCCATCGCGCGAATCTTTGAAGCGTCGAGCGCATACCGGAGGTCATGGCCTGGCCTGCTCTCGTGAAAATTTTGGAGTTTGTAGTGCAACGGCTTACCAACGAAGCCGGCAATCATTTGTGCGAGTTCGAGATTCGAAATCTCGCGTTCCCCCGCGACATGGATCTTGAGCGGGGCCTTTTCGTCTGTGTCCAGACGCCCAAAGTGTGACCATCGCGATGTGTCACGCTCGATCAGGAAACCGATCGCATTCGCGAAGTTTCGGCAGTGGATGTAGAAGCGTGTTCCGCTCCGAGTGCATGTCGGATCCGCGTGGATACCTACCTCTTCTCCAGCGAGCACGCGTCTGATCACGAGAGGCACAAACTTTTCGGCTCCCTGTCGCTCTCCGATCAGGTTCATCGTGTTGACGATCATGATCGGTACCTTGTAGGTATTCGCGTACGCGAACGCGACGCACTCTCCGCCGGCCTTCGCTGCCGCGTACGGATTTGCTGGCCGAAACGGATCCGTCTCGACATTGCCAGGAGAATCCCAGCTTGCCGGTCCATACACTTCATCAGTTGAAACCAGGAACGCGCGCTTCAGCGACTTGACCGATCGCAACCACCAGAGCAGGTGATGCGTGCCGATCACGTTGCTCTGGAAGAAGGGCAATGGATCGACGATCGAGTTGTCGACGTGCGTCTCCGCCGCGGCGTGGATCACGTAGTCGACGTCGCCCACCTCTCTCGCGACGCCCTCGGGCATCGGCTGCGACAGGTCGCAGCCAAGCACGCGCACGCGCGAGTCGTCGTATGCCTTGATGTCGCGCAGGCGATCGAACCCGGACGACGCGTACGTCATCTTGTCGAGCACGACGATTTCGGCGTCGGTCATTTTGAGAAGACTCTCGACGATGTGGTGGCCGAGGAACCCGAGTCCTCCCGTGACGAGCACTTTCATAGGCCGCGACGTCAACACAGATGGAGGATCTCCGTCAATGCGATGGTGCGAGCTCGGGATCGGCGAGATCACGCGCCCGAACGATCTCGACGCGAGCATCTAGCTTGACAACTTCGGAATCCTCGCCCGACGATACGATCGTGAAGGTGACCATCGTCTATATCACGGGCCGCAGGGATCCGCGCCTGAGCTGGGCCGTCGATGATCTCCATCACCAGCTTCGCAGCAAGGACGAGATCCACTTGATCGTCGTCGATGCGCTCAATCGATCGCCCGCACAGCTCGGCGTCGATGTGCAGACGAGCAAGTTGAAGAGCATGATCGTTACGCTGCCGAAGCCGAACATCTGGCAGGGTGCGCACCGCGTGACGTCCGTAGATTGGTGGGCGAACTCGAATGCGCGCAACACCGGGATCGTGCTGTGCAAGACCGACTACATCGCCTTCCTCGACGATCGTTGTCACCTCGGACCGCAGTGGCTCGAGGCCGTGCGCGCCGGCGAGCGCAAGCAGGAATCGGTGATCGTCGGATCGTACGACAAGCACGAGGACGGCAAGATCACCGTCGATCATCGCCGGATCCAGTGTCCTAACGGCAAGCGCGACTGCGGTGGCGGCTGGCTCTACGGCTGCACGCTCGCGTTGCCGCTGAAGTGGTGCCTGGAGGCAAACGGATTCGAGGAGGGCTGCGACGGCCTATCGGGCGAGGACTACATCTTCGGCTTCATGCTCGAGAACAACGACCACCGGATCGACTTCGTGCCGTCCTTGTTCGTCTCGCTCGAGCGATCGCACCCGCACACGAACACGTACATTCGTGTCGACAAGGGCGTCTCGCCGAATGACAAGTCGCACGCCGCGATCGATCGCTTTAAGAAGCGCAAGCGCGCCGAGTTCACGCCAGATCTGAAGGCGATCCGCGATCAGATCGCCCGGGGCGGATCGTTCCCAATCCCAGATCCGAGCGGCGACTATCGCGACTGGTACGACGGGACGCCGATCAGGAATGCCGTGCCTGCGGAGAGTGCGCCGCGCGTGTCCGGCATCGTCGCGAGAGCTGCGACGCCGGGGGAGCGTTCAAATTCTGGAAGTGATTGATCCAAGTAAGTAAGCTTGGCCATGTCCGACGTCAGAACTGGTTCGAGAGGTCCACGCGGTCCCGAGGGTCCCAGAGGCGATCGAGGACATCGTGGTCCCGACGGGAGAACGGGTCCGATGGGGCCCGAGGGCGGATTCACGGGGGCGACCGGATCGACGGGAACGACTGGCGCAACAGGACCGGCGGGTCCTAACTCGAACACGTTTCAGACTACGGTCTCCGGCATCTTCATCGGGCCTCCGGTCGTCGGCATGGTGGTGACACCGCAAGGATCGGACGTCGTTTTCTTATCGATCGCCAACGCTCCAGGCAGGCAGAACGCGGCCGGCGTCTTGGTTGCGATCGCCGCTGGTGTCGGCACAGTTCAATATCGAGACAGGGGCGTGCTCACTACGGCGCAGTGGGATGCCGTTACCGGACAAGTTGGCGGTCTCACGCCTGGGCCCTACTACGTCTCGGCGGCAGCACAGGGCATGCTTACGACGGTGCAGCCGGTGGCGCCGGGCTCGTTCGTGACGCAAGTCGGGCTCGCGCTCAATCCCACAACGCTGCTCCTCCAGCCGTCGATTCCCATCGGGCCACACCCGTAGCGCGCAGTCGAATGATTGATCTAAGTAAGTAGGATCGGGCGTCGAACCATGGCGGACATCAAAATCATCAAACCAGATTGTGACGAAGAAGGTGACGATGGCGCGCGCGGCAAGCGCGGCCACCGCGGTCCTCGCGGCCACGATGGACCTACTGGTCCGACGGGGCCGGGATCGACGACCACGGGCCCGTTGGGACCTACCGGCGCGACGGGTGCGAGCGGTGCCACGGGTACTCCGCAGGCGTTCTATTACACAGCGAACGGTACGGAGGGTGACTCGTTCCCCGTCGCCATCGCTCCTCGCGCGAACACGAACTATCAGGCGCAGGTTACGTTGGCAGACAACTCCGGCCTCTACGACGTCGCGGCGCCGACTTCTGGTTTTCTCCTCAACCAGATCACGATTGAGACCGGTGCTCCCGTCTCCGCGGGCGACAAATTCGCCATCTACATCCGAGATCTCACATGACCAGACTCGAACCAGAGGCGACGCGCAGCCGCGCGTGGCCGTACGCCGCGGTCGTCCTGCTCATGCTTGTGGTGCCCGTCTTCGTGATCGCGTCTGGCTCTGGCCGTGTCGCCACGAACGTCACCAAGGTCGAGACACTCGAGGCCGTCAGCGCCACGGGCGCGGTGCACGCAACGCTCACGGGCGCGGTGGGTGATCTCTCGCTCGATCGTGACGCCACCATCGGCAGAGACGCGACCGTCAAGGCGGTCCTTACGCCCAATCGGCTCAATATCCCGGTGTGTATCATCACGCCGTTTCCGACGGGCGGGCCGCTGATCAGCAACTTCGATCCAAGCGGGGTCGACTCGATCTCGGGCGCCGCGTGCGACATCACGAACTACGGGACGTTCTACGTCACCGCCGGTGACAACCAGGGCACTCGTATCGACGGTATCCAAAGCGCGACGCACGCACTTCCGCGCGGAACGGTGCGTACGTTCTGCAACATCAACGGTACCGCGGACGACGGCACGATTGGATGGGTCGTGAATGGATCGACCGCGAGCGCCGGGAACCAGGTGCTGACTGGATGGAGTTCGGCCGTTACGTGGACCGATACACTCGATACGCACACCGGCGACTGCACCTCATTCATCTTGCAACCGCAGGGGGCAGGTCCGACGAACGCGTGGACGCCGCTCGGCGCGCGCATGCGGCAATGGCGCGAGACGATCGCGAACCTCGAACTCTTTCCAGCGACCACGCCCGCCGCAATCACCGGCATCGTTAACGATTGGAATCCGATGGACACCACGCCACAAGCGGCCGCCCCGGGCACGTTCGGTGACTACTCGCTGGTGAACGCGTCGACTGTCGATGCGTCGGGCGCGACGCTGACGGGCATGCAGCACGGCGCGGGCGCCGGCGGCACCACGGGCAAAGGCGAGGGGCAAATCAAGTGTCTCCTCAATAGCGGCCCTGGCCCCATCACGATCCCGCATCACTCGGGATCGAGCAGCCCGAGCAACTATTTCACGAATGCCGGTGGCATCGCGATTCAGATCCAGGTCTCGCAAATCGATTGCTTCCTCACATTCGGCGCCTCGTGGTTTCTCATCGGCTCGAGTCTCTCGAGCGCGGGCATCGCGAACAACGCGATCCCGAAGATGCAGAATCTCGGGATCGCCGATTCGACGAGCAACGAGCTCACCGCCAGCGCGCTCCTCGACAACGGCACGGTGACGACCGTTGGGCCGTTGCAAGTTGCCGACAGCGCGAACCCGACGAGCGTGATGGTCGGAAATCCGTACTTCGTGATCGCTCCGTCGGGAACGCAGACTACTCCGCCGTCATACGTGATCGAGGCGACGAGCGCGGCACTTACGATCAGCACCGCGGGTCACACCCTCTACGGCCTCGTCTCGCTTGCCTACGCGACGAACGCAGCCGGCACCAATGTGGCGATCTTCGGAGATACTACGGGGGCGGCAACCAACTACGCCCTGATGACCCAACGCGGAAGCGTGTACCTCGCGCAGGGCGGCGATCCGGGCACGTTCTACGACAACCACGTCTACTTCGACGAGAACAAGGGCATCAAGGCCGAGGGCATCGGTGCCGGCGGTCTCGAGACGGCGCTCACGCTGTGCGGCGGTGATTTCAACGGCAACGTGCAATCGCAGATCGCCTCGTGCGTCGTGCCGTCCGCGAACCATGGCACGTTGTCGGGCGACGCGAGCAATTACCAGGGCGAGGTGACGGGTGTTGGTGCGAACACGAGCGTCACGTTGACATTCGGCGGTGGCGGCTTCGCCACGACGGCGCACTGCCACCTCACCGTCGAGGGAAGCTCGACGGTGGGTATGCAGATCTCGACGGTGAGCAACACCGCGCCGGTATTCTCGTGCTTCACGCTCGCGACGGGCGTAGCGGCCAACTGCCCCAACTTCGTCTACCAGTGCTGGGGGCACTAAGATCAGCCAAAGCCATGAAGACCATGTTGACCGATAGCCACTCCCTCTTCGGTTTGCTCATCATCACCTGTGCGACGTTGCTCGTCGTGCTCGGCTCGATGACGGTAGACCAGTGGGTCACCACGACGCAGTGGATCTTCACCGCGTTCATGAGCGGACATACGGCGATGACCGTCGCTCGAACATTGTCGTCGAGGAGTGTGCCGCCGACGGCGACGGTCGTCGGCGGTGATGCTGGTAAGCAGTTGTAGCGCGCCCTGGCCGCGAGCACAGCGACGTGCGATAAACGGCGCATGTCCGATTTCGATCCGTCAGCTTCGTCCCCTTCCGCAGATCTTGCTCCCGCTCAGCGCACACCTCGCGTCGCGAGGGGGCCAATCGTCACGATCGTCGCGCTGGTGATCGTAGCGATCGCCACGATCGCGTCACCGTCCTGTGGTCCCGGGGTCGATTGCCGTGATCCGAACAACGCGCAGAATGCCAAGTGCATCGTGCAGGGGGCGCTCGTCGATTGCACGGGTGTCTCGTCGCTGTCGTCTGCGATCGCCGTCGTTGAACCAATCATCCAAAACCTCATCGCGTCGGCGCTTCAGCCGAACGGCACGATCAACTGGGCGGCCATCGAGCAGCAGATCGTCGACCTCGCGCTACAGTACGGAATGTGCGTCGTCGCCGAGGTCTGGAACAAGTACATGCACGGCGGATCCGGCAGTGGATCCGGCAGTGGATCTGCCGTCGGATCGGGCGCTGGATCTGGCAGTAACCTCGGTCAGCCGCGGCTCGCGCAGCCGTCTCCGACCGACTACGCGCGCGAGTTCGATCGCATTCGGGCCCGCGTCGCGCCCGGTCGTGCATTCAAGACCAGCGGCGGACAGCTGTGACCACCGCAGTCACGCAGCGCGGCGCGCCCGCAACGGGTCTCGTCACACAGATCGCTCAACGCTGCCGCGCCGAGCCGATCATCTTCGATGACTTCCACGCCGAGCTCTGCCCACAGCTCGCCGAGGTCATCCTCCACCGGATGCAGCACGCTCGACGGAGTACGGCGTCGATCAATCGCGGCGGATGGAAATCGACCGAGGACTTCTTCACGTGGCCCGACGCTCCGGTGCAGGAGCTTCGCCGCGCGATCGTTGCCGAGCTGGGGGCGCCACGACCGATCGCGTGGGCGATGGTGAACCGCGCCGGTAGTCAGCATCCTCGGCATCAGCATCGGATCGCGATCTTGTCGGGGGTGTACTACGTGACCTCGGGCAGCGAGGACGCGATCACGCCCACGATCTTCGAATGCCCGAGCGATGCGCGCGCGGCGCGCGGGCCGGATCGTTACGATCTCGAGGTCGAGCCGCATCCGGGGCGGATCGTGATCTGCCGCGGCGAGACGTGGCATCGCGTGCCGATCTACTCGGGCCAGGAGCCGCGGATCACGATCGCGTTCGACGTTCGTCGCTGAATTTGCTCACTCGAGCGCGCTGAGCGTCTGCGCGTATTCGATCACGTGCTGGGCGGCCTGATCCCGCGACATGCCGGACATTACGAAAAGCTGGATCGCGCGGGTGATGGCGCGCTTGGCCTGGCGGACGTCTTCGGCGGTTCCCACGACAGCATGGCCGACGGCGCAACCGACGAGTGCGCAGGCGGAGCGGTGGTAGGGGTTCCAGTACATGGCGTCATCTTACAGCGAGCCGCGCGCCATCGCGAATTCGCGGCGCTCAGTGCTTGATCCTCGCGCGGATCTCGCTCTCGCCGAGGATGTAGAGCGCTAGCGCTCGATGATGACCGTCGTCGATGTAGTAGCGCGGCTGGTAGAGGCAACGCCTTACCTTGATGCCTTTGTCGTCGAGGGCGTAGATTCCGTCGCGTCCCTTGTCGACGAGCCATTGAAGAGCCTCCCGCTGGGCGGGCCATCCGTCGTGCGATGGCACGCTCCTGCCCTCGTACGCACCCTTGACCTTGCTCGCGAGCTTGACGAAGGGCAGATCGTGAAGAGTACGGAATCCGAACACGTCTCGGAAGCCCGCTCTCCGACCTCGGTGGAGGCCGATCTCTCGGTGATACAGGACGAGGTGCGAGAGCGGCACCAGGAGTCCCTTGGACATCTCTGATGTATACGATGGATCGTTGGACGCTAGCGCGGCCGTCTTGCGAGAGAGATGATCGCGCCGCGCGATCCCGGAATCGATCGTGCGTGTGGGCCGCGTCTTGAGGGCATGCTGCTCGCTCACGAGCTCACGATGGGAAAAGGCGAGTGTAAGGGAATTCGCGCGAATCTCCAAACCGCGGTCTTTTGCCTCGAAGCTGAACTTGAAGTCAAGAAAAGTGCAGCGCGGCAAGGTATGGATCGTGTGGATCGATGACCTAGCGATCCACACGATCCACAATCTTGCAGTAGTTGGAGATGCGACGATATTCGTCGACGATGCTGCTGTTTTTTTGCCCCTTGCGATCGAAGGGTCTAGCGTGGATCGCCATGGCAGATACCCAGATCATCAATCCAGGCTGCGAAGATATCGACGACGATTGCGACGACGAGCGGGGCAAGCGGGGCAAGCGGGGCAAGCGGGGACACCGAGGCCACCGGGGGCACGAGGGGCCCATCGGTCCCACCGGACCAACGGGCGCCCCGGGCGGAGAGGTGCCGTTCACGTTCGACGCGATCACGCCGGGCAATCCAGTCAACCCCGTGACGCTCCTTCCGGGCTCCGTGGTGGCGGTGGCCCCGTTAATCGCTGATGCGGCTGCCACGCGCTTCGTCACCGCCGCCGGCGCGGGCAGCGTGGTCATCGGCATCTCACTTTCGACCAGCACGCCGACGGCAAATTCACCGATCACGGTGCAAGCAGACGACATCGTCACGCTCACGCCCGCGCAATGGCAGGCGGTAATCGACGGCGGTGCGGCCCCGGTTCGTGGTCAGGTCGTCTTTACGAGTCAGATTACCGCCGGCAATCTCACGACGACGCCGCCGACCGCGCTCCAGAGAGCGACGCTCGTCGGCGTGTTCCTGAACAACACGGATCTACGACTCCTCGAAGGACCGCCGTTGCTCGGCAGCTCGTACTGAGAAGATCAACATGCCTGAAATTCAGATCGATGGTCCGACGACATTCCTCGTCGGTGATCGGCTCAATCTTCGTGCCTGGGCCACCGGAGTCACCGCACCCGTAGATATTTCGGCGACGATCGGCGTCGAATAGTTTCCTCTCGGGGGATGAAGACGATGGCTGATATCAAGATCAATAGTCCAGGCCGCGATGACGACAATGACGATTGCGAGCGGGGCAAACGTGGCAAGCGCGGTCACCGTGGTCATCGCGGATCTACTGGACCGACTGGACCAACCGGAGCAACGGGCCCGACTGGACCGACTGGACCAACCGGAGCAACGGGGGCGATCGGTGGTGCGGGCCCGACGGGTCCGACAGGGCCGACTGGACCGACGGCATCTACGGGACCGACGGGACCGATCGCTGGTGGTGGCGGCATCCCGGTCATCGCGATGGCCGTCGGCAACGGCGCCGCCGGAGCCTTCATCACCAGCAAGGGGTTCGGCCCGTTCAACAAGATCTCGACCGGCGTCTACCACCTCCCTCTCGCCGGCACTCCGCCCCCCGACGACAACTGCATTCCGATCGTGAATCTTGGCGCGCCGTTTCAGGACAATGGACTTTTCATCGGGGCCCTCATATCGGGCGGCATTGTGGAGATCACAATCGTGGATAACTCGGGCGGTGCGACTCCCACCGACGCTGTCTTCACCATCACGGTGGCAAACAACAGCTGAGAGAGCTACGCCGCTCAATCACGAGGTATATGGCCGACATCAAACTGCCCTCCATCGACACTGTCCGCAAAGAGCGCGGAGAGCGGGGACATCGCGGAGAGCGTGGTAGGCGCGGTGAGACGGGACCGACCGGTCCGATGGGCTCCACGGGATCGATCGGGCCGACTGGACCGACTGGACCGACTGGACCGGCCGGAACGCCGTCGACTGTGACTGGACCAACTGGTCCGACGGGACTGGCTGGGGCGACGGGAGCGACTGGACCGACCGGCACCAGCGGCGGCATTCCGATCATCGCAGCCGCGTTCGTTCACGGCAACGCACCTCCCAGCTTCTTCAGCAACAAAGGATTCACCTCGATCTCCATGCCCTCTACCGGCAATTACTTCCTCACGCTCGCCGCTCCGCCCCCTGATGCCAACATCGTTGTTGAGTGCAGCCTCCTCCTTGCGAACTCCGGGGCGGCACCTCCTGCGCAATTGAGCGTCGCGGGTGGCGTCGTGAACGTGAAGTTTCCTCCGCCCTCTGGCACCGGAACTCCAACGCTCCAAAATTTTCACATCACGGTAATGGACAACAGTTGATCGACTATCGGCGCTAACGAATCAAGGAGCATCGCTACATGGCCGACACGGACGATAACGCCGACGATTGCGAGCGAGGCAAGCGCGGCAAGCGTGGCGAGCGCGGATCGGCCGGCCCAACAGGATTGACCGGATCGATTGGATCGACCGGGCCGACGGGACCGACGGGCTCCATTTCGACGGCAACGGGACCGACGGGACCGACGGGACCGCATAGCGGTACCGGCGCAACGGGACCGACAGGTCCCGGCAGCAGTCCAATCATCGCCGCGGCTATCTATAACGGCGCCACTGCGACAATCATTAGCCAGAAGGGATTCGGCGCCTTCGTCAAAATTTCGACCGGTATCTATGAGATCTCTATCGCAGGCACTCCACCTCCCAACGCTAACTGCGTCGTGAACTGCACGACCACCGATGCGTTCCAGTCCTTCGAAAGTGTCGTGGCCGTCGGTGTGGTTCATATCGAGATCTTCAATCAGATGGGTCAGACGGCGGTGCACGCTGATACTACAATCCATGTCACAGTGATGGACGATCGCTGATCGGCCGGTCCCCCGGGGGGCACATTACTGGTCCCGTCGTGAACAGTCTTGCACGGAAAAGATGATGGCCGACATCAAGATCTAAGGAGCGCCATGGCAGATATTCAGATTCTCAATCCAGACTGCGAAGACGACGATGACGATTGCGAGGAGAAGCGCGGCAAGCGCGGCAAGCGCGGCCATCGCGGTCATCGCGGATTCACCGGTCCGACGGGTCCGTCCGGGTCGACGGGCGGATTCACTGGTCCGACGGGCCCCGCGGGTTCGACGGGTTCGACGGGTCCCGCGGGTTCGACGGGTTCGACGGGTCCGTCGGGATCAAGTGGCAATTCCTTCAGCATGTTCTTTGGTCTCACGACTGGAACGGGCAACGGCGGCCCGAATGACTACGCCGCCACGGTCGCGGCCAAGACGGCGGCGGGAACTGGTCGAGTTCCGTTTCCTCGGACTGGCCCCGACACGGGCGCTGGTGTCCGGGTGGATGCCTCGTCCTTCACTCTCGCCCCCGGCACTTACCGCGTGACGGCCACCGTGCACACGACGGAGCCGGGGCAGTTGGAGCTGGAGCTGGCTGGCGCTGCCGTCGACAACAGTTGTTTCGGTAATGCGAATCCGACTTCAGGCGGTCATCCGATCGTCGTGGACGCAATCGTCACGGTTCCAGTGGGACCGGGTCAGGTTCTCGCGGTGATCAACCCCGCGGGCAACGCGACCGCGCTCACGATCACGCCGGCCGACGGCAACCTGACGCACGCGTATTCGCAGAAGCTGATCATCCAGAAGCTGGCGTAACGGAGAAGATGATGGCCGATATCAAGATCACCAGTCCAGGCCGTGACGATGACGATGACGATGACGACGATGGCGATCGCGAGCGCGGCAAGCACAGCAAACGGGGACATCATGGACCGACGGGGCCGACCGGCCCAACAGGTCCGACGGGCACGACAGGTACGATGGGGGCGACGGGCCCGACCGGCATGGCTGGCTTCCCGCCGGTGATCGCTGCCGCGACGGTTGCGTTCCCTGGCTTCTACGTCGCGCAGGCAGGTTTCACTGGACCTGTGACGCACGTCGGTGGCACAGGCGTGTATAGGCTAGCGTTGGCACATCCACCTCCCAATCTGACGAGCGGCCTCGTGATCGAAGCTCTGATCATTAGTCCTGGTGCCGGAGTTTCTGGGCAGATCACCAATACGGCTTTGGTCGCTCCGAATATCATCGAGATCACGACCTTCAACGCAGCCGGTGTACCGACTGATTTTAGTTTCTATGTCGTTGTCTACAACCTGACGCCTTAACGTCTGATGACCGGAAATCAGCGCGGTGCTGATCATCCTCGAGTGCCGTGCGGCAAGACCATCGAAGCCGCCGCCACCGTGGCCGTGTTAAAAATCACGTAAGCACGCGAAGTCGTGAGCCTGAGTATTACGTTGTAATACTTAACGATCGTGCTATGATACTCGCTGTGATACTGATCGTCTCGTTTGTGATCGCTGCGATCAGCGGAGGCGCGTGCGGATACTTCCTGACCTCGCACGATCGTGACTGCCCGTGCGTGGCATGTGACAATCGCAATCGATCCAAGGAGACGATAGTCGCGCATCGCGCATGGATGCGGCACTTCCGCGCGGAGGTGAGCGAGCTTCGCCGTCGGCTCCCGCGCGCTCGCGCGCGCGCTCGTGAGCTGTGAGTGTGCCGTGAGTCAATTTTTGGCGAGGATGGACGCGCGCTGATAGCATCGTGGGCATGTCTGACATCAGGCTTGGCGCCGAAAAAGGGAGAGGACCGAGAGGGGAAAGGGGCGAGAGGGGGCATCGAGGCCGTACCGGACCAACTGGACCGACATTCGTCAACGTCGATTCAACGACGCTCCAGGGTGATGGATCGATTGATCATCCGTTGGTCGTCGTCGGAGTGAAGGGTCCGACGAGCGGTCCCGGGGTGATCACCGCCGGCACTGGACTCGCACCGGGCATGCCATTCTACATCGATAGCAGCGGCATTGGACAGCCGGCGCAGAGCGACACACTCCAGCACGCGACGGCGATTGGGGTCGTGGTCAGGACGATTCCGCAGCCGATCGACGATCTCGTCGAGTACGTGCTGTTGGCGGCCTTCTTCATTCTCTTACCTTCCGGGTGGGACGCGCGCACCGGACAGGTCGGAGGTCTCACGCCGGGGGCGACCTACTACGTTGGCGCGACGCCCGGCTCACTTACGTCGACGAAGCCGGTCGCCGGCTACAGTACGAAGATCGGCGTCGCGCAGTCACCGACTGTACTGGTCGTGCAGATCGGCGAGCCGGTCAAGGAAAGCTGATTTTTTCGCACGAAGATCGCTACGGTCGCACACGATGAGCTCGCGCCGGTCTCGCCTCGTCGATTGCAACCCGCGCTGGGGATCTGATCACGACGGCATTGTTCGCTACGTCACGTTCGACTGTCCCGAGGGGCACCCGAATTGCTGGCACACGATCCCGTTCACGCCTGCATTCGATGGGCTGCCCAGATCTAGCGACGGCGGGGCGATCTGGAAGCGATTCGGTGATGACTTGGCCACGCTCACGCTCACGCCGAGCATCGCGCGTCAGGTGACCCGAAATTCCGAGACCGGCGAGATCATCGATCCGTGCCACATGCATGTGAACCTCACCAACGGCGTCTTCGAATTCGCCGGTGACTCAGGACCGATAGTCGAGTAGTCGCGAGATCTCGGCGGCGGGCGGACCCGTCATCTTAGCGTTCGACGGTGCTAGGATGACGCGGTGACGCTCCCCATGCTCCTGCCCGCCGACGCCGGCGAGCCGATGTCGGACGTCCTCGTCGCCGGATCCGAGGTTGATCGCTGTGAGTTCCCTACCTCCACGCGTCAGGTCTCGCTCCGCAACACGGGGACGAACACGCTGTGGATCTCGCTCGACGGGCGGAAGTGGTTCGACGTCGCGTGCGGCACGTCGTGGGACGATCGCGTGTGCGTTCAAGAGCTGTGGTACTGCACGCAGACCGGTAGGACGCGGTTCGCCGTGATCGGTCTCGCGCTCGTGAGCGCGCCGCCGAGGGATGTCGATCGCGAAGAGGACGATCGCGAAGAGGACGATCGCGAAGAGGAGCTATCGAGTCAGGAGTGAGCGAGGTTGCATCCCGCTGATTCCCAAGTAACTGTTCATGATGCAAGATTGTGAGGTGACGCGTGCCCTTGACGCATTATTGACCCCAAGACAACTGACAACCTCGTTTTTGCCTGGGTCCAGCCTCCGCCGCCGGACGTTCTACCTCAAGAGGGGCGACCCGACTTCCTCGGCCGCCCGTTCTCGGAGCTGAACCGCTGGACGAAGCCGCTCGAGCCCGGCAAATCAGTCGTCGGTTACCACGACGCGCAGCCTTTCACACGTTTTTACGGATCCGTTTTTTCGGACCAGTCGCTCGAGATCAGCCTCACGTTCAGCAACGACGAAGTCGACGAGGACGGTCTCGTCGTCTGCGATGACAACATCGACGCGCTGAACTACGACGCGTGCGGCGTGCGTCAGCTCTATGTTCCGACGCGGCAGGAGCAGACATCGAAACTATTTTCGATGATCTTTGGGCGCTGGATCCGAGTCGAAGTCAAGAATGTCGGTGACGACGAAACCAGTCTTTTGAGGATATATGTCAGAGGTAGCGTATTCTAGAATCGCGATCATCTACGCGCTAGTCGATCCGCGTTCAGGAGAGATCAGATACATTGGATGGACAGTCCAAAAGCCAGAAAAACGTCTTCTCGGTCACCTAAATGATCACAGCAGGAATCACCGAACGAATTGGCTCAATTCACTAAAGAGTATTGGAGATCGGCCTATCCTCAGACAGATACAAAGACTATCCGCTTCAGAGGCTCCAAGTTCAGAAAAGTATTGGATAAGGCATTTTCGAGAAGCTGGTTGCCCATTAGTCAATAGCACCGACGGTGGAGAGGGTTCTCTTGGAGTTGTTGTTTCTGACGAAACTCGGAGGAAACTGAGTCTTGCACATAAGGGCAGATCTTTTTCTCCAGAGCACAGTAGGAAAATCAGTGAATCATTAAAAGGGCGAAAATTCACGGAAGAGCATCTCGCTAAGTTACTTCCGCATTTGCAGTCAAGCGCACGGCGAGAACTGACAGCGAGGCAGAACAGAGAACGCGTCTACACAGCAGAAAACCGAGAACGCGCGCGTCAGGGACAGTTAAAACGACCTCCGACGACCGATGCTGCAAGACGAGCGATGAGCATTGCGGGTAAGGGCAACCCAAAAAGCGACGCACACCGGGCAAACATTTCTAAGGGCCGCACTGGTTTAAGACTATCTGAAGCTTCCAAGCGGTTGCGTAAACAACGCATGCTGGAACGGCATCCTCGTGAGAAACGAGGTTAAGTCGCCGATCGCCGGCAGCGTCTGGTCGCACGTGTCGTCTGTCGACCAGCATGTGGAAGCTGGATCGGTGCTGCTTGTCTGCGAGTGCATGAAGACGGAGATCCCCATCGAGTCGCCCGTGGCTGGTACGGTCGCATGGCTCCGACCTTGCGGCGAGAACGTCGAGGCTGACGACGTCGTGGCCGTGGTGGAGATCGCGTGAGCGCCCCCCAGCGTTTCGTGATACAGCTTGTTCGTGGGCTGATCCACGTGGAGAGCGCGCTGACATGGCAAACAACGTTCGCGTCAGCGGTGGTAACGGCGACTCGCACGCGGCCGGTCGCGCGCGGCAGAAGCTCAAGCTCGCGGCAATCGCGTACGTGAACGCTCGGCACGGCGTCGACGCCGACGCCGGCCTCTCTCGCGCGGGTCTCGCCCTCTTGTGCTCCGTGGCCATCGAATACTACGAATCGCTCACGGGCGCGGATCCGAGCAAGCGACCGGTCGATCCGAGCCTCCAGCTCGACAACGGGGCCTGATGCAGTCACTCGCCGACGTCGACTACGCCTCCGATGTCTACGCGTTCGGCGACGCGAATCATGAGCTGCTCGTCGTGGGCTCCACCGAGGAAGGCTTCTGCATCTGGTGCCGACGGTGTGATCGCATGGGAAAGCGCGTCTACGGTAGCGTCTCGGCCGCGCAGCAGTACGTCGCGTGGTCGCGCAAGGACATCGCGCCGGCGTGTCGATCAGCGGAGAGAAGCACGTGAGCGTCAAGCTGCCGAAGTCGTGGCCGCCGCTGGCGCGCGCCGTCCTTTTAGACGCGGCGCGGTTTTTCTATCACGAGATGAGCGAGCCGTTCCCTGTCTACGACGTCAACATGGAGCGCGCGATCGAGTACGTGAATCGAGAGCTCGCGCGTCGTCAGCGCGAGCTCTACGAGGAGGCTTCGTCGAAGTGGATCGATCGCTGGGAGAGCGGCCGGCTCGACGCGGAGATGAAACGCGCAATCGATGAGACCTATGGGCGGCTCCGTCGCGGCGAGCGTGCTATCCGGCCGCGGCGAGCGGCCGCCAAGAAGAGATCGGCGCAGCTCGATCGCGATATCGCCCAATCGATCGCCGAGCGTGTCGAGCGTGGTCGATGACCGAGATCATCCCGAAGCTCTTCGTCGGGACGCGCGAGGACGCGGTCGCGCTCGGCGCCGTCGTGCCGCCGTACTGGCTCTGCCTTGCTGTCACCGAGTACCGCAACGAGCTGCCGAGCGAGCCGATCGGATCGATCGACATGCAGTTCATGGATCGTAAGCTCGGCTGCGCGATGATCGACAAGCTCGACGCGATCGCGGAGCAGATTGAGCTGGGCCTCGGCAGCTTCCGTAAGGTCTTGGTGCACTGCGTTCATGCGCACGAGCGATCGCCGCTCGCGATCGTGTGGTATCTGGCGTGGAGCGGACGGTTCTTGACCATCGACGCGGCCTACGAGTACGTGGTGAAGGTGCACCCCGGCACAGAGCGGCGGGACAAGTGGCTCCGCGGAGCGACTCCCAATCGGGGTAAACTAGGAGCATCGTGAGGGGCTACGGTCGCGGATACTACGGCAACGATCAGGTCGCGCCCGCGATCGTGCCGCGTCGCCGATCGGGCGGCGGCCGCGGTTGGCTCACGGCCACGATCATTGTCGGCCTCGGCACGGCGATCTGGCTCTTGTGGCCCAGGAGGGACGATCTACCGCCCAAGCTCGAGAGCGCGATGACGCCGACGCCGCCAACATCACCACCGTCGCCTGAAAGATCGGATCTTCCACCATCCACCTACGCCGAGGAGATCGATCGGCTGGCGCGCGCTCGGGGCTTCTCGTCGACGCAGATGTTCGAGGATTCAGTGATCGCGACCGCGCGCGAGCTCCAGGCGTCGGGAGCGAAGATCGATCTTGGTCCGCACCTCGCGCACCTCGCGTCTCGTCTAGAGCATGTTGACTGATCCTACGCCCACGCGTCGATACGTCTGCCGCGCGTGCAGGCGCACGCACGTCGCCTGGTCGGCGCGTTGTCCGATCTGCAATTCGCTCGACGGATTCGATCGCGTCGATGAGGCCGCTCCCGTCGCCGTTGATCCGACGGCGGTGACGGACGCGCCGCACCTCGTCTCGGTTCCGGCCGCGTCGATGGAAGGTACGTCTGCGATCGAGGTCGCGCTCCCCGTCGCCGAGAAGTCGGCCAGGAGGTCCGCGCATCGATCCCCGATTCGACTCTCGGAGGTCGTGGCCAGGGAGTACCCGCGTGATCCGACGGGACTCGCGCCACTCGATCTGGTGCTCGGCGGCGGGCTCGTGCGCGCGTCGGCGATCGTACTCGGCGGCATGCCAGGGCTTGGAAAGTCGAGCCTCGTCATGCAAGCTCTCGCTGGTCTGGGGATGCCAGCATTGATCGCGACGGGCGAGGAGACGATCGAGCAGGCATCACTGCGCGCCAAACGAATTGGCGCGGCGACCGACGACGTCTACATCGTCGCGGAGACCGATCTCTACGAGGTGCTCGCGGCCGTGCGCGATGTCGAGGCGCGCGTCGTCGTGATCGACTCGATCCAGACGCTACGCTGCCCCGAGGTCGGCGGCAGCCCCGGATCGACGACGCAGGTCCGTGAGTGCACGAATCGGATCGTCGAGTACGGCAAGGCCAACGGCATCGCGATGTGGCTCATCAGCCACGTCACCGCCGATGGATCGATCGCGGGGCCGACGACGATGCAGCACATGGTCGACGTCCTGCTCGAGCTGGAGGCAGGCTCACGCCGGGAGGGCAACGAGCGCGTCTTGCGCTGTCTATCGAAGAATCGATTCGGCGCGACGAACAACGTCGGCTACTTCGAAATCACCGAGAGTGGGCTCGTGCCCGTCGACGCTGACGGTTGGGACGAGAAGCTGTGATCCCTCCGATCTACTGCGTGTCGGCGCCGGGAAACGCGGCGCGGCGCGCGCGCATGCAAGAGCGAATGACGCAGGTCGGACTGTCGTGCGCGTTCTTGTCTGCCCCGCTGACGGCAACCGATGTCAGCGGACTTGTCGTAGCGACGGGACAACCAGAGCCGATCGGCTTTGATCCTCGGACGGCCGCCGTCATGTTGGATCATCTCGAGCTGATTCGTCGGTTCGTGCAGAAGACCAGCGCGTCACACGTGATCGTTTGCGAAGACGATGTCTATCTACGCCGGACCCTCAAGCAAGATCTTCCGTCGATCGTGAGCGAATTCGACGCGCGCGAGCTGGACGTCCTCTTGCTCGGCTACCTGTGGCCGCAGCGGGACAACGACGCGGACAAGCCCGGCTATCGCTTCTACGACTACGACGACAACCTGTGGGGAGCCGAGATGTATCTGCTCTCGCGTCGGCAGGCGATCCACCTGATCGAGACGTACACGCTCGATTGGGCGATTGCTCACGCGCCCGATCGGCCGTTCTCCCCCGACTGGATTATCACCAAGGTCGGTCGGCGAGCTCGGCTATCTCCGATGATCGCCGTGGAAGAGGGCGAGGTCGGCACCACACACGCCGGTCAGATCGAGTTCCATCGGCGCTGCGCCGAGGTCCAGTACGATCCGGCCCTCTTCGTGTGAAGCCGACCATGCGCATCTCGCGAGGGGTACTCGAGAAGATCGCGGACTACAAGATTTCCTGGCAGAGCGACAAGCTGCTGACGCTGGAGAGCTTCCTAGAGCCCCAGGACGCGGCGATCGTGTCCGACTTCCTGGAGCAGATCCCCGACAGCGCGTGGGACGTCTCGGCGCACCCGCATCACCCGACGATCTACACGTTCAGCAACACGCCCGAGAATCAGCCGACCATCGAGGCCGCGATCAAGTCGGCGGCAGCCGAGCATGCGCGCGGGGGCTTCTCCTATCACTTCCGACGCCACGAGCCGGCCGCCGACGATCGGTTCGACTTCCAGCAGCTCGTGATGTCGGATCTGTGCTTGTCGCTCTTCAGGGACGTGACGGGCCACGATCTGTCGGCCAGCATCTCGGTTTTTTGTAGCTGCTATACCGCCGGCTGCTTCCTCTCTACGCACACTGATACGGGGCGCGGCAAGATCGCCTTCGTCTACAACGCGACGAGGAATTGGGATCCAAACGACGGCGGTCAGCTCCAGCTCTTGTCGCACGATTGGTCAACGATCACGAAGATCGTGCAGCCCATGCACAACGCCTTGACGATCTTCGACGTTGAGGGTGAGGGCGTTCCCCACCGCGTGCTGCCCGTGTCGCCCACGACGACGGCTCGTCGACTTGCCATTGCGGGCTGGCTGGTCTGAGGACATTGCGCAGACCAAGATGTCAGAGGGATCGGCTAGTCTTAAGAGCCGCTTCAAATGAAGAGACCTCTTTGCTACCTATGCTTGAAAAGGCCAGCACGCCCGCATCCAGTAATCGGCTGGTATCTGCGTTGCGATAAATGCCGTGACCGGAAAAGGAAAAACAATAAAACAAACAGAAGTCCACTGTGTCATTGCGGATCTGCAAAGGTCCCAACTGACCATTACTGCTCAGCCGCCTGTCGAAGAACTTCTGTAAAGGCTCGCTGGATGGCGCAAAAGATGTTTGTGCTGGAGGCGCTAGGCAATCAATGTTCTTGTACAGAAAGCACCTGCCCGGCCCACAACGGAAGTTGCTCGATAACCCAACAAGCACTGCTAACTGTTGAACACACCAAAAAAGACGGTCATAGAATTCGCGGTGGAATGAACACATCTAGCTGTATTTGGTCAAGATATAAGCGCGCCTTATCCTTTAAGGGACATGGAATGATCTTACTGTGTTTCAACTGTCACATGTGGTCTGAGTTTATGCACCGCACCAAGATCAAATAACAAAGTCCGTACGTAGCGCTTGTTGGACGTTGTCCAGATCGAAGATCCCCAGCCGCGCATCGCCATCGTTGACCGCGTAACTCGCGACGAGTTTGTCGCCCACGAGGGCCAAGCCCGCACAAAATTCAATTCCCAATTGCTCAAAGTAGAACAGGTCCGACATCGCGGCGAGCTTCAACCGCTCGTTCAGGAGCACGAAACGATGCAGGTAGGTTCTGCCGGATCCGAAGGTCACGTCATGGACGAGGAAGATCCATCCACCGTCGACGCGCACCGCCTGCGATCCGCCGCGCAGGCGACCGTGACCGAACGCGCAGGCCGCGGAAGGCTTGACCGTGTGCCCCGCACCCTCGTCCACCAGATCGAAGATCGCCGTCGGGTGCGTCGCGTAGATGAACTTCGCCGCGCCGCCATCTACCAGTGGCATCCAGTTCTTCTGCGCGTGCACGCTCCATCCACCACGCAGTGGTTCCGCGGAGACGACCGATCCGTCTTCGCCGATTTCGAGTAACGCGATCTCGCGGTCACCCTCTTCGGTGAAGTCGCACACTGTCGCCGTAGCCCACCACGTCCCCCTCCACGCGAAGAGTCTGGCGTCCTCGAAACCGTGGACCGGATAGCTCGTGCGCTCCCCACCGGTCGCGTCTACCAGTTCGACAGAGCGCGTCGTCCTGAAGTCATCGTCCAGATCCAAGAGGAAGTTGCGCGTGCGGATCACCTGCCACCCTTGCCACCGCGATCCGTGACTCACGACGTCTTCGGGCGGCGTCACGTACTTGCCGTCGACGATCTTGTAGTTCACCGTGCGAACGACGCAGCGGATCTGGCCACCGTGTCGATAGATCGATGGATTGCTCGCGTTCCAGCCCGGCTCGGGTGCAAAATCGATTGCGCGGGCCTTCGCGCCGAACATCTCGCTTGCGCTCCGCGCGAAGTAAGATCGGTTCGATCGCAGCCGCTCGTCGTCGGGCCTCGCGCGCACCGCTTGTTCGGCGTAGTAGCGACCATCTTCCTTCCATCCGGCGTAGTAGGACGAGATCGACGCGCGATCGGCCGCCTTCCAGCTATAGATCTCCTCGTCGAGGAACAGATCGGTCGGTGGCTTGGGCAGCTCCGCAGCAGCGGCCGCGAAGATGCGTGAGACGTGGTGCTGCCCCTTGTCGTACCAATACTCGGAGATCGCGTAGAGCGGCTCGGCGCGCCGCGGATCGTGCGCGTGCGCCTCCAGAAATTTCTGCTGGACGTCCGCCCAAGGACGATTGAGCGCCTGCATCATCTTGGCGACGCGGAATTTGGCCTCGTACACCTCGTCGAAGTAACCGCCCATCTCAGAGCGGCGCTCGAAAAAGGCGAGCGCCTGCGCGTGCTCGCCCAGGCACTCGTGCGTCTGCCCGAGGTAGAAGTAGGGCCTGGGATCGCTCGGATCGTCCGTGCGATCGCGATTCAGGAGGTCGAGATCACGCGTCCACCGCTCACGCCATTCTGCGTCGGTTCGTGTCCCACGATCTCGGCTGACGGCGACACCGGGGATCGTATCGCCGACGTCGGGACCCATCGCGCACTCGTGCGTTCGCCACTTGTAGCGCCAGCCAGATCCCGCGCGCATCACGAGCGGGTGATAGTAGTGACCGGGCGAGATGCGCACGCGGTATGCGCCCGCGCGATCATTCCGGCGTGCTTCGAGAAAAGCCCGCAACGCAGCGCCGCCCTGGAGTACGTCGCCATTGGGCATGATCGTGAACATCGTGGAGGCGCCGTGCAGATCGAGGGCGCGGTTGCGGCTCGTCGCGAAGTCCACGAATGGCTCCTCGTGGAGGATGCCGGGTATGCCGGCGAGTTCACCTCGGATCAGGTCCTGCGTGCCATCGGTCGATCCGGTGTCGAGGATCGTCCAAGCGTCGATGTGTGGTCGATATGACGCGAGGACCTCGGCGATGCGGCGCGCCTCGTTACGGACGATCATCACGAGGCTGAGCAGCGGGCGCTCCTCGCTAGGTAGTGGGCTCGTCGACGATTCCATGACGTCTGGCAAGCCGCGTACCCTGGCGTCTTCCGCGATCCACCTGCGGTGGGCGTCCCCACCGCGGAGCGCGTCGTGGTTCCGCAAGATGTCCTCGTAGTCGCCGTAGCTGTACGAAAAGTCGCCGGGGCGCTGACCGACGATGTAGGAGAGCAGTCCCTCGTCGAGCGGGGCGAAACCCATCGAGGTCGCGCGATCGACGGCGGCCCAGAAGTTTCCGATGAGGTCGCGCACGCGACCTCGCGCGCCCACGACGAGGCCACCGGCCAGGTGACCCTGCACGCTCTGCCAGTAGTCGGGGGCGTCGACGTCCTTCTTGGAGAAGCACCGAAGCACGTGGACGCGCGGCGCGTCGGGCGGATCAGCGAAGATGTCGACATCTTCGGGTGGGGGCTTCGCCACGTGCGTGATCCCTAGATCGATCCAGCCGAGGTGACTGGTGCTCGTGATCTCGAGCGCCATCTCCAGCATCGCGTACTTCGCCCACATGACCTGGACGTAGGTCGGCGTCACCTTCGTCCTGCGCGCGTTATGCTGGAGCGCGCCGCGTTCAGCGGCGATGAGACGATCAGAGCGGAGCAGCTTCTCGAACGGAACCGGCACGATCTTCGTGCGGCCTGCGCCGCGGCGCGCGCGCAGCACGGCCTCCAGCTCGGGATCGGTGAAGATCACCAGCTCTCGATCGAGCCCGAGCACGAAGTCCGCATTTGCGAGCATCCAGTCGACGGTGCGGTGCTCCGCGCTACCGCGCTTGACGAGGTCGTAGATGCAGGTAACGAGGGCGAGCTTCTTTGCGGCCATGATCATCGCCGTACGGTCGAATTGCGCGCCGCTACTCGAAGCTGGTCCGATTGATCAGCGGCGATCGTCCGCATCTTGGCGAGCATGATCAGATCCTCGTCCGCGAGGCGACAAGCGCCGCTCTGATGTGAGTCCCAGAGGATGTCGCTCGCTCGCGCACACACGGTCCAATCTTTTGCCGCGAAGCTGCTCTGGATCAGCTGTCGGAGCGGTCTCTCGGGTCGCTGGTAGACGCGCGCGTAGTTCGTGATCATTTCCTGGTAGTCGCCCAGGTACCAATCGAACAGCTCCGGCGCATCGAAGTAGACCAGACCGAAGAGCTGCTCGTCGGCGTGACCGTAGCCCCGCTCCAGACACTCGACGAACTTCTTCTCGACGCGGGTACATACCTTGGACATATGATCAGCGTCTCCAGTGAAGAAGCCGCTGCACATCGTGCAACGCCCGCGGCAGCGTGGGCCGAAGTAGTCAGCCAGGTTCCGCGTCGTCTTCTCGTCGACGTAATCGATGTAGCAGGTCGAGAACTTGCTTCGCTGCTGGACGAGCGCCTCTTGGAGGTGTGCGAGGTTCGCGTGTCCCATCCGCTCGATGCAGACGTTGATCCACGCGAAGTGCGTCGACTCGAAGGCGTTCTCTTCGATGGCACGCTTCATCATCGCGTAGCGGGCCACGCAGAGCAGGTAGTAGCTCGCCGTGTTGCGTGAGTCGCTGGGACACGTACCACCGCCACGGTTCGTGATGATCCGATCGCGGTATTTGGAGAGTGGGAAGTCGTCGAACGGCTGCGCGATGACGCGCGTGCGCGCGTGAAGATGCTCGGGACGGAGTTGCCAGATCTTCTTCTCACTCTCGGGCTCGCAGAACACGACGAGGTTCTGCTCGAGCGATAGCGTCGACGACGCGTGCTCGTCGAGGTAGTACGAGGCGGAGCGTGACTTGATCGCCGGCGACGCGTCGGGCTGCTTCGTCAGGTCGAAGTAGCCGGTGACGAGCGTCCAGTTCGACGTGTCGGTGGCGCGGTGGGCACCCTCGCACGAGATCTTCTCGCCGAACGAGACGATTCCCGTCCCAGACCAGTGCCCGACGTGCGTGACGTCGAGCTTGTGCTGGTCTTCGATGCGGTACCAGAGCCGATCTCGCATCGGCTTGAAATACCAGATGTCGTCGAGGACGATGATGCCGCGATACGCGTTGTCGCGGAGCCAGCTGACTAGATCGAGCTCGTGGACGCCCTCGTGCGGATCGACGTCGACGAAGACGCAAGCGCTTCCTAGCAGCTCTTTCTTCCACTTCTCGCGCGTCGCTGGATCGAACAGGTTCGCCAGATGATAGGCGATGTTCTTTCGCCTTCGTCGACGCGTCGGTATTTTGTCGACGACGTCGAAGGACAGGACGCGGTTGGCCTCGTTGTATGCGAGTGCGAGCGCCGAATCGCCCTGGTGCGTTCCGATGTCAACGAGCGTTCGACCCTCGAACATCGTCGAGAGGTAAGCTAGGAGACGGTGATGCTCGACGCCGGACTTGGCGTAGAACCACTCCGAGTCGCCGACGAACGGGCGCATCTTTTCGGGATCGACAGATCGGAGTCCAGCGAGGGTGATCTCCATGGGTTGACGCCTTCATACGACGGCAGTACAAGCGAGTGCAATGGCGAGGCGGCCCAAGACGGTGATGCTCACGCTACGGATCCCCGCCGCGCTGCGCGCGGCACTGCGGAGCGCAGCACACAACGATCATCGATCGGTCAACGGCCTGGTCGTGACGCTGCTCTGGAGGGCGCTCCAAAAAAATGCGGGCACTCGATGAAGATCATCGAGTGGCAGCGCCGATCGGCGCTCGAGCAGTCGATCTTCGTTGGTTTCTCGGCGAAGGAATTCGGTGAGCTCAATCGCTTGGTGTAGGGTGATCGAGTGCTGATCACCGGCGACGGTGTGCGAACGTGAGCATTCGCGTCACCGAAGCGCCGAATCCGTGCCTGACGGGCGCGACAGGTTCAAGCACTGGACCGACGGGGCCGGCGGGCTCGACGGGATCGACCGGATCGACGGGATCGACCGGACCGACTGGAGCAACCGGCGACACCGGACCGACGGGACCGACGGGACCGACTGGAGCAACCGGCGCTACCGGACCGACGGGACCGACTGGAGCAACCGGATCGACCGGATCGACTGGATCGACTGGACCGATCGGCACCGGACCAACAGGTCCGACGGGCCCGACGGGATCGACCGGATCGACCGGACCGACGGGAGCTACGGGCGGTACAGGTCCAGCGGGCACGGCGAGCGGAACCGGGGCGACAGGACCGACGGGACCAACGGGACCAACGGGATCGACTGGAGCAACCGGCGCCGCGTCGACGATCACCGGATCGACCGGATCGACGGGTCCGACTGGATCGACCGGCGCCGCGTCGACGGTGACGGGGCCGACCGGACCGACGGGTCCGACGGGCGCGACCGGAGACACCGGACCGACGGGATCGACCGGCTCGACCGGCTCGACCGGCTCGACGGGACCGACGGGACCGACGGGTCCAACGGGTTCGACCGGACCAACCGGACCGACGGGATCGACGGGACCGATCGGCACGGGACCGACGGGACCGACGGGACCAACTGGCGACACGGGGCCGACGGGACCGATCGGCACGGGACCGACGGGACCGACGGGATCAACCGGACCGACGGGGCCGACCGGCA
>Ga0210409_10000697_pt1 | contig 50037 bp, 39 predicted proteins | sample IncBWH17MmetaG_FD_161649 | JGI IMG/M metagenome (GOLD analysis project Ga0210409, IMG submission 161649) | Forest soil microbial communities from Barre Woods Harvard Forest LTER site, Petersham, Massachusetts, United States - Inc-BW-H-17-M | ecosystem: Environmental > Terrestrial > Soil >... | reverse complement strand
CGGACGAAACCACCGGCGAAGCCATCTGCGCCTTCGTGGTCCTCAAGCGCAGCCGGCCCACCGGCGATGAAGCCAAACAGATCGCCAAGGAATTGCGCGACTGGGTCGCCAAGGAAATCGGGCCGATTGCCAAACCAAGGGAAATCCGTTTTGGCGACAACTTGCCAAAAACCCGTTCCGGCAAGATCATGCGCCGTTTGCTGCGGGTACTGGCCAAAGGCGAGGAAATCACCCAGGATGTTTCCACGCTGGAAAATCCGGCGATCCTGGAGCAGCTCAAGGAAGCCCAGTAAGCGCTTGGAAATGGCTTGAGTAGGGCTTGAGTAGGGCTTAAATAAGGCTTTAAAGAGAAATTTCTATTTCTGCCGGATTTGTTGCTATAATACGCGGCTTCGTGAAAATCAAATTTCGCGAAACGCTGTTGTAGTTGCAGGAGAGATGGATGAGTGGTTGAAGTCGCACGCCTGGAAAGCGTGTATAGGTTCATAGCCTATCCGGGGTTCGAATCCCCGTCTCTCCGCCAAGTATTAGTTTCAAATAGATCCAAGAAGTCCTGAAACCCGCATACCTCACTATGAGAATGCGGGTTTTTCGTTTCATGACGTCTCGGTTGGTTCATTGACATCCCAAAAAATTGGGGGTGTTTGGGGGAGTATCAAAAGTACCCTGTGGGGATACTCATATCAACCCTGACCCAATGAACTGATGGCACTGACAGACGCAGCCTGTAAAAATGCAAAACCAAAAGAGAAACCCTATAAGCTGGCCGATAGCGGCGGCTTGCATTTACTGGCGAAGCCGAACAGCGGGCCTTACTGGCGCGTGAAATACCGCTTTGACGGAAAAGAGAAGTTGCTTTCCTTTGGCCTCTACCCTGAAGTTTCCCTTGCCGACGCCCGTACCAAGCGCGATAAAGCCAAGGCTCGCCTTGAGCAGAGTCAGGATTCGGCGCAGGCCAGACTGATTGCTTACCGGCAAGCATGTGGCGTAACATTCATGCCGCTATACGTCATTGCCTGAACGGGTGAAAAGGGGCCGGTTTGGCTGCCGGCTTGCGTTTTTTTTTGGGAGTAGAACATGAGAGTGGAAGGAATGCACGAGGCAATATCTTTCATGTGGCTGATTTTTAAGTGGTGTCCAAAATCATGACTGGTTGGGCTCTCGCACTAGCGGTTCTGTTGTTGCAACAGACTGCGCTATCAGCCACTCGCTTCTCGCCGGAGGTTTCGCAAAATCCCATGAGCGCAAGCAATGCTGTCCCGATAGACATGCATCACACGAGCTGGACTGCAAAGGACGGAGCTCCTCCTTACATTATCGCGATCGCTCAAACATCTGATGGCTGGTTGTGGCTTGCCTCTCCTAGCGGAATTTTCCGATTTGACGGCGTAACTTTCGAGCGTTTCCGCCCAAACGGAGTGCAGCCCATGTCTAACAATGTCTGGGGCATGCGCTTGCTGGCGTCTGGTTCACTCTGGTTCGGGTATGTTGGCGGTGGCGCCAGCGTCTGGAAAGATGGGAAGGTTCGCAACTACGGCCTTGAAGAAGGAATGCCAGCGGCAAGCGTTTTCGATTTTGCAGAAGATGGCGTCGGCAGAGTCTGGGCTGCCACAAGCATGGGATTGCGCGTTTTTGATGGCAAGCGCTGGCAACAGCCGGCACAGGATTTTCATGCGCCTGAGAGCACTTGTACGCTGTTGCCGGACCAGGACAGGAGCGTCTGGGCGCAGTGCGAATCTGGTGCATTCAGATTAGCGCCGAAAGGACAAGCCTTTGTTCAGATGCCAGGTCCTGTCGGCATGGGGCGAATGGTTCAGGGGCCGGGTATGAGCGTCTGGAGCATAGGAGGTCCCAAGGGCGAAATTGTCGCTCTCAACGGGGCAGCTGCGACGATGTCCAGACATGCGTGGCCACAGCCTCGGGTGAGCGGTGGGACCATGTTGTTCGATCGAGACGCCGAACATCTTTGGATTACCCGTGCGGATGGTTTGATCCGCACCAGCACCGATGGCCGCATCGAGGTTTTTGGCGTCGTACACGGTTTGAGCGGCGCTATTCCAAACAGCATCCTGCAAGATAAAGAGGGCAATGTCTGGGTGGGTACCGAAAACGGTCTGGATCGTTTTCGGCGCAATGCACTTTCCGGTGTCGCATTACCTCAAATATATGGCGACAGCCCGGCGCTGGCGGCTGGCGAAAATGGCGCTTTGTGGGTAGGGAAAACGCTTCTGGCCAAGCCGACAAAAGAAGCATTTGCAAGTATTCCGCGGGAAAGCGGAGAGGACACCGTCACGGCGCTGTGGCGAGAAGCGCCTGACAGCGTGTGGATCGGGGCGAAAGATGGCTTGTTCCATCAGCGCGGACTGGCGCGAGAGAAAATTGCCTTGCCTAAGGAAGTCCGGGCTCCACAGATTCATGGCATTGTCCGGGACGCCGGGGGGGCGTTATGGATATCCATAGTACGGGCTGGAACTTATCGGCTGCGAGATGGCGCATGGGAGGCCGGGGGCGGCTTTCCGGAACTTAAGCGGAAGATTTTATGGATGCACGCAGACAGGGATGGCCGGATGTGGTTTGCATGCCGCGGCAATAAGGTGTTGATGCTTGAGCGGGGCAAGTTGCGGCAGTATGGCGTCGAAGAAGGTCTTCAAGTTGGCAGCGCGTTGCAGATCAGCGGTAGCGGCAACGATATCTGGGTAGGCGGAGAAAACGGTCTGTTCCATTTTGATGGCCAGAAATTCACTCCCATCCTGGGCACCGGCGACGACAGCATGCTCGGCATCTCAGGCATGCTGGAGTTTAATGGCGCATTGTGGCTGAACGGCACTGCCGGCATCACCAGTATCGCGCTGGATGAGCTGAGGCATGCGCAGAGTGAACCCGGATATCGCGTACAGTTTCGCCGCCTTGACCATAAAGACGGATTGCGCGGGGCGGCGACGCAAAGCGAACCGTTGCCGTCTGCGGTGCTTGGCAGCGACGGTGTGCTGTGGTTCAGTACGACAGCCGGCGTGTTCTGGCTGAATCCATCGGCGGTGCCGAGGAATCTGCTGCCGCCGCCGGTGTACGTTCGCCGGGTCACGACGGAACATGCTGCCTTTCCATTTGTTGCAGAAACTGCGACACGCCTGCCCCCGCACCCGGGCCGTATCCAGATTGACTTCACGGCACTGGGCTTGACCATGCCTGAGCGCATGCAATTCAGTTATCGGCTGGAGGGCGTGGATAGCGATTGGCAGAAGGCCGGCGCCAGTAGGACGGCGACTTACACCGACTTGGGGCCGGGAAAGTATAGATTCAAAGTAAAGGCGGCCAATAACGACGGAGTATGGAACGAAGAGGGCGCCGCCGTGCAGTTCTACCTGGCGCCAGCGTTCTATCAAACGCTATGGTTCCGAATGCTGATTGGCTTGCTGATCGTGGCTATCCTTTGGGTGCTTTACAATTTTCGCCTGGCGCAGGTCGCGCGGCAGGTGCGCGCCCGCAGCGAAGAAAGGTTGATGGAGCGTGAACGCATTGCGCGCGAACTGCACGACACCTTGCTGCAGGGGACGCAAGCGATGATTCTGCGCTTTCATGCAGCAACGGCGCACGTTCCACGGCAAGACCCGGCCCGAAAAATGATCGACAGCGCGCTCGAGGGGGCAGATTGCATGTTGCTGGAAGGGCGAGAGCGGGTGCACGACCTGCGTGCTCACGATCATTTCGGCGTTGGCGTAACTGCTTCGATCAGGCGTAATGGGGGAGATCTGGCAAGGGAAAGCGGCGTGCAGTTTGACTTCGAAGAATCGCTGCAGCCGCGCAGCATTATCCCGGCTGTCGGGCACGAACTGTACCGTATTGCCAATGAGGCGCTCACCAATGCTTTCCGCCATTCCCAGGCTACTCAGGTAAAGGTTGAGGTGATGCATGGGCGAAAAGCTTTGATTCTAGTAGTTCAGGATAACGGCTGCGGCTTGCCTGTGGAAGTGATGCGCTCGGGCCAACTTGCCGGGCACTGGGGCCTGCCGGGCATGCGCGAGCGTGCCAGCAAGCTGGGAGCAACCATGGTGTTGGAGTCAGCACCAGGCAAGGGGACTACCATCCGGCTGAGTATTTCGGCAAAAATTGCTTACCAGCCGGCGCCAAGCCGCATCGGCTGGATATTCCATCGGCTGACATGAGTCAACGATTTTGGCGGAAGAGGACGGCTATCGGGCAGGTTGGTTTTGCGGAGAAACGCTCACTAGTATCTGGCGCAGCGCGCCATGCGCCATCACAAGGTCGGGCGAGTCGTGCAATAAAGCGTTGTACTTGGCGCGAAATGCCATATCGCCTTTTTCGCCTGGCCCGATCAGTTCTTCTATTGCGACTCGGAACGCATAGGCATCGGCAGCACTGATCTCCTCTGGCTCATCAAGGCGCTCATCCATCTGCGCCATCAAACCTGATAATTTCTGCAGCCAGGAAAAATGAGGGTGATTGACTACCAGGTGCAGGTGCTCTAACGGGCTGCCGACGACGCCAAAGTTCTGGGTTTCAACGTGAATTAATTGTTTATGCAAGTCGCGCAGCGCCCGGCCCAGCGAACTCAGTTTTGCGTGTTGAGACTGATTCGAATCCATTATGGCGTTCCTTTGAAAATTATCTTCTTTAGAAAAATCTATCCGTACATCACTTGAGACTCAGGAGCGCAGCTGCGGCCCGGCCAATGGCAAATTACGCAGGCGCTTGCCAGTAGCCTGCGCCAGTGCGTTGGCCAATGCACCTGCCATTGGTCCCTGGGCAGCTTCGGCCACGCCCAGAAATGGCAACCCAGGGCGCTCCAGCAAGCATACCTCTACCTTGGCCGGCACCTGGGAAAAGCGCATGATCGGATAGCTGGACCAGTCGATGCTTTTGACGCCATCGGTCGAAAACTGCAATTGTTCATACAAGGTCCAGCTGGCCGATTGCAGTATGCTTCCCTCAATCTGGTTCTTTACGCCGTCCGGATTGACGATCTCTCCACAGTCGGCAGCCGCGACCACGCTGGCTACCGAGGAACGCATCTTTACCCGACGCTTTTATATGCCTTGACGCCACCCTGGATGAATTCGGTCGCCCAGTAGAGCAGTGCCAGGCCCGGGAATGCCATGCCGGTCAGCATGGCAGCTTGCCAGCCGTGACTGGCATACATCCAGGCTCCCAATGCCGAGCCGAGCGCGCCGCCGGCGAAGAAGATGGCGAAATAGATGCCGTTCAGGCGGCTTCGCACTTCCGCACCCAGTGCGAAGATCGAGCGTTGACCAAGCACCAGATTGGCAGCGACTCCCATGTCTAGAATAATAGAAGCCGAGGCCAGCATAGCCAGTGTGGCGTTGCGTGAATCGGTGGCAATCAAGGGTAATGCAAATCCGATAACACCTAACAGCAGCGCCACACCCGTGGCAGGCCGGGTGAAACCAGCATCGGCGAGCCGCCCCGCGACCGGCGACGCTACCGCGCCGGCGATGCCAACCATGGCAAAAATTGCGATGCCGGTCTGCGACAGATGCAATCCCGGGCCGGCCAGTGCCAGAGGAACCGTGGTCCAGAACAAGCTGAATGAACCGAACAGCCCGGCGTGATAGGCGGCGCGACGGCGCAGCACGGGTGTGCGCTGAAACAGATGCCAGAGCGATGCCAGCAGCTGCGGATAGCTAAGTGGCGAGACGGGGACGCGTTGCGGCAGTTTTTTCCACAATAGCACTGCCAGCGCAGCGACGACTACAGCGGCGCCGCCGAATACGGCGTGCCAGCCGGCATGGCCAGCCACCAGGCTGGCTGCGGGGCGCGCCAGCAGGATGCCGATCAAAAGGCCGCTGACAACCTTGCCGACAGTTTGGCCGCGCGTCGCTTCCCTGGATAAATGCGCGGCGAAAGGAACCAGGATCTGGGCTGCCACCGAGCCCAGTCCGATTGCCAGCGACGCCGCCAGAAAGATTGACGGACTGGCCGCAGTTGCCGCTACGACCAGCGCCACGGCAGTAAATGCCAGGGCGCTGGTGATCAGGCGGCGGTTTTCAATCAGGTCGCCCAATGGGACGATGAATAGCAATCCGAGGCAGTAGCCGATTTGCGTCAGTGTAACGATCAGCCCGGCCGCCTCGGGCGACAGGCCGGTAGCCGCGCTGATCGGGCCGACCAGTGTTTGCGCATAGTACAGGTTGGCAACGATGAGCCCGGTAGAGATGGCCAGCAGCCATACCATGCCGGGAGAAATGTCCGATTCGGGGATGTTGCTCACGATATATCCTTCATTTGAGATGCCATGCTGACCATGGCGAAAAATGCCTGTACCGATTTCCTGCTGGGGCTCATTCTAGGCACAATGCAGGTAAAGATAATTGGGGCCGGATGCACTCATACTGTTCGTTTTAATTGAACAATCGATGCCGGCCCCGATCGTGGCAGATGCATATCGCATCATTCGAGCGACAGTTCCCTGAGATAGCGCAGCTGCTCCATACCTTAAAACGCAAAGCAGCTGCAGCCTAATGCCCCCCAGAAGCCCGAGTAATTCGACGCCGGGACAGCCGATTTACGGGCAACGTCATGCGCATGTGCATGCACGCCACAGGCACCCTGGCATTGATGCGGCATGGACGTCATTGGTTTATTCGGCAGCGGCCGATAGTGCCCAGGGACAGTATTGACCGGCGACCAGTCTGGCAAGACAGGAATTGGCGCAGGCGCGAGCGGTTTGAATTCGGCCTCTCCGTACACAATTTTTCCGCCAACGATCGTCAGTACAGATTCAATCGACTTGATCGTTTCCTCGTCGATGCTAAAAAAATCCGCGCTGAGTACCGCCAGGTCAGCTAGCATGCCTTCCTTGATCCGGCCTTTCTTGCCTTGCTCGCTGGAGAACCAGGAACTGCCGGCAGTCCACAGTTCCAGCGCGGTATCGCGCGACAGGCGGCTGGCGCTGTCATACATGCGGAGGCCGCCTACCGTGCGGCCGGACACCAGCCAGTACAGTGCGGTCCAGGGGTTGTAGCTGGCGACACGCGTGGCGTCCGTGCCGGCGCCAACCGGCAAACCTGCCGCCAGCATGCGGGCGATAGGCGGGGTATTTTTTGCAGCTTCCGCGCCGTAGCGATCAACGAAATATTCTCCCTGGAAAGCCATGCGATGCTGAATGGCGATGCCGCCGCCAAGGGCGCGCACGCGGTCGATGTTTTTGGGGCTGATGGTTTCTGCGTGATCGAACATCCAATGCAAGCCATCGAAAGGGATATCGCGATTCACTTTTTCAAACACATTCAGCATGCGTTCGATGGATTCGTCATAAGTAGCATGCAAGCGGAACGGCCAGCGTTGGGATACCAGGTGACGCACGACTTTTTCCAGCTCGTCGTCCATGCCGGGCGCCAGGTCTGGGCGCGGCTCCAGGAAATCCTCGAAATCGGCCGCGGAAAACACCAGCATCTCGCCGGCGCCGTTGTGACGGTAAAAGTCTGTGCCTTGCCCAGGCGTGACCATGCCTGTCCACTTCTCGAAGTCTGCCAGTTCCTTGCCCTTGTTTTGCGTAAACAAGTTGTAGGCGATCCGTATCGTCAGCTGGTCATCGCGCGCCAGCTGGTCCACCACGGCATAGTCTTCCGGGTAGTTCTGGAATCCGCCGCCGGCGTCGATGGCGCTGGTCAGACCGAGGTGATTCAGCTCGCGCATGAATTGCCGTGTCGAGTTGACTTGCAATTCGCGCGGCAGGGTCGGGCCCTTGGCCAAGGTGGCGTATAGAATCATGGCATTCGGACGGGCGATCAGCATGCCGGTAGGATTGCCGGCAGCGTCGCGGACGATCTCGCCGCCAGGCGGATTCGGCGTGTCCTTGGTGTAGCCGACCACGCGCAGCGCTGCCCGGTTCAGCAATGCCCGGTCATACAAGTGCAATATGAATACCGGCGTATCGGGCGACGCAAGATTGATTTCATCCAAGGTCGGCATGCGCTTTTCAGCAAACTGGAATTCATTCCAGCCGCCGACGACGCGGACCCATTGTGGATTGGGTGTGCGCAGCGCTTGTTCTTTCAACATGCGCAAGGCATCGGCGAGCGAGGGTACGCCTTCCCAGCGCAGTTCGAGATTGTAGTTAAGACCGCCGCGGATCAGGTGCAGGTGCGAATCGTTCAGGCCTGGAATGACTGTGCGGCCGTTCAGGTCGATTACCCGGCTGGTGGCAGTGCGATGCCGCATCACCTCATCGGTATCACCCACTGCAAGAAATTTTCCATCCTTGATTGCTACCGCATTGGCTTGCGGCTTGCTCCGGTCCACAGTGTGAAAGCGTCCATTCGTCAGAATCAGGACGTCGGGAGTACCTTGCGAAGCCGGTGTTGAGATAGTTTGTTCCATGTGCTGCTCCATTAATGAACTATAGGAAAGAACGAGGGCGCACGATCAGCGCGTAGTTGTGCGGGCGGTAGCGGTTCGGATCGATTCATATCAGCCCCGGTGGACGAAGGGACGCTTGGGCACGGCGGCAATGGCCGGAAGCACGAAATTGCTAGCGGCTAGTTTATGCGTCGCTATCGCTTTAGACACGGACCAAAAGATCAGGTTTTTTTCCAAAAAACCTGATGGCTGAATTCCTGTCTGGCTAAACTGGCTACACTGGCCAAATGGCAGGGCGAATTGACGCGGCAATCAGTTACTATGTTCCGACGCTGCGGCTTGCCATCAGAGCTGGGCGAGGAATGTTGTAAAGCTGACGCCAGGAGAATGGACCCATGGATGCAAATCGCCGCAATCAATTACAAGGGATGAGCCTTGGCTGTGTCGCCGGTTATGTCGATACACTCGGATTCATTGCCCTGTTCGGGCTCTTTACCGCCCACGTTACAGGGAACTTTGTATTGATCGGCGCGGGATTGGCGGATCCGTCGCATGTCTCGATTCTTCTCAAGTTTTTGGCTTTCCCGGCCTTTATTCTCGGCGTCGCCGCCGCCCGCCTTTTGATGGCCGCCTCTGAAAGCCGAAGATGGCCGGGCCTGACGCTGGCGCTGAGTCTGCAGATGCTGCTGCTTTGCGGTTTCATGGTGTGCGGCTGGCTTGCCTCGCCGGTGGCGGCGGACGTCACGCCGTTTGCAATGGCGGCTGGCCTGCTGGGCACCGCCGCCATGGGCGTGCACAGCGCGACCAGCAGGCTGTTGCTGTCGCATCTGGCGCCGACGTCGATGATGACCGGGAATGTGACGCAACTTGTGATCGACACGGTAGACGTACTGCGCGGCGCGGCGGACCAAACGGTCGGTGCGCGCTGTGCGAAATTCATCTGGCCTCTCGCCGCTTTTGGCGGCGGCGCGATTCTTGCCGCATTTGCCTATCTGGCGATCGGGTTCAGCGCCTTGCTTTTGCCGATTGCCATTTTATGCAGCATGATCATCGCGCAATGGAACCTGGGGCGGGTCCAGGCAGGCGCCGCATGAACAAGAGCCGGCTGGAGGCATTCAGCGACGGCGTGGTGGCGATTGCCATCACCATCATGGTCCTCAATCTGAAAATTCCGCGTGGCACCGGCTGGGGCGAGCTATCCGCGCTTGCGCCGCTGCTGTCCAGCTACGTGCTGAGCTTCATTTACGTCGGCATATACTGGGTCAATCACCATCATCTGATGCAACCGGTGAAAAGCGTCAACGGCTTGATTCTATGGGCCAACTTGCATCTCTTGTTTTGGCTGTCGCTGATCCCTTTTGTTACCGCCTGGGTCAGCGTGGATCCAACTGCTTCGCCGCCAGTGGCCATTTACGGGGTCGTGTTATTGATGTCTTCCTTCGCCTTCCTGCTGCTAGGAAAGTCACTGCTTGCAAAGGAAGGTGAACATTCTCGCCTGGCTCTTGCCCTCGGCAAGGGGAAAAAAAACCAGATCTCGATCGTCCTCTATTTCCTGGCAATATTGCTGTCCTTGTGGAGCGGCATTGCCGGTTTGCTGGTGTATGCGGCTGTGGCCGCCCTTTGGTTCCTGCCCGATCGGCGCATAGAAAATCTGCGCTGGGACTGAGTATGCCAGTCCCTTCCCAGCGCGCTTATGGCAGCGTTGCAATATAAGCCGACACCGATTTCATCTCATCCTCGCTCAGCTTGACCGCAACGCCTTTCATGACAGTTGCCAAAGGATTATTGAACTTTGGCGCATCGCGATAAACATGCAGTTGTTCCAGCGTGTAGCCTGCTGGTTGCGATGCAATGCGTGGAAACGCTGCCTGGCCATGCCCTTGGGCGCCATGGCAGCTGGTGCAGGCTGGTGCGCCAGCGATGCTTCCCTTGGTAAAGATGTACTTTCCTTTTTCTTCCTGCTCGTGATTTGATGGTGGCTGAGCTTTGACAGCTTGCGCGCCAAAATAGACGCCAAGGTCATGCATGTCGGCATCTGTCAGCGAGGCGGCGAAGCCCTTCATGATCGGGTTAGGCCGCTCCCCACTCTTGAAATTGGCTAGCTGCAGTTCCAGGTAAGCTGGCGCTTGCCCTGCCAGATTCGGATAGAGTGCAGGATTAGCCGTATTGCCAGTTATTCCATGGCATGCGGCGCAGGCTTGCGCCAGCTGGCGTCCGTGCTGGAGTGCGTTCTGTTGTTCTGCGGCCATGGCAGGCGCGGCGGCTAGCAGCAACGCACAGCAAGTCAGGCCGGTTGCCGCCAGAACGCAAAGAAGGGAAGGGGAATTATCGCGCGGGGAAGAAGTAGTCATGAGTTTTCCTGGTTTCTTTTTAAGATACGAGGAAAGCAGACTGAAATCTACTGAACGAAAGGTAGGGGAATTTGCGGATGCGGCAGCCGCTAAAAGCGTGGTCTGCCAATGCGGGCAGGAATAGGACGCGGCGATGTCAATTTTTCACTCAAGCGTCTAAATATCCGCGTCGCACGGCAATGGTGACCGCATGTGTGCGGTCGTTTGCTCCCAGCTTTGCAAGCACCGCGCTGACGTGGGCTTTCACGGTCTCTTCCTTGATCGCGAGTTGCCGCCCGACTTCTTTGTTGGTGTTGCCTTCGGCGACAAGCCGCAATACCTCTAGCTCTCGCCCCGACAGTGCGTCGCACGCAAAGTAGTCTGCGACTTCAGCGGCCAGTTCAGGTGGAATATATCGTTCACCTGCATGGACTGTCCGAATTGCCGTCTCCAGGTCCATGCGCAACGCGCCTTTAAACAGATAACCGGCGGCGCCAGCTTTCAGAGCCCGTCCAACTTGCGCGTCGCCCTTGTAGGAAGTGAGCACAATAATACGGGCGTTTCTATCCAGGGAGCGGATCGACATCATGGCATCGAATCCACTCAAGAGCGGCATTTGCAAATCCAACAGCGTGACGTCAGGCCGCAAGCGCAGGAACTGTTCGACCGCATCTTGCCCATTGCCTGCCTGCCCCGCCAGTTCGATGTGGTCAAAGCCGGCCAGCACAGCGACGATGCCCTCTCGCATTAAAACATGATCATCGGCGATCATCACCCGAATCGGTTGCGGCGAAGTTGTCGGCGGAGTTGCGGTCGGGGTTGTGGTCGGATTTGTCGTCATTAAGGGCTGGTTTCCCTGGTGGCTTTAAGAGAGCGGGTAAATGATATATCAATCATCTCATCAGATCTCGCGGCCTGGCGTAATTATGCAGCTGGATCAGGTCATCGGCTCTTGATTAAATGTCACGATGAATTTTCGGACAATACGTTTTGTCATACATTTAGATAGTGGTTTTCGATTTTCGGACGCCCTAACATGGTTGGAGATAGCACGCATATCCGCCCCCGGCCGCAGTTGCCAGGTGTGGGACAGAGCGCCTATCGCCTGAGCTAGCTGCATGTTCGCTATAGCGTCGACTTTACCAACTATGAATGGATCCCATCATGATGAACCCGAAACTTGAAGTATTGACTCCGACCAATTGCCAGATCATTTTCATCGACCAGCAACCTCAAATGGCGTTCGGCGTCCAGTCGATCGACCGCCAGGTGCTGAAGAACAATACCGTTGCCCTGGCCAAAGCGGCGAAAGCCTTTAACATTCCTACCATTATCACTACGGTGGAAACCGAAGCCTTCTCGGGACACACCTATCCAGAACTGCTCGACGTTTTCCCAGGCAAGGATATCCTTGAACGCAGTTCCATGAATTCCTGGGACGATCAAAAAGTACGCGACGCGCTCGCCACCAACGGCAAAAGGAAGGTGATCGTTTCCGGCTTGTGGACTGAAGTGTGCAACAACAGTTTCGCGCTCTGCGCCATGCTCGAAGGCGGCTACGAAATATATATGGTTGCCGACGCCTCCGGCGGCACCTCGAAGGAAGCGCACGATTACGCTATGCAGCGCATGATCCAGGCCGGCGTTGTGCCGGTGACCTGGCAGCAGGTCATGCTTGAGTGGCAACGCGACTGGGCCTTGAAAGAGACCTACGATGCAGTCATGGCCATTGTGAAAGAGCATTCCGGCGCATACGGCATGGGTGTCGATTATGCCTACACCATGGTGCATAAGGCGCCGCAGCGCATTGTCGGCAGCCACGAAACATTGGCGCCTGTGCACGCCAGCAAATAAGGAAAAGCGGCCGTGCCAGCGTTGAATTTGCAGTTTTACGCTGGCGCGGAAATTCTGGAACAGCTGCTGCAATTCTGCTGAATTGCGGCGATTGTTAGAAAGAGAAAGCCATGAAAATCTATATCATTTCCCTGGCAACGGGATTGCTGGTGGGCGTCATTTATGCGTTGCTGCAGGTGCGTTCGCCTGCGCCGCCTGCCATTGCCCTGGTCGGCTTGCTGGGCATACTGGTCGGCGAACAGGTGGTGCCGACGGTCAAACGCCTTATCGTCGGTGAGCCGGTCACCGTCTCCTGGCTGCGCACGGAATGCGTCAGTAAAATTACCGGCGTGGAACAGCCTGCTACGCTGGCAAAAAAAGATGCGACGGATTCTAAAGTAGACAACGAAGCCTGATCGCCAGGTTCGGTTTTTTATTTTGCCAAACCTGATCGAAATGCATGGAGAAAAGTATGCTTTCGACAGGTGGAAGCGTTGGCTAATGAAGCTATTCTGATCCGACCCAATCCCGGAGAGATCATGAAAAAACTTACCACCGCAGCTGGCGCCCCCGTCGTTGACAATCAAAATATCCAGACCGCGGGGCCGCGCGGCCCCGCGCTGCTGCAGGATATCTGGTTCCTGGAAAAGCTTGCGCATTTCGACCGCGAAGTGATTCCCGAGCGCCGCATGCACGCCAAAGGCGCGGGTGCATATGGCACATTCACCGTGACGCACGATATCACCGCTTACACCAAAGCCAGGCTGTTTGCCGAGGTGGGCAAGAAAACTCCGATGTTTGCCCGTTTCTCCACGGTGGCCGGCGAGCGCGGCGCGGCGGATGCAGAGCGCGATATCCGTGGTTTTGCATTGAAATTTTATACCGAAGAAGGCAACTGGGATCTGGTCGGCAACAACACCCCGGTATTCTTCATGCGAGATCCCCTTAAATTCCCAGACCTGAACCACGCCATCAAGCGCGACCCGCGGACAGGTTTGCGCAATGCCAACAGCAACTGGGATTTCTGGACCATGCTGCCGGAAGCCTTGCACCAGGTCACGGTGGTCATGAGCGACCGCGGCTTGCCGCGCACTTATCGCCATATGCATGGCTTCGGCAGCCATACCTACAGTTTCCTGAACGAAGCTAATGAACGCTTCTGGGTGAAATTCACCTTCAAGACCCAGCAAGGTATTGAAAATCTGAGCGACGCCGAAGCGGAAGCGCTGGTTGGCCGCGATCGCGAGAGTGCGCAACGGGATTTGTACGACAGCATCGAAGAAAAAGACTTTCCGCGCTGGACTCTGTTCGTCCAGGTGATGCGAGAGGAAGATGCTGCGACCTATCGCATCAATCCGTTTGACTTGACCAAGGTCTGGCCGCACAAGGACTATCCGCTGATCGAGGTCGGCGTGATGGAGCTCAATCGCAACGCCGAGAATTTCTTTGCCGAGGTCGAGCAAGCTGCATTCAATCCTGCTCAGATTGTGCCTGGCATCAGTTTTTCACCAGACAAGATGTTGCAGGGACGCTTGTTTTCATACGGCGACGCGCAGCGCTATCGATTAGGCGTCAATCATCATCAGATTCCGGTCAATGCGCCGAGATGCCCTTTCCGTAGCTATCATCGGGATGGCCAGATGCGGGTCGACGGCAATGGCGGAGGAAGCACGCCTTACGAACCGAACAGCGGCGGCGAATGGCAGGAACAACCGGATTTTCGTGAACCTCCGCTGGCGATCTGCGGCGCCGCCGGCCACTGGAATCATCGCGTTGACGAAGACTATTACTCGCAGCCCGGCGCACTGTTCCGGCTGATGAGTCCGGTTCAGCAACAGATCCTGTTCGAGAATACCGCGCGTGCAATGCGCGGTGTTTCCGATGAGGTGAAGATGCGTCACGTCGGCAATTGCCATAAAGCCGATCCGGCTTACGGCGCTGGCGTAGCTGAAGCCTTGCGCAAGATCGCGCCGTCAATCGATTAATGTTTGCCAGCGGGACGGCAGCGATGCTTGCCGTCCCGGGTGCAGCTCAGGAATCGAATCAGAGAGTGCTGCAAAAGCAGCGCTCTTTATTTTCAAAACAGGCTGATCAGGCCGCGTCTGGCGGCGACAGTCGCTGCTTCGGTACGACTGGATACGCTAAGTTTCGCCAGGATATTATTGACGTGGAATTTCACGGTGCCGACCTCGATCCCGGCGCTGCGCGCAATCATCTTGTTGCTCTTGCCGGTCGCCAGATGAACCAGGATTTCCAGCTCGCGTTTCGATAGCCGGTTGGTTTCCATCCGTTCGGCCAGTTTCGATGCGACTTCAGTCGGCAAGAATTTGCTGCCGCCGGCGACAGTCTTGATGCATTTGATCAGCTGCTCCAGGCCTGCGTCCTTGAGCAGATAGGCTTGCGCCCCTGCTTGCAGACCGCGATAGACATCTTCTTCACCCTGGTACGAGGTCAGGATCACAACGCAGGCGTTGGGATCGATCTGACGAATCCGCCCGATGGTTTCGACGCCGTTCATTTCCGGCATATTCAGGTCCATCAAGACCACCAGCGGGCGCAGCTGCTGGTAATAGTCCAACGCCTGGCGCCCGTTGGCGGCCTGGGCGACAAGACGGAAATCAGGTGTCGCATTGATGAGCGATGTAAGGCCCGCGAGTATCAGCGGATGATCGTCCACTATCATGATCGAAATGGCTTCCATGTCACGTCGCTTTCTTTTCAGAATCGAGAATGTGCTGATGGTCTGGCGCACCAAGCCGTGCGCCGTCTGCGGGGAAAGTGATATGGAATGAAGTGCCGTTCGGTTGCCGCGATGTGCACCAGATCCGTCCGCCGTGGGCTTCGACGATCGAGCGGCAGATGGCAAGTCCCATGCCCATGCCGTCGGGCTTGGTGGAAAACAGCGGATCGAACAGGCGGTCGGCTGAGTTGGCCTCGATGCCGGTTCCATTGTCCTCGATGCTAAGCCGCACAGTGCCCGACTTGTCCATGATGGCAGAACGGACATACAGCAAGCGCGTTCTGTTTTCGATGCCGCTCATGGCGTCGATCGCGTTCAGCAACAGATTCATGATGACCTGCTGCAATTGTGCGCGATCGGCGTTGAGCAAGTGTGCGCAGAGCGTAAGCTCAGAACAGACCTTGATTTTACGATTTTGCAATTCGGCGCGAAACAGCTGCAATACCTCCCGGATAGCATCGTCCACGGTGACGGGAGCAAATTCAGGTCCGGATTTGCAAGCCATCCGCCTGATGCTTCGGATCATGTTTCCTGCGGACTGGCCGGCCTCGCGTATCTGCTTCAAGGCATCTTCTAGCTGAGCCAGTTGTGCCGGCTGTTGCCGCAGCCAGCAGAGCCCTGCCTCTGCATTGAGCACGATGGCCGCCAGCGGTTGACTGACATCGTGCGCCATCGATGCGGCAAACTGCCCCATTGCGGATATCCGTGCTACACGTGCAAGCTCGCCCTGTACCTGGCGCAGAGCTTCATCCGAACGTTTCTCATGACTGATATCCATGAGCGAACCGTCAAACTCCAGTCTGCCGGCGCGATTGACTTTCACCTGGCCGGCGCTGCGCAGGTGGCGCAGGCTGCCGTGAGCGAGAGTAATGCGAAATTCATGCTGCAGGCTCTTGTGCGTGCTCAGCGCTTCGTAGAGCTCTCTTTCTACCCGCGTTCTGTCTTCGCAATGAACGCGCGCCATGAATTCTTCAAAGGTGGCGGTATGGGGGGCAGGATTAAAGTCGAGCAGGCGAACCAGCTCTTCGCAGCAGCTGAGTTCCCCGCTTGCTACATTCCATCGCCATGTGCCGGCCCGGGTAAGCAGCCGCGCGATGTTGATCGACGCCTTGCTGGCTTCCAACGCGTCTTCGGCGTTTCTGCGCCTTTCCCTTTCTATCTGCAGTTGCCGGGATAAATCGGCGTTCTCGCGCGAGAGTGCATTTTGTGTTGGCGCCAATTCATGTACATCTGCACCAGGCAAGGATAAGCAGGAAGCTGCCTTGCCGACTTTGCGCCATTCGCCCCGGCAGTCTATAAGATCAGTCAATGCGGATTTGGCGCTTTGGTAGCATTCGCCGTTGCGCCTGCCGAGAAGTTTCAGCGTGATCGTGGACAGGCGTTCCCGTAAATCTGGGCTGGCGCCGGCGCCGCTGCCGCTGGGTAAACGCAGCGGGTCAAAATCGTCAGCTCGCGAGAATGGCGGCTCGCCGTTCAGCAGCTCGTAGAGTATTGCACCCAACGCATGCAAGTCGTCGCCGTGGCCGTCCATCCCGTGAAAAATCGTGCGCTGGTCCGAGGTGGCGCGGATAGGGAAGACGTTGCTGGCGCATTCGAATCCTCTCGGCGTTTTACTTAAATAGTTGGCTTTGCCAAAGCCCGTTAAATAAACACGCCGATTGTGTGCCAGAACAATGCTGGAGGGATGCAAAGCCAGGTGCAGCATGCCGCTGGAATGCATGTCGTCTACTGCTGCCGTGAGGGCCAGTGCAATGGACAAGAAGTCACCGATGTCGAGCCTTCCTTTTGGGAGGCTGCATAGTGATACGCCTCCTGGATCGGGGAAAACAAGTGCCAGTCCCTGGTCGTAGGTTTGCAGAGACAGCGGCGGCAGGGCCCAATTGGAATGCAGGCGTATGCGCAGATCGAACTCGCGTTCCAGCAGCTGTTGCGCTGCCGGGTTCTGGGCAGGGCTGGCAGCCATGGCTACCAGTGCGCTATTCATGCCGGCGCCCGCGATACCTCTTGCCCGATGCAATACGATCATGCGATGCGCGTGCAGCGGCGTCAGTTTCGATGCCGACAGGTCGATCGCTGGACGGCTGGTCATTATGGCATTCATGCGTTTGTACGATTCAATTTGGTTGCATGTGGTGTGCTTTACCTTGTTTCGGGTAATCGTGCGTCGCTTGCCCGATGCTGGCAGAGCCTCTAGTACAGCATTCGCGATTCAGTGCTTCCTCATATCGATTGATGCCATGCCATCTGTTTGCCATGATATAGGTGAGCAAACTCTTGACGGTATACGCTCCTGCTCGTAGTCATCGCTATATTTTAAATTCTATAAGTAAGGTCAGAATCCGCTCCGTGACAGAAGCATCAGGGAGTGCTGGGATTATGCTACGCGAGGCGGGATTGTCGTCTATACGAAAGGGGTATTGATACTGATCTTTGTGCCGGGTTGGTTATCCGCGCTGGAGAGCTCTTCCCTTGCGCCATTCTAGGGAAAATCCGGGTAAAGATTGTTCTGGTTTTCCCCATCTATACTGTATGATTTAATTGAACAATATTGAGGAGAGCTTCTTGGATCGCTTGAAAGCCATGCAAACCTTCGTGCGGATTGTGGAGGCAAACAGCTTTTCGAAGGCAGCTGAGACATTGAATCTGCAACGTGCTTCATTGACTTCGACACTGCAAAACCTGGAGGCTTTTCTTGGCACCAGGCTCTTGCAAAGATCTACCCGCCGTTTGTCGCTGACACCGGATGGCGCCGAGTACTTTGAAAAATGCACCCAGATCCTGGCCACCATCGAAGATTTGGAAAACAGTTTTCGCGACCACGGCCAGAAAGGACCTAAGGGCAAGCTGCGTCTCGATATGCCGGGGGCGGTCGGGCGCCACGTGGTGCTGCCTCGCATTGCCGAGTTCTATGATGCCTATCCAGATCTGGAACTGGTCATGAGTCTCACTGACCGCCTGGTTGACATGACCCAGGAAGGCGTCGACTGCGCCTTGCGCGTCGGCAGCTTGCAAGACTCCTCGCTGGTCGGCAGGCAGATTGGCAGCATGCAGTTTGTTACCTGTGCCTCGCCTTCCTACCTGAAACGTTACGGCACTCCGCGCACGATTGAAGAACTGCGGCAGCATCGCATGGTGACACATTGTTCCGGCAGGACAGGACGGGCGTTCGACTGGGATTTCCAGGTGGAGGGCAAGGTCGTCAAAGTCGAGATGTCGGGCATCGTATCTGTGAACGATGCCGATGCCCATGTCACTTGCGGCCTGCAGGGCCTTGGCCTGATGCAGCCTGCGCGCTACCAGGTGCGGGAATATCTGGACCGCGGCGAATTGGTGGAAGTCCTCTCTCAGTGGCTGCCAGTACCCAGGCCGGTATCGCTGCTGTACCCGCAAAATCGGAAAAATGTGCCCAAGCTTCGCTTGTTCGCCGATTGGGTGGAACAGATATTCCGTGATCACATCGATTTCAACGAGCCGAAGTAAGCAGCATGGCGCGCTCGAGTCGGTACATTGCCCGGCATGATGTCCTGCCTGGCCGGCGCCGCCTAAACGACTGCGCCGGCCAGGCATCGCTTAGGATTTCAAGAATGCCAGCAAATCTGCATTCAATTTATCCTTGTGCGTGGTCGGCAGGCCGTGCGGTGCGCCTTCATAGATAATCAGCTTCGCATTTTTGACGATTTTGGCCGCGGCCTTGCCGGAGGTGTCGATCGGCACGATCTGGTCATCGCTGCCATGCACGATCAGCGTTGGCATATCCATCTTCTTTAAATCTTCGGTGAAGTCGGTTTCCGAAAATTGCTTGATGCAATCGTAGGCATTTTTAATCCCGCATTGCATGCCTTGCGCCCAGAATGTGTCGCGCACGCCTTGGGATGGCTTGGAGCCAGGACGGTTGTAACCGTAGAACGGTATCGTCAAGTCCTTGAAGAATTGCGAACGGTCGGCCAGCACCCCGCTGCGGATGCCGTCGAACACGGACATCGGCAAACCGTCAGGATTGTTGGCAGATTTCACCATTTGCGGAGGTACGGCGCCCACCAGCACAGCCTTGGCGACGCGCTTGCTGCCATGGCGTCCGATGTAACGCGCCACTTCGCCGCCGCCGGTGGAATGGCCGACCATGGTTGCACCCTTAAGATCCAAGGTGTCCATCAGTGTCGCCAGATCGTCGGCATACGTGTCCATGTCGTTGCCGCTCCATGGCTGGCTAGACAGTCCATGCCCGCGACGATCGTGTGCAATCACCCGGTAGCCGTTGCTGGCCAAGAACATCATTTGATCTTCCCAGGCGTCGCCCTGCAATGGCCAGCCATGGCTGAAAACCACAACCGGACCTGTTCCCCAGTCCTTGAAATGAATCAGGGTGCCGTCTTTGGTGGTGATCGAATTGATTGTACGTTTTTCGGCTCCTGCGCCGGATGTTGATACGGCGGAAGCAGCGGCGGCGCTGGAAGATGCCAGCACGGCGCCGGCAGCAACACCTGCAGCGGAGACCAGCAATTTGCGGCGTGAGCTAACTTCTTCGCGTTCGATTTTCTTTGACATGATATTGGCCTTTCTTGGTGAACGATAGAGGTACCAGAGATACCGTGGGCGCTTGGATAAGCCTTGAGAAGTTTAGTTAGCCGCAGCGTGTCCTGATACTGCCAAAAGACCAGTAAGCGGATCAGGGCGAACGTCTTGATCCTGACGCTCTTCATTTTCTGAGCTTCTTTTGAATCCGGGGAAAACTAGACATCGCTTCAGCGCTCATCACGATAAAAAGTCACTAATCGTCTGTCCGATACCGGCCTTTTGGCAGGGGATAAAAATTGCCCTGAGCGATAAACTCAGGCATGCAAACTTTGTTTTCGATTGAAACGTTGCTGGGCGCCGCGGCCCGGAAGATTTCAAGGTAAATCGGTTTCCAGTATGGCCTTCCGCAATGCTTGAGCGAATCCGACTTCTATCATCAATGCAGAGTTATTTACGCTAGTTCGGGCAACTGATGTTCGCGCATCCATTCAAATTTCCAGCTAAAGGAATTCATCCATGCGAATTTTTCCAATTTGTCGTCGTTTCATCGCTGTCAGCCTTGTTGGCGCCGTAGTCTGCAGCTTCACTCTGCCGCTTTCGGCAAAAAATACGTTCAAGAATGAAGCTGCGACCGCGAGCGTAGCTGTCGGGCCGCAATACGACACCACCCATGTCTATGTATCCGGCGACACGATCGACGCTTTCGTCAATAGTTTCGTCGCTACATTCGGCGGCCAGGCGTCGCCGCGCGCCGTCTTCACCGTCACGCCGACTCCGAGCAAGACGGCATCCCAATACATCCAGACGCCGGTCGGCATGCTCTCGGTATTCGCCTTCCAGACGCCGCTTCCCTACGGCTTCGGCGAAGAGCGCAGCGGCTACCTGGTGACGGATATGGCCGCGGCGACAAAAGCTGCAGTGGCTGCCGGCGCCGATCTCACGGTCGAGCCGTTCGACGATCCGATCGGCAAGGACGTACTGATCCAGTGGGCCGGCGGCGTCAAGATGCAGCTGTATTGGCATACTAAGGCGCCGTCCTACGCGCCGCTGGAATCCATCCCGGAAAACCGCGTCTACGTATCGCGCCTGGCGGCCGATAAATTCATGCAGCAATTTATCAGGTTCTCGCATGGGAAAATCGTCTCCGACGAGCGGCAGGCGGACGGCGGCGAGATCGGCCGTCCCGCCGACAAGATCCGACGCATCCGGATCAGCTCCGGTTTCGGCAAGATGGTCGTGTTCGCCACGGATGGCAAACTGCCTTACCCGTTCGGTCGCGAAATGACCGGCTATGAGGTCAAGGACTTGGCTGCAACGCTGACAAAGGCAGAGGCCAATGGCGTCAAGCTGCTCGCGCCATCTTACAAGACCAATGAGGGCAATAGCGCCGTGGTGCAATTCCCAGGAGGCTATGTAGCAGAGATTCACGATGCGGCGAAGTAATCTGTTGTCCATGCTGACGAGTGTCGGCTTCGGCCGGCACTGTTTGCTGCTCTTGATCGCAGGCTGCGTTCCGCTGCACGACGCGTTTGCGCAAGATGCTGGGGCCTGCGCGGTTCAAAGGCCGGTCATCAATTTCAATCGCTGGCACGAGGATTGGGGAGTGCTGGCGGATCCCTGCCTGCCGAGAAAGCCGTTTGACCAATTGAAGTACGTAGCGCTGTCCGACGATGGGATTTCCTATCTGTCGTTCGGCGCCGGCTTGCGCGAGCGCATGGAAGTCAATAATTCTGCGCTCTTCGGCATAGGGGGCGGACGTCCGGCAACCTATGTCTTGCAGCGCGCCCAGCTGCATGGCGATCTGCGCCTGGGCGAGCATGTGCAGGCCTTCCTGCAGCTTGAGGATGCACGGCCTTTCCGCAAGGATGCGGTCAGCCCTGTGGACAAGGACCAGCTGGATGTGGAGCAGGCATTCGTCACTGTTACCGGACAGCACGCTAGCGGCACCTTCAAGGCGCGCGTCGGGCGTCAGGAAATGGCATTCGACCTGCAGCGCTTCGTATCGGTCCGCGATGGGCCGAACGTGCGCCAGGCCTTCGATGCCCTGTGGGCTGATTGGGAAAGCGGCCAGTGGCGGACCATAGGCTACCTCACCCGTCCGGTGCAAAACCGCGCCGCCACTGACTTTGACGACACCTCGAACAGCCGCCTGACCTTCAACGGAATACGCCTGGAGCGCAAGCACGTTGGTCCGGGGGATCTTTCCGCCTACTATTCCCGCTACAGCCGCGACGGCGCGAAATTCCTCGATGCAAGCGGTGACGAGCGGCGTGACGTTGTCGACGTGCGTTACGCCATCAACACCGACCGCATCGACTGGGATGTCGAGATCATGGGGCAGGGGGGGCGAGTCGGCAGCAAAACCATCTCGGCCTGGGCGCTTGGCTCTTTGGGTGGCTACACGTTTGCAGACCGGGCATGGAAACCTCGTCTCGGCCTGCAATTGGACATGGCATCGGGCGACCGTCATCCGGGCGACGGCCAGGTCGGCACTTTCAGTCCGCTTTTCCCGAATGGCTACTATTTCACGCTGGCGGGCTTTACCGGATACAGCAATCTGATTCATGTCAAACCATCGCTTACCATCCGTCCGTCCAGCACACTGACGGTACTGGCCGCGCTCGGCCTGCAATGGCGGGCGACCACAGCCGACGCAGTCTATGCACAAGGTTCCGCCGCCGTGCCAGGGACCGCCGGCCGCGGCGACCGTTGGACCGGTGCGTACGGGCAGCTGCGTGCCGACTGGAGCATTAACCCGAACCTGGTCGCCTCTGTGGAAGCGGTGCATTTCCAAGTGGGCGATACGATCCGCCAGGCGGGCGGCAGAAATGGGGACTACTTAGGAGTGGAGCTGAAGTTCGGATGGTGAGTTAAGTTGCGGCGCTTGCCGAGGGAGGACGGCTGGATGACGATCAGTTTTCGGTGCGCATCCAAGCTCACTCAAATTTAACTAAAAAAAACTTGACGCGGCTGATTTGACTATCTATTATCTAAAGCACGTTAGTAGATGCGAAGATTTATCTAGTGATCGCTGAACAGGTCGAAATCGTCAATGCAGGTTGTAGTAATGGACATTTAGAAAGTCCTTTTTTTTAAAGCGTTACTAACACGTGTTAGTAACTAAATTCCAGGTCAAAGACAATGAGTCACGTAACAAGCAATCAGGTGGCAAAGCTCGCTGGCGTGTCGCGCACGACGGTTTCCTTCGTTCTCAACGATGTGCCCGGGATGGGTATCAGCCAGGAGACGCGGGAGCGCGTCTTGACCGCCGCCCGGCAACTCGGCTATGTAGCCAATGCGATCGCTCGATCGCTTGCCAGCGGGGCAACCAGGACTGTCGCCCTGGTCATGCCGCATCGCGACCACATCAACATCGATATTGACGCTTACCTGCCGCGCTTTCTGGCTGGAATTAACCTGACCTGCCATGCGAGCGGATACAAGGTCTTGTTTGAGCCAGTCGAAGAAACCAGCCGGCCGGGCGTATTTGCGGATCTGGTCGACAGCAGGCGCGTCGATGGACTGATTGTCCTCAACCCGCGCGGAATCGACGACGCCTATTTGTGTGAACTGGCCAGTAACGCATTTCCGCTGGTGGTGTTTGGTTCGAATCTGTCTGAACACCAGGGCGTCTGCAGTATCGATGCCGACAACCGTGACGCCGCGCGACGCGCCACCAACCACCTGCTTGCGCTCGGACACCGGCAGATTGCCCATCTCGGTTACGCATCGGACGAAAATCAAATTCCACGCGAACGCCTGCGCGGATTTCACGATGCGATGCAAGCGTTCGGCGCCGATATCAATCCCGCATGGATCGCGTATGGCAACTACAGCGCGCAAAGCGGCTATGACGCGATGCGCAACATGCTGTCCCGCGCACCAGGTATCACCGCGCTGTTTGCCGGCAACGACACGATCGCGTTCGGCGCCATGGCTGCGTTGCGCGATGCGGGCCTGCGTATCCCGGAAGACGTCGCGGTAGTCGGCTACGACGATATCCCGCTGGCAGCCTTTGCGGCGCCGCCCCTGACTACCATGCGGACCGAACCATTCAAGGACGGCAGCGATGCCGCTTCCATACTGCTGCGGGCAATCGCCGGCGAGCCGCCGGAGAAGACCCATATGCGCGACGCCGTGCCATTGATTGTGCGGCGCTCTTGCGGCAGCGCCACAGGTTGACGAGCAGTTGTATCAAGAAAGTGTATTGCATCCATCGTTTTAGTTGTGTTCCATATTGACCTATTGGTTTTTCCTCAAAAAAAACAGGAGACGGAATCATGAACAAAGGCGCAGCAAAACTCAAGAAACATGGTAACCAAGGTCGTCATCATCGCACCACAATGATGGCTGGCTTGCAGCCGCAACGCAGTTCGAGTTTCCAGAAAAAAGGCCTGCTACTGGCTCTGGCGATCAGCGGTATTTTCTATGGCGGCAGCGCCGCTGCCCAGGAACTGACGGCAAGCTCCAGCAGCGTAGCCGCGGGCTTGGTCGGTGGTTTCAATCAAGCGGTTGCGGAAGCACGCAAGATGGATTTTACAAACGCGAATTACAATTTCCTGGCCACTTTGGGAAACTGGGCGTCGATAAGGCCTAACTATCCCGAAGATCCCACTCAGTGCTCTCAGGCGACGATGAAAACCGGGTACTTCGCGGGGCTTTTCAATCGCTGTGCCTACTATTCAAGAGATTACGTGCATCACGCAATCGGCGCATATTATCTCGGGATGTATGAGCAGAACTATCAGATGGCCTACAATTTTGTCACGCAACATCATGATGATGTCATCAGCTCAACCGACATCGTCACGGCGCCGTATTGGGCAATCGGGCTGGACGGCAGAAGATATGAGCAAAGAGACGAATCGCCGGCACCTTTCGAGATCGGCGAAAACATCGCGAACATGTACCGCCTCACCGGCGACGCGCGCTATCTCGGCAGCGCGTTCCAGAACTACATCAGTAACATCAATAACAATTTTTCAAATACCCAGAACGGGAAATATATAAGCGGCAATCTCAACGGCGATAACGTGCACGACGGCTTCAGAATAGCAAGACGCGATCGCGGCGAGGACGGGACCTACAATGAATTCCCCGCCAACTCCGGGGTGCAGTTTGACATCGTGATTGGCGGCGATATGGCGGCAAGCGAAATTGCCTACTATAGAAATGTGTCGAATTACCCGGCGTTGAAAGCCAGCACCGACAGCACGGATATGGCGGCCAAATTCAACAAGCTTTCGTCGTATTTCAATTCGTACTGGAACAACGTCAACGGCACCGGTCATTTTGCAGTCGCCCGAACCAGGGCTACCACCAGCTCAAGCTCGGATTTCAGCAATCTGACTTACTTTGACCAATACGCAGAAGAGCCGAATCTGTTCCCTTTGTATAAGGGCATCATCACCGACGCGAATGCGCTGGCGAACCAGGCGGTCTATGTCGACAGCCAGGCCGAAAGTCTGTATCAAGCCAAAAATGCGCAGGATCACGTGACAAACGGGCTCAACTCACCCGGCGTCGAATCGCATACCTATCTGCCTACTGCTTTTTACAACGCGAATAAACCCGATTTAGCCTGGAAGTGGCTAAGCAGATTGGCTGCATGGCAGGTGTCAGGCGGTAACACAACTTATCCCGAAGTCAGTTTTGCGATGATATCGGACACCATTACAAAAGTTCTCGGGCTGGATTTCAATGCATCCACCAACAACCTTGTCACGCTTGCCGAGAATCTGCCGTCCACATTCAGGAGCGGGGACTACGTTAAGGTCAGCAACATTCCGATCCATACCGGCAACTACACCGTGCACGTAGGGGTCAAGCAAGCACTGGACGCCGCCACCGGCCGGCCGGCGATCACGCTCGATTACGCAAAAGATCCGTATGCCCAGAGCGGCTTCGGGGTGCATTGGCTGCCACGTTTCAAATCAAATTACGGCAGTCACTGCAGTGTGTTTACTACCTACGCAAATAACGTGACTCAGACTAATACCTACAATCTTGTCTGGGACGGCAGCAATCGCACATATACCTGCAATGGCGATAATGGCGGCATCTATCTCTACGCCAACGATCCCAATTACACCGTCACCAGCATGACGGTGACTGCCATTCAGTAATCGGCAGAGCATTACCGAAGCAACGCAATCAGCCCTTTGGGCGCTGGTGCCGCGGCAAGCATTTGCCCCGGCGCCGGCGCCATCCTGACCACAATAATTACATGCGCATGACGCGCAGCGCATCCTGCTGCACATGTGGAGACAAGAATATGGCAAGCATCACCCTGAAGGGCGTATCCAAAGCCTATGGCAAGCACGAAGCGGTCATCCGCAACGTGGATCTGAATATTGCGCAAGGAGAGTTCTGCGTGTTTGTCGGCGCTTCCGGTTGCGGCAAATCCACGTTGTTGCGGATGATCGCCGGCCTCGAAGACATCGGCAGCGGCGAGCTATTCATCGGCGACCGGAAAATGAATGAAGTGCCGGCAGCGCAGCGCGGTGTGGCGATGGTGTTCCAGAGTTACGCGCTGTTTCCGCACATGACAGTTTACGAAAACATGGCATTCGGCCTGACCCTGGCGAAGGTCGACAAGGCAGTGGTCCGGGAAAAGGTCGTCAGCGCGGCGCGTATTCTGCAACTGGAGCATCTGCTGGCGCGCCTTCCCAAAGCCCTGTCCGGTGGCCAGCGTCAGCGGGTGGCAATCGGCCGCGCCATTGTGCGCGAACCGGGCGTATTTTTGTTTGATGAGCCTCTGTCCAATCTGGATGCAGTGTTGCGCGTGCAGACACGCTATGAAATCGCCAAGATACACCGAGAAATCGGCAGGGCGTCCACCGTTTATGTCACCCACGATCAGGTCGAGGCGATGACCCTGGCCGACCGCATCGTGCTGTTGAATTCGGGCAGCGCGGTTGCGCAAGCCGGTAGCATCGCCCAATGCGGCGCGCCACTTGAGCTGTATCACCGCCCCAGGAATCTTTTTGTGGCCGGCTTTATCGGCTCGCCGAAAATGAATTTCATTCCGGCCAGACTGATCGCCGCCAGCGAGAGACTGGCGCAGGTAATTCTCGCGACCGGAGAGATTCTGGAGGCGCAGGTGGACGCCCGCCGCGTGCCAATCGGCGCGCCAGTGACGCTGGGCATCCGCCCCGAAGACGCAAGCGCCGGCAACGGCAGCCAGCACCTGATACGCGAAGTGCAATGGCAAGAACGGCTGGGAGATGCAACTTACCTCTACCTGCGTAGCGGTGAGGAGCACGCGCCCTGGATCGTCAAGGTGCCCGGCAATACGCATGCCGATCCCGGTCAGCGCGTCCCGATGGCGGTGCCCAGCTCCGCTTTGCATGTCTTCGACGCTGAGGGCGATGCGCTGCCGCGCTGCGTCGACGCTAGCGACATATTGCTTCCACTCGCTGCATAACGCTGCTGGTCCGGGCGGTTGGAAATGGAAGGGGAGACTTTCCAAAAAACTGCGTCGAAATGACGCGATGATTCGAAAAAATAAAAAGGAGACTGTAATGAGAACTTGTTCGACATTGTTAGTGAAACTCTTGCCGCTGCTGTTTGCAGCAACCGCCTTATCTGCGAGCGCCGGCACGCTCGTCATCAATTCGGATGCATCGGATCCCGCCGCCAAGGCGGCCCTTGACTCCATCATCAAAGGTTTCAAAACCGAAAATCCCGATGTCGAAGTGAAGCTCAATACCTTCGATCATGAAGGCTACAAAACCTCGATCCGCAACTTCCTCACCGCCAATCCGCCGGATGTGGTGAATTGGTATCCGGGGCACCGGATGGCGCCTTTCGTCGACGCCGGCTTGTTCGAGGACGTCTCTGATCTGTGGGCTAAACAAGGCTTGGACGAGGCCCTCAAGCCAGCCGCCAGCGCGATGACCATCAACGGCAAGAAATGGGGCATTCCCTATCTGTATTACCAGTGGGGCATCTACTATCGCAAGGATATATTTGCGAAGCTGAACATCACACCACCCAAGACCTGGAAGGAATTGCTCGACGCCAGCGCCAAACTCAAGCAGAACGGCGTCACGCCGTTTGCCATCGGCACCAAGCAGACCTGGACCACGGCGGCCTGGTTCGATTATCTCAATCTGCGCGCCAACGGCTATCAATTTCATATGGATCTGACCAACGGCAAGGTGCCCTATACCGACAAACGCGTGAACGCCGTGTTTGATCGTTGGGACGAGCTGGTCAAGCCTGGCTATTTCTTGCCGAATCACGCCTCATATACCTGGGAAGAGGCGGTGCCGGCGATGGTCAAAGGGGAGGCCGCCATGTACCTCATGGGCAATTTCGCGGTAGCGCCAATGAAAGCTGCCGGCCTCACTGAAAGCACCTTGGGTTTCATGCAATTCCCTGCTATCACCCCGGGCCTGGCGATGGCGGAAGAAGCACCGATCGAATCCGTTCATATTCCTGCGCAAGCAAAGAACAAGGTAGATGCAAGACGCTTGCTGACGTACATGGCGCGTCCCGATGTGCAGACCAGGGTAAGCCAGATACTTGAAGAGCTGCCGGTCAACATCAAAGCCAGCGAGCCGACCGATCCTTATCTGAAAGCAGGCTTTGATCTGCTGAAGAACGCTAGCGGCCTCTCGCAGTATTACGACCGCGACGCGCCGGCGGAAATGGCCAAGGCGGGCATGGATGGATTCCAGCGCTACATGCTGAAACCAGAGTCCCGCCAGAAAGTATTGGAGCGCCTGGAGCAGGTGCGTCAAAGCGTCTACAAGTAAAAAAACAATCGCCGGAAAAGCAACACGGCGGCGATTACCGCCGTGTTTGACTCTGTTTTTTATTGAGACTTCCATAAGTCATGACATCGCCCCGGCAAGAGTCATCTGGGGTCAGAGTCAACTTTCGCAGCGCTTCATCGCGAAACTTGACTCTGACCCCACATGACGGATTCGGAGAAAGACAAAGCACACCACGCGGCTTTGTTCTTTCTTAACGATGAGGCAGCTGCTCCGTGGCCCGCTAAGTGGGGTCAGAGTGAAGTTTCTGCAAAAGGCGCGCAGAAAGTTCACTCTGACCCCAGTTAGCTCAGTTAGCTGCGTTTGTTAAGCGCAAACCGGGCAAGGGCATTGTCATGTTTTATGAAGCGCTCAATAGTTAAGCAATCATTTTTGAGCAAGTTCTTAGGAAATTTTTATGTTGACAGCAACCCAACGCCCCCCCGTAGCGGCGGCAGCTGTGCGAGCAACCGGGTTCTCTTTCTGGCAGCGTCACCAGCGCGCAATTGCGCCATGGATGTTCCTGGCGCCGGCATTGATCCTGTTTACCGTGTATGTGATTGCGCCGATTTTCCAAACCGTTTCTCTTAGCCTGTATGCCTGGGATGGCTTGAGCAAGGCCCGCTATATAGGCCTGCATAACTACATCGAACTTTATGACGACCCGGATTTCTGGATCTCGTTAAAGAACAATCTGATCTGGCTGTTTGGCTTCATGCTGGCGCTCCCGATCGGCTTGTGCATGGCATTGTTTCTGAACCAGGCCGTGTTCGGAATCCGCCTGGTCAAAGCATTGTTTTTCTTTCCGTTTGTGATTTCGCAGGTGGTCATCGGGCTGGTGTTCAGCTGGTTCTACGATCCCAGCAACGGCTTGCTGTTCCACGTCCTGCATTTTTTCGGTATCTCGCCGGTAGCGGTGCTGTCGGACGACCGGCTGGTCACCTACGGCATTGTAGCTGCCGGCCTGTATCCGCAAATAGCCTACTGCATGATCCTCTATCTGACCGGCCTCAACAACTTGCGGGCCGACCTGATTGAAGCGGCGCGGCTGGAAGGCGCCAGCGGCTGGCAGATGCTGATCAAGGTCATCCTGCCGCAATTGCGCGCGGCCACTTTCGTTGCGGTAGTGGTCACCATCGTCGGCGCCTTGCGCAGCTTCGACATGATTTCCATCATGACCCAGGGCGGCCCGTACGGTTCGTCTCGCGTCCTTGCCTATTACATGTATGAAGAAGCGCTCAGCGAATACGGTTATCGCATGGGTTACGGCGCAGCTATTGCGACAGTGCTGTTCCTGATCATGCTGGTCTATATCAGCATGGTGCTGCTGCGGATATACAAACAGGAAAAGGAGCATGGCTAAATGTTTCCAACACCGATCGATCGAACCAGCCAGCCGTTGCAGTGGCTGTATCGCGTGTGCCTGGTGCTGGCGCTGGTGATTTGGCTGCTGCCCTTGGTCGCCGTTGCACTGACCTCGGTGCGCGGCCCGGCCGATATCAGCATGGGAAATTATTGGGGACTGCCGAGCCAATGGCAGATGAGCGAAAACTATCTAGCGGTGTTCAGCAACACGCCGCTGGCGCGCTATATCTTCAACAGCATCCTGATCACGGTACCGGTTGTCATCGGCGCGGTTGCGCTGAGTTGTCTTTCCGGATTCGCCTTGGGAATCTATCGTTTCCGCTTGAATCTGCTGGTGTTCTTCCTGTTCGTCGGCGGCAATTTCGTGCCATTTCAAATCCTGATGGTGCCGGTTCGCGATCTGAGCCTGCGCTTTGGCTTGTATGACTCGATACTTGGCCTAGTGTTGTTCCATACCGCTTTCCAGGCCGGCTTTTGCACCTTCTTCATGCGTAATTTCATTCGCGAGCTGCCTTACGAGCTGATTGACGCGGCACGCATTGAAGGGGCTTCCGAATTCCAGATTTTCTGGAGGATCGTGCTGCCCTTGGTGAGGCCGGCGATTGCCGCCGTGTCGGTGTTGATTTTTACTTTCGTGTGGAACGATTATTTCTGGGCGACGGTATTGATACAGGGCGACCACGCAATGCCGGTGACGGCCGGACTGAAATCCCTCAATGGCCAATGGGTCGCACAGTGGAATCTGGTTTCGGCCGGCTCGATTGTCGCTGCACTGCCGCCAGTACTGGTCTTTTTTCTCATGCAAAAGCACTTCATCGCCGGCTTGACGATGGGTGCAACCAAAGGGTAGACGAAGGAAGTATGTATGACTGAATCACAATTTCTGCATTTGGGTGGCCGCGATCTGAGCATGGTGCTGGAGCCGGTTATCGGTGCGCCTCCTGTCTGGCGTCACTTCGGTCCCAGGAGCCATGTCGGTACGGACACATGGCCGGCAGCGAACGCGCGGCCGCATCCGCCCACGCTATTGGATAACGATCCGGCGTTGAATGTGCTGCCAACTCACGGCTTCGGCTGGTTCAATCAGCCGGCGCTCGCCGGCAGCCGGCCAGGCAGCCTGGGCGAACTTGACTGGGCTCAGAGTTTCGTTTTGGATCAGGTGGATCAAGGGCAGCATTCACTTCAGCTCAGCTTGAGTGACAAAACGGCGCAACTTGGCCTTGGCATCAATTACACATTAGATCCAGATACCGATGTTGTCAGCATTTGGACGGAGTTGGAAAATCGCGGCGCCACGCCGTTTCGGCTTGACTGGCTGGCTGCCGCCTGTGTGCCGTTGCCGCCAGAGGCAGACCAGGTGCTGGGATTTTCGGGGCGCTGGACGCTGGAGTTCCAGGAAGTGCGTGAGACGCTCGGGATTGCCACCTGGCGTCGCGACAGCCGACGTGGCCGCACTTCTCACGATTCCTTTCCCGGCGTGATTATCGGTAGCGGATTGGCGGACGATTCAGGCTGGACGCTTGGCGCTCATTTAGGCTGGAGCGGCAACCATACGGTGCTGATCGAACCGCTTAACGATGGCCGGCGTCAGTTGCAGATAGGGGAGTGGCTGGCGGCGGGCGAGATATTGCTGGCTCCCGGTGAGCGCTATCGCACACCGACGGCCTACTTCTCTTTCAGCGGGCAAGGGCTGAATGGGCTCAGCGCTAATTTCCACGGCTTCGTGCGGCAACGCATACTGAGCTGGCCGGGGCAGCGCATGGCGCCCAGGCCGGTGCATCTGAACACCTGGGAAGCGGTGTATTGCGATCACGATCTGGATGGCCTGAAGGCGCTGGCCAGCGCCGGAGCTGAAGTGGGTGTCGAGCGTTTCGTGCTGGATGACGGCTGGTTTCAGCATCGCAATAACGATAGCGCCGGGCTCGGCGATTGGTGGCCTGATGCGCGTAAATATCCGCAAGGATTAAAGCCGCTCATCGATCATGTGCGCAAGCTCGGCATGCAATTTGGTTTGTGGGTTGAACCGGAAATGGTCAATCCCGACAGCGACCTGTTTCGCGCCCACCCGGAATGGGTGCTGCAACTGGCGGGGCGGCCGATGCTAACCGGGCGCAATCAACTGGTGCTTGACTTCGCAAATACGCAGGTGACGGAATATATCTTCGACAAACTTAACCGTTTGCTGCAGGCCTATCCGATCGCGTATTTGAAATGGGATATGAACCGCGATCTTGCCACCGCCGGGCATCATGGCCGCGCTGCGTATCACCTTCAGACGGAGGCGCTTTATCGCTTGCTGGCCGAGCTGCGCCGCGCTCACCCTGCAGTCGAAATCGAAAGTTGCGCTTCGGGTGGCGGGCGTGCCGACTACGGCATGCTGGCGCACACGCACCGGGTCTGGACCAGTGATTGCAATGATGCCCTGACTCGTCTCGATATCCAGCGCGGTTTCTTGCGCTTCTTCCCGCCAGAGGTGATGGGCGCCCACATCGGGCCGGCAGTTTCCCACACCACGGGCCGCCGCCATGATCTGGCGTTTCGCGCAGCGGTGGCGATGTTTGGCCACCTCGGGCTAGAACTGGATGTGCGGCTATTGGACGCCGCTGAAAAGACCGAGCTGCGCTACTGGATTTCTCTTTATAAAGAGTGGCGCGATCTGGCGCATAGCGGCAGCTTGCGGCAAGGCGGGGCGGCTGGCGCCTTGTCCTGGCTGCAGGTTAGCGCTACCGATCAGAGTGCCGTGTTGTGCGCTGTCTATCGGCGGCGCGAAGACGTGACGCGTTATACGGCGCCGCTACGTCTGGCAGGCCTTGATCCCGCCCGTAACTACCGTCTGCGCGCATTCTGCGTGCCGCATGCACCGCACTACTTGCGCCAGACCGAGCTGTTACAGGCCTTGACGGATGGCCAGCTAGTCTTGTCCGGTGCAACGTTGCGCGACTTCGGCTTGCCGCTGCCGCCGTTGCCGCCGGAGTCGGGCGTTGTCATAGGGATTACCGTCTGCGATCGGGCAGATCAAAGATGCAATGAATAGAGATGGCGCAGGCGGTAAGCGGGGAAGCCGGCATTTGTAACTTGCGGCGGCCAATCGGTTACTAGCTGTTTCGCGCTCGAAAGGCTTCGAAAGAAGGTGCGATTTTATCTCCAGGAAAATCGGAGAGGGGACAGGTCGCGCAAAATTAAACCAAAAAGGGGACTTAACGTGAAACAGAAGAAGATCAAATTGCAGTGTATGCAGGCAACGGCAGCCGCCATGCTGATTGGCGCCGTTTGCAGCCAGGCGCAAGCGCAGAACAACGTCACCATTTATGGCCGGGTCGACGCTGGTATCGATTATCAAACCAACGTCGCCCTGAAAGACGCCAACGGCAACCTGACCGGCAAGACCGGCAGCAAGCTGGCGGCGTCCGGCAACCAATGGGGCACCAGCATGATCGGTTTCAAGGGCACGGAAGATCTGGGTAGCGGACTTAGCGCATTCTTCCTGCTGGAATCCGGCTTTGACGCTACCAAGGGCACCACCAACGGCAGCGCCTTGTTCAATCGCCGTTCCTACGTCGGCTTGAACGGCGGCCTCGGTTCGATCAAGTTCGGCAAGAACCTGTTCATCGTCAATGACGTCTGGTATATCGATCCCACTGGCCAGCAATTCATGAGCACCGCCAGCCTGGTCAATGGTCGCAACTGGCCGGGGGCTAACAACGTCATCGAATACCAGACCCCGACATGGAGCGGTTTTAACGCCACTGTGCAAACCAGCTTGGGCGAACAGGCCGGCTCCACCAAAAATGGCCGCAAGGACGGTATTTCTTTGGTCTACACCACCGGCGGCCTGGAGTTGCGCGCGATTTACGACGTGATTCGCGACAACAACGGGCGTTATACGGACCTCTACAGCGCTTCCAAGGATTTGATTGTGGGCGGCACTTACACGCTCGACAAACTGAAGCTGTTTGCCGGTTACGAAAATCTCTCGGCACCGGATACCGTCGCCGCTAGCGCTGCCGACAAACTCAATCACTACTGGCTGGGCGTCAATTATGCGGTGACACCGGCGTTGACCTTGATCGGCGCCGCCTACCATAGCAAGCTCAACCACGACGCCGGCAGCGCCAGTCTGTTCGTGCTCGGCGCTAACTACAACCTGTCGAAACGGACCTTGCTGTATGCCGCCGTCGGCACCGTGCGCAACAAGGGCAACGCCGATTTCGCTACCGAGTACGACAACCCCCTGCCGGGACATGGCCAGAACGCCAGCTACATCGGCGTCAGCCATTCGTTCTGAGTTAGTGAGAGCTTCATAATTCATGACATCGCCACGGCATGAGTCATCTGGGGTCAGAGTCAACTTTCGCAGTGCTTCATCGCGAAACTTGACTCTGACCCCACATGACGGATTCGGAGAGAGACAGAGCGCACACCGCGGCTTTGTTCTTTTTAACGATGAGGCAGTACTCCGTGGCCTGCTAAGTGGGGTCAGAGTGAAGTTTCTGCAAAAGGCGCGCAGAAAGTTCACTCTGACCCCAGTTAGCTGCGCTTGTTAAGCGCAATCTGGCAAGCGCATTGTCATGTTTCATGAAACTCTCAATAAATATTGCTCGTCTCGCCGATCTTGCCGGATCTCCGTGGCTTGAGGCAATAGTTACAGTGATGCCGCTATTGCCTCTTTTTTTATGAAGATCAAATTCACGCAGAATTGACGCGGCGCTGAGCCGACGTTTCCCGACGTTTCCCGACGTTTCCATTAAGGAGAACGCAACAATGAAAATCACCAAGCTGACCACTTACATCGTACCGCCGCGTTGGTGTTTTCTGAAAATAGAAACCGACGAAGGCGTGGTCGGTTGGGGCGAACCGGTCGTCGAGGGCCGCGTGCATAGCGTGGTTGCCGCCGTCGAGGAGTTGTCCGACTACCTGATCGGCAAGGATCCGCGCCATATCGAAGACCATTGGACCGTGCTGTACCGCGGCGGCTTTTATCGCGGCGGCGCGATTCACATGAGTGCCTTGGCCGGTATCGACCAGGCGCTGTGGGATATCAAAGGCAAGGCGCTCGGCGTCTCGGTCAGCCAGTTGCTGGGCGGCCCGGTGCGCGACAGCATCCGCGTCTATTCCTGGATCGGCGGCGATCGCCCGGCCGATACCGCCGCAGCAGCCAGAGATGCGGTGGCGCGCGGCTTTACCGCAGTGAAGATGAACGGCACCGAAGAACTGCAATTCGTCGATTCCTATGAAAAGGTGGAAGCGACGCTGGCCAACGTCGCCGCAGTGCGCGACGCAGTCGGGCCGCATATCGGCATCGGCGTCGACTTTCACGGCCGGGTGCACAAGCCGATGGCGAAGATCCTGATCAAGGAGCTGGAACCGTACAAGCTGATGTTCATCGAAGAACCGGTGCTCAGTGAAAACTACGAAGCGCTGAAAGAGCTGGCGCCGCTGACCAGCACGCCGATCGCACTGGGCGAGCGGCTGTATTCGCGCTGGGACTTCAAACGCATCCTGAGCGAAGGTTATGTCGACATCATCCAGCCCGATGTTTCCCACGCCGGCGGCATCACTGAAACCCGCAAGATCGCTACTATGGCAGAAGCCTACGATGTGGCGGTGGCGTTGCATTGCCCGCTCGGTCCGATTGCCCTCGCTGCTTGCCTGCAGGTGGACGCGGTGTCGTACAACGCTTTCATCCAGGAGCAGAGCCTGGGCATCCATTACAACGAGAGCAACGATTTGCTCGACTACGTGAAGCATCCCGAGGTATTTGCCTACGATAAGGGCTATGTGACCATCCCACAGGGGCCGGGGCTAGGCATCGAAATCAATGAAGAGTATGTAAAGGAACGCGCCGCTATCGGCCACCGCTGGCGCAATCCGATCTGGCGTCACAAGGATGGCAGCTTCGCTGAATGGTAGAGATCCTGCTTGAATTTTCGACATCTTCGCTAACGCTAACGCACACATGAACTGAAACAACATGACTCATCGACTTCAAGGAAAGATTTGCATCGTGACCGGTGGCGGTCAAGGCATTGGTGCGGCAGTAGCTGACTGCTTTGCCAGGGAAGGCGCCAGCCTGGTGATTGCCGAGCTGGATGAGGCCTTGGGCGCAGCCAAGGCGCGTGAACTCGTAGCACAAGGCGCACGCGCGCTGTTTGTTGGCACCGATGTGACGCAGATCGCATCGGTTCAGAGCATGGTGGCAGCGACACTGGCGCAATTTGGAGGCGTCGATGTATTGGTCAACAACGCGGGTATCAACGTTTTCCGAGAGCCGCTAAAAACCACACTGGATGACTGGAAGTTGTGCATGTCGGTCGATCTGGACGGAGTATGGCATTGTTGTCAGGCCGTATTGCCGGCTATGCTTGACGGTGGCGGCGGCAGCATTATCAATATGGCCTCGACTCATTCCTTTTCCATCATTCCCGGTTGCTTTCCGTATCCGGTGGCCAAGCACGGCGTGATAGGCCTGACCCGGGCGCTGGCGCTGGAGTATGCGGCACGCGGCGTGCGCGTCAACGCGATTGCACCGGGCTATATTGAAACGCGCCTGAATATCGAATACTGGAACAGCTTCGCCGACCCGGTTGCGGCCAGGCAAGCCACCTGCGATCTTCTGCCACCCAAGCGCATTGGGCGTCCGGAGGAGGTCGGAATGACGGCGGTTTTTCTCGCGTCTGATGAGGCGCCATTCATCAACGCCAGCACCATCGTCATCGATGGCGGGCGATCGGTTCTGTATCACGACTAGATTCACGACTAATTCACGACTGATTGCCGTAGCACGCGCCGCCGTCTGAAACTCGATCTGGCATTGAAGTGAACAGCAATCCCAGATCGATGATCGAGGTTACGGTGTGATCGAGGTGTGATCAAGGTGTAACAAACGCAATCCCATGCGGATCCTGAAGCGCCGACGCCACGCCTATGCCGGCAACCACCGGCGTCAGATGACCGGTGGTTTTATCCAGCTGCATGACTTGACCCTGGCCGGCGCTATACGCATCGCCTTGTTTAAACGGCGCGTCCACCCGATAAGTCGTATTTGAGGCATCGGTGAACAGCATGAAGGTATTGCCGTTGGTGCCGGCGGCAGGAACGAAGCGGGTGTCGTCGACCGGTTCGGTCGGGCCGTCCTTGTCGTTATACAGCGTCAACGACAATACGCTGACCGTTTGCGCCGGGCCGGGATTGCTGATGAAAACCAGTTTGCCGTCGCTTTGGCTATCCAGCACAAGATTGCCCGATGGGTCGGTCTCCATCGAATCCGGATCGCTGAGAACTAATGGCACCAGCTTGCCGTAATTGGGATTGGTGGCGCCGCCAACCGATGGCGTAATGTCGGTTGCCATGGCGTTACCTGCCAGCACCGGAGCGACGTCAAACGTAGTGCCGTTTGGATTCAGGGTAAGCGCCACTACGGTTGGCGCCGGTGTACCTGGGGTGGCAGGGGCGGAGGCGCTCACGTAGACCACGCCGTTGATGAGTTGCATGTCGTCGAAGCCGCCGCCATGCGCGGTCGGATTGACCGTTGCAGAATACGTTTTCTGGGCTCCGGACGCCAGATCGATAATGGTTAACAGAGGGTTGCCGTCTTCGTTAGCCAATGCCCACAAAGCATTCGTGTCCTTGCGCCCCAATAAGCCGTCAACGTGGCCTGGCGCCGTATACGTCTTGATCGGGTTGCCCTTCAAATCATATTGAACGATAGCGTTGCTAATGCCCGGAACCGATCCATCCTTGACCTCGCCTGCATTTTGATAGGCAATGTAGACGCTGCCGCCGAATCGGATAATCGAATCCGGCTTGCTGGTGGCGTTGGGAGCTTTGGCAAATACAGAAAGCGAGTAACCGTTTGCGGTTGCGGTATTGGCCACTGGCGGCTGAGCCGGCGTGGTTACCGGCGCCAGCGAGCTATCTCCGCTGCTACCGCCGCAGGCCGCCAGCGACAAGCTGGCTGCGATGATGAGAAGAGAGTTTATTTGCAGGATCTTCATCTTGTTTTGACTTTCCGATAACAATCGAGAGTTGACGGTTTTCCTATCCCGGGGGCTATGCGCTGCGACATCGTCGCAGCGTTTATGCGGCCTTGTTGGTACGCAGAAATATCGGCTTGTTTTGTGACTGGATCATTACAATGGGTGCTTGCGTGCAGCCGCGCAGCAACAGAGGTCAGAGCCTAAGTTTGGGCTAAGTTCTGGCTAAGTATTGACTGATAGATTCGCAATCGCGCAGAGTTGTGCATGTGTACCTGGGTTGAAAATATTCCTTTCGTACAAATGGTTTTGATGCCGCTTCGACTCGTTTTGACTCGCTTTGACTCTGTCCGCGCTGAATACGCGGTGAATACGCGCCCATCTCCTGGATTAAAAAGATAAAGCATGAAATCGGCAAAATCATGGTGGCTGGCCGGCGTAGTAGCCGCGGTAGCAGGTTTGTACATCGTTGGCACTCAATTGGGTGTGTTTGGCCAGAGCGGCAAGAAAACCGCCGACGCGGAAAAAGCGGTGCCGGTCAAAGTTGTGCTGGCAGAGCGCAAAAACGTGCGCAGTTATCTGGACAGCGCGGCCACCGTCCAGGCGCTGAATACTGTGCTAGTGCATGCGCGGGTTGATGCGCAAATCAACAAAGTGCTGTTCCAGGAAGGCAGTAACGTCAAACGCGGGGAGGTTCTGATCGAACTCGACCGCCAGCCTTTTGAAGTGCAACTGCGCGCGGCCCAGGCCCAGAAGCAGAAAGACAGCGCCCAATTCGCCAACACCAAACATGACCTGGAACGCTACGAATTCCTGGAGCAGCGCGATTCCGGCACCAGGCAAATTCTCGACACCACCCGCGCCTTGCTCGAACAACAGCGCGCCACCCTCAGCGGCGATCAGGCGCAAATCGACATGGCGCAGCTGCAACTGGGCTACACCACCATCCGCACCCCTATCGATGGGCGTCTTGGCGCCAGGCTGGTAGACGCCGGCAATCTGGTGCACGCTAACGATACGAATGGCCTGGTGGTGGTGAGCCAGATCCAGCCGATTGCCGTGGTCTTCTCGCTGCCTCAGGTGTTGCTGCCGGTTCTGCGCCAGCAGCAGGAGAACCAGCACCAGCGCCAAGCCCTGCGCGTGATGGCCTTGGCGGAAGACGGCAAAGCTGTGCTGGACGAAGGAGAACTTACTCTTATCGAGAGCCAGATCGACGCCGCTACCGGCACCATCCGCTGCAAGGCGATCTTCAAGAATGCGCGGGAAAATCTGTGGCCAGGCGCGTTCACAGCGGTACGTGTAGTGTTGAACGAACTGCCGGATGCAGTATCGGTTCCCTCCACCGCGATCCAGACCGGAGCGCAACATCCTTTTGTGTATGTGGTGACGTCCAAAAATGTGGCTGAACCAAGAGAGGTGACGGTCGGCCCGGTAGCGGATAGCCGCACTGTGATTCTGGCTGGACTCGCTGGCGGCGAACGGGTCGTGGTGGAGGGACAGTTCCAGCTCCAGGCGGGCGCGCGAGTTGAAGTCAAGGACGCTGCGACTACGGTGTCGTCGATCAAATCTGAGCGATCAAATCTGAAATAAACAAACACTAATCTGGACTGAGATCTTGAACCTTTCCGCATGGTTTATCCGGCGCCCGGTAGCGACATTCTTGCTGATGCTCGGGCTGATGTTCATCGGCGTCGCCAGTTACACGCAATTGCCGATTGCCGGCGTGCCTCAAGTCGATATCCCGACGATTTCGGTGAATACCGATTTGCCCGGCGCCAGCGCGGAAACCGTTGCATCCTCGATTACTTCGCCGCTAGAGCGAGCGCTGGCGATCCTGCCCGGCGTCACTTCCCTGACTTCGACCAGCTCGCTCGGCGCCAGTTCGATCAGCGTGCAGTTCGATCTGGCGCGCAGCGTGGATGCCGCGGCGCTGGACGTGCAAAGCGCGATTAATGCAGCGCTGGGTGATCTGCCCAAGAATCTGCCGCACCCGCCGACCTTCGAGAAAAAGAATCCCTCGGACGCCTTGCTGATGACGATTGCCGTGTATGCCGACAACATGCCGATCGGCCAGGTCGACGACTATGTCGAGAATTTCCTGACGCCTGAGATCGCGCGCGTGCGCGGGGTAGGCGCGATCGATTATCACGGCCGCCAGAAACCCGCGGTGCGGATTCAAATGGATCCGAACCGGGTGGCGACCATGGGCCTGACGCTTGAAGACGTGCGTCAGCGGATTACCGAAGCGACTGCCAACGGCCCGAAAGGGACCTTGAGCGGCAGCCGGCAGTCCGTCACGCTGGACACCAACGATCAGCTCAGCGATGCGGCGCAATATGGCGCGATTGCCCTGGCTTCGCGCAACGGTGCGACGGTCAAAGTGCGCGACGCCGGCACCGTGCTGACCAGCGTCGAAGATGTCAAGCAAAGCGCCTGGCTAGGCCAGCATCAAGCGGTATTGATCGATGTGCACAAGCAGATCGGCTTCAACGTTAACGCCACCGTCGCCAAAATCAAAGAGGTGTTGCCCACGCTTGAGCGCAATCTGCCGCCTTCGCTGCATCTGGTGCTGCTGGGCGATCGCACCCAAACCATACGTTCATCCGTCAGCGATGTGCAATTCACGCTCATCCTGACTTGCCTGCTGGTGGTGTTCGTGGTCTATCTTTTCCTCGGCAGCGTGCGCGCAACCTTGATTCCTGCGATCGTCATTCCGCTGTCGCTGTTCGGCACCATGGCGGCCATGTACGGGCTGGGCTACACGCTCGACAACGTGTCTCTGATGGCGCTCACCATTTCCATCGGCTTTGTGGTGGACGATGCGATCGTGATGCTGGAAAATATTCTGCGGCATGTGGAAGAGGGCATGGATCCCCAACAAGCAGCGTTCACGGGATCGCGTGAAATCGGCTTCACGATTTTTTCAATGACGATCTCCCTGGTGGCGGTATTCATACCGCTGCTGTTCATGGGCGGCGTCGTCGGCCGCCTGTTCCGCGAATTTGCCGACACCGCCGCGATTGCCATCCTGATTTCCGGCGTGGTGTCGTTGACCTTGACGCCGGTGCTGTGCGCCCGCTTCCTGACAGTGCAGGGAGTGCACCGCGGCTGGTTCCATCAGCGCTGCGAGCATTTTCTGGAGCGCATGCGCCAGGGCTACGCTCGCGGTCTGCGGGCGGTGCTGCGGCACCAGCGGCTAACCTTAGGCGTGATGCTGGCGACGCTGGTGGTGACGCTTGGCATCTATGTCTACATTCCCAAGGGTTTTTTCCCGCAGCAGGATAACGGCTTGATCGCCGGCGTCACCGAAGCCTCGCCGGATATCTCCTACGCTGCGATGTTGCGCCAGATGCAATCGCTGGCGCAGCTGGTCCGGCAAGATCAAGATATCCAAAGCGTTTATTTCTGGATCGAAGGCGATCCCTCGCTCAATGTCGGCCGCTTGCTGATTGACCTGAAGCCGTTTGAACAGCGCCAGGCCTCGGTATACGAAGTCATCGATCGCATCAATAAACGGGTCAAGAATATCCCGGAAATCACGCTGCATATGCAAGCCCGCCAGGATTTGCAGATTGGCGCGCGCGTCAGCAAGACGCAATTCCAGTACACCCTGCGCGACGCCAACCTGGCGGAGCTGCAGCTATGGACGCCGCGCATGCTGGCGGCGCTGCGCACCGTTCCGCAGATTCGCGACGTCGAGGGCGATACCGAACCGACCGCGCCGCGTTTGCAGATTGCCTTGGATAGAGAGGCGATGGCGCGCCTGGGTGTCAGCACCCAGGCCGTGGACGACACGCTGTATGACGCTTTCGGCCAGCGCCAGGTGGCGAGTTTTTACACCCAGGTCAATGTCTACCGGGTGATCCTGGAAGTCGATCCGCGTTTCCAGCTCGACGAAGGCGCGCTGGCGCGTATCTACGTGCCGTCGAAGAGCGGCGTACCGGTGCTGCTGAGCGCTATCAGCAAGTTCGAGCACTCATCAGCGCCGCTGACAGTCAACCATGACGGCCAGTTTCCGGCGGCAACCTTGTCGTTCAACCTGGCGCCAGGACAAGCGCTTGGCGACGCCATCGACGCCATCAATGCGAAAGAGCGCTCGATTGCCAAACCTGCCGGCCTGACATCGATTTTTGCAGGCAGCGCGCAAGCTTTTCAAGAGTCGCTGGCCAATCAGCCTTTCCTGATCCTGGCGGCGTTGCTGGCAATCTTTATCGTTCTCGGCATGCTGTACGAAAGCTCTATCCACCCGATTACCATCATGTCGACCCTGCCGTCGGCCGGGATCGGCGGTTTGCTGGCCCTGATACTGCTGCACTACGACTTCTCTCTGGTGGCGCTGATCGGTATCATGCTGCTGATCGGCATCGTTAAAAAGAATGGGATCATGATGGTTGACGTCGCCATCGTTGAAGAAGCCGGCGGCCTGGCGCCGGAAGAGGCGATCTATCGCGCCTGCCTGTTGCGCTTCCGGCCGATCATGATGACCACCATGGTGGCGCTGCTGGGCGCCTTGCCGCTGGCGCTGGGCGCGGGCGCGGGATCGGAGTTGCGGCGGCCGCTGGGTATCGCCATGGTTGGCGGCTTGCTGCTATCGCAAGTGTTAACCTTGTACACGACGCCCGTGGTGTATTTATACATGGACCGGCTGGTGCAGCGACTACGCCGCACGCGTGCCGAGACGCCGCCTGAAGCAATCTGACCTGAATATTTCCAATTTAAAGTGGCTCGGCAAGTCTCAGTAAGTAAGTGGTAAGAGCTTATGGCCGAACATGCTTCTCTGCAGCAGATTATTCATTCAATCATTTTGCGGAGTCGACATGCACCAATTTAAATTTTCCTACCGGCTGGCTCTCGCGGCCGCAATCGGCATGGCGCTTGGCGCCGTGACAACTCTGTGCTGCGCCGAAACGGCAGTTGTGGAAGAAGCGCATCCGGTCGACGCCAGCCAATGGGGCCTGGGCGTTGGCGTCAGTTCTGAAAGCAGGCCTTACCGCGGAGTCAGCAATCACACCAGGGTCTTGCCGCTGGTATTGTATGAAAGCCGCTGGATTCATTTCTTCGGGAATACCATCGATTTCAAACTGGCGACAGTCGACCAATTCAGTTTTACATTACGTGCCAAATATGCCTTGGGCGACGGCTACAAGAGCAGCGATTCACCGACGTTGCGGGGCATGGATGAGCGCAAGGGGAGCATCTGGGGCGGCGCAACCGCCAGCTGGGATAACCCCTACGCCAGGTTATCGTTGGAATGGCTCACCGCCGGCAGCACCAAGGGTAATACCGTGCAGCTTGGTATCGAACATGGGTTTGCGATGGGCAGGTTTAAACTGACGCCGCATCTGAGCGCAACCTGGATGGATAGCAAATATGTGGGCTATTACTACGGCGTCAAACCAAACGAAGTCATCGCCGGCCGCGCAGCTTATACTGGAAAATCGACCAGCAACATCGCGTTTGGCGTGCGTGCGGACTATGCTCTGACGCCCAATCAATTGATCTTTCTCGACGTTGGCGATCTTCAGCGCGGCACCGGGATCAAAGATAGTCCCTTGGTTGACAAGTCGTCGGCACTGACCGCTCGGGTGGGTTACTTGTACAAATTTTAAGTGATGAATCAATCATGAACCGAGTCGGTCTGTTGGAAGATCATGAGCGCATGGCGCATCTGATTCGCGTGGCGCTGGCGGCAGCGGGCATCGAAGTCGATATCTATGGCCGTATCGACCACGCAGCCGATGGCTTTGCCAATGTTCCCTACGCCGTGCTGGTGATCGACCGTGGCTTGCCAGACGGCGACGGCCTTGATTTACTACGCCGGCTGCGGGCCAAAGGCGTACTGGCGCCATGCCTGATGCTGACCGCTCTCGACGCCTTGCACGATCGTGTCACCGGATTGGAAGCCGGCGCCGACGACTACCTGCCCAAGCCATTTTCGATGGAGGAGCTGGTCGCCAGGATACGCGCCTTGATGCGGCGTCCACCGCAGTTGCAAAGCCTGGTTCCCGAATATCTGGACGTACAGGTATTTCCCGAATCCAGTTGCATGCGCAGCGGCGCCGACACGGTATCGCTGGCACCTTCCGAACTACAGCTAATGCTGAGCCTGGTCCGCGCCGGCGGCCAGCCGGTGCGCCGCACCGCCCTCGAAATGGCCGCCTGGGGCATCGGCGATGCGGTGACGCCAAATGCGCTCGACGTAGCTTTGCATCGCCTGCGGCGCAAGCTGCTTGCAATCGACTCTGGCGTCGAGATTGCCAACATCAGGGGCTACGGCTTTGCCCTTCATGAGGCGCCAGATGCGGCCTAGCTTAGCGACCAGGTTAATCGTCTCTACCGCCGCCACGCTGCTGATCATCAGCGCCGTGGTTTTCGCGGCTCTGGCCGCGGTGCTGCAGTGGGGGCCGCAAATGCTGCTCAGGCAAGAGTTGCGCAGCAATGCCGAGCACCTGGTAACTGGCATGCGTTTCGACTCTGCTGGAAGGTTTGCGGGCGTTGTGCTGTCTGCGCGCAACCAATATATCTACGACGCCTTGAAATCGGATGCGATTTACTGTGTATTGGATCGGCAAGGAGCGCTGCTGACGTCTTCCGATGGCGCCAAGACACCATTGCTCCCGCTCAACACTCGTTTCGCTCCTGATGATTCTGGCATTGCCGATTTCACGCTCGTTCGCGCTGGCGCCACGCTGCACGTATTTACCAAGCGTGTCGCGCACGAAAGGCAAAATTTTTATATTCAGATAGCGCGCAGCGAGCGATTACAGGCCGCGCTGCTCAGCAATGACAGCGCAAACTTCAGAGCTGCCATCATCGCTGCAGTACTGATTGCCATGCTGGTATTTACCATCGTTGTCTGGATTACCTTCAATCGGGCGCTGCGGCCGCTGCGCAATGTATCGGAAGCGGCAAGCCGGATTGAATCGAATAACCTGGATGCGCGCTTGTCCACGGCGGACATGCCTAAGGAACTTGTGCCGCTGATGGATGCATTTAATAAAGCGCTGGACCGGCTGGAACTTGGTTATCGGACGCAGCAGGAATTCCTCGCCACGGTAGCGCATGAACTGAAGACTCCGCTGGCATTGATCAGAGGGCAAATAGAACTCGATGGACTGGCCGATCGCGATTTGTTGTTGAAGGATGTCGACCGCATGGCGCGCCAGGTACACCAGCTATTGCATTTGGCAGAAGTGAGCGATCGGAAGAATTTCCTGTTTGAAGAAATGAACGCGACGGCAGTGATCCAGGACGTAGCCGAACATTTGACGCGGCTTGCCGAACGGCTTGGCGTCTCGGTGCATCTCGCCTTGCCAAAGCAAAAAATCCTGCTTGATGCAGATGGGGCTGGGTTGTTTGTATTGGTGAAAAATCTATTGGAAAACGCTTTGCATCATTCTCCCCGCGGCAGCGAAGTAGTGATCACCGTTGCTGCCGACCTGATCTCGGTGCGAGATCGCGGACGGGGAATTACGCCGGAGGAGATGCCCATGTTATTCAAGCGTTTCTGGCGCGGCGCGAGTCGGCGCGACGAAGGCGCCGGTTTAGGATTGTCGATCTGTAAGGAGATTGCGCTTGCTCACGGATGGCAGTTGATCGTTAATCAAGACCGGCAGCCAGGAGCCGAATTCATGGTTGCCTTTGCTTGACTGCGCGGCGGTTTTCGAAACGGTCAATTGTCACAATAAAAATTACGCAACTCGCCGGGATTCTTCAATAAGTACTTCCGGATGGCGTATTGCAATATTCAATAATGTCCGCGCGGCCCCGGATGGGGCGCGGCGGCCTTGCTCCCATTCCTGTAATGTCCGGACCGATACGCCCATGAGTGCAGCGAATTGCGATTGCGACTAACCGGACTGCGTGCGTGCCTTGGCAATAGGGGAAACCGCAACGGTTGTCGAGCGCGCAGCTTTGCCTGCCTTCATGTCACTTACCGATTTGAGTAAGTCGGATTGAAATTGATCCAGTTCTTTATCCACGATGAATTTCCTCTCGAAGTTTATTTAAGAAATTGATTGGCAGCTTGTCGAATAAGAAGGGGAGCAAAAAGCAACCTTACTCTAATTTAAAACTACCCATGTTTTTGGGGACGACGTCAATCTGGTCGTTGATCAGTTTCTGTTCTTAAAAACCGTCGTCCAGACGCTTTTGCGCTTTCTGCGGATCGAAGGCGAGGCGGCCTAGTCCTTCATTCTCGGATGCAGGATATAAATAGTCCTTTGTCTTAAATCTGCCGAGATGCGCTGGTCTTTCTATCCTGTGCTTCTATACTGTACCGATATCCAGTCATCTTTCAACCAACAGAAAGGATCGCAAGTCAGCAGTTGAAATAGTAAGCGGCAATCGTATTTTACGAGTCCGTGCAAGATCGGCAGGCATGAGAAGAAGCGCGGGCCAGGGATGCTACGAACATCCAAGACCCGCTAACCACAAGTAACTTACCAGGAGTTAAGTATGGCTAAGCGCAATGATACGCGAGACAGCAACACATCAACAGTAAACGCAGCACAACGGCTCACAGTATCTTTCTATCAGGACGACAATCCCGAAACACTCTGGATACGCCTGCACGGCAGCGGAGTGGCACAGACCGACTTCAGCCCCAATGCCACCGTACGTGTCAGGGTCATGACTGGGTGTTTGATGATTACCAGTGATTAGGAGCGTCACTGACATCTGCAGCTAAAAAAGACCGTTCCTAACCCCGCGCAATGCCTGGGGTTGGGAGCGGGTTTTATTTATTCAAAGAAAAGCGAAGAGAATAAATTCAACGGCCAGAACTGCGTTTCTTGCAGTACCAGTGACCTGCACCTGTACAACCAGCCGACTATAATCCAGCCCCAATTTGAGAGCGACATAGATTAAATAAACCTGATAGGCCTAAGCTCATCAAGACAGAAAACCAGCTAAATCCGTCAGGTTCTTTATACCAAAACCAAAGAAATAGAAAAACAGCTACCAAAATGGTGGACTTCAACCAATAAAAAAACTTACTACGAAATGAATTCTCTACTTTTCGCCCGAAGAAGAGATATGTCGCAAGTAGTGAAATCAATAAGATCGCTACAATCCCAAATCCAAGACTCATTTTTCGCCCTTCATTAAATTCCAAGTGTTTTTTGCTCCCCACCAAGGATTTGTTGCTGAATCAAATAAAGGATCGATTGATCCACCTAAAGCTGTTCCATTGCCAAAAGATGTACCGACTTGTTTTCCGCCAGAAATACTTCCGGTTTTCGTTACCCAAAGCGTAGCATTCTGCATGAAAGAGCTTGTTTGACCTGACCATGCGGCTAGGTTTTGTCCATAAATACCACCGATAACACCTCCATAAGCCGAACCAATAACTCCCGCTGTAGTAATAGAGTCATGAATTGTTTTTATCGTCTTCGATTGGCTTTTTTGGAGCACTCAACGAACCGACGAAGGCGACGAAGACCGCTAGCAAGCCTATTCCAGCGATGGCCAGAAGGCTGTAAAATTCCAGAGCTCTTTTTAATCCTACGGCAATTGCAAACTCCCAGCCTTTCTCTGTGATCACAAGAATTAGCACTCCAAAGAATATCGATAAAATTGTCACTAAAAAATCACCCAATATTTAAAACGACTTAACCATTGCGCAATTGCCGGCCCGAACAAGCCGCCAAATATCCCTGACCAGAAACCGTCAAACATAATAACCTCCGACTAATGATCGCTAGACTGCTTAACTGCGCCTTGTACTGCACCACCAGCGGCTTTGCCAAACACACCACTATTAATGCGGGTAATAAATCCCGGCAGTGTCGCCCAATTTTTGAAGGTATTTGGTACGCCAGCCCAGCCCAACCAAACATCGCCGTGCTGTACATACCGGTTAAACCACCTACTGCCATTGCTGCACCTAGTCCGGGATAGGAGAAGCGTTGATCAAATCCTGCAGCAACACTTTGACCCTTCATTACTTTGTCATAAAACGCACCACCCGCAGCTCCTCCTGTATAAGACGCTCCGCCAATCGCCATCCCACTCCCCAAAGCCAGGCCCCTCGAATATCCCGCCGCCGCAGCCTTGTAAGCGGCATAGGCATCCATCGCCCCCGCACTCAACGGACCAGCACCCGCAATTGCGCCCGCAATCCCAGCGGCGCCAAGGGTGGCGTCACTTACTCCCTGCCGGATTACCTGATCCCGATTGATGGCCGCCGCAAGGTCTGCGGCTGATGGGGTATTCGTCCCACCAAATCCAGCATACATAGCCGGATTAGCCTTCTGATCTGGTGTCGCATAGAACATATAACCCGGCCCACTAGCGCCATCGGCAGCAAGCATGCCTTTCGCTTGACTTAAAAATGCACTGGCGTCTTGATCCCATGCGCCGGGCGAACCATTCTGTACTTGACGATCTCCCTGCGCAGTCAATTCCTGTACCGCCTGATCATAGTGAATTCCCTTTTGTGTTGCGTAGCGCTCCGCATTATTTTTGATCCATGTTTCTTCTGTTGGACGCAACTGTCGATTGTTGGCACTCACCAAGTCGGACGCTTACTTTTTATTTTTTAGGTTTGCTCAATGAACCTACGAATGCTACAAAGACAGCTAGCAAACCGATTGCTATTGGTGCAAAAATTCCAGCAGGTTTTGATAGCAAATTAATAGACCTTTCAAACGCAACGGTGACACCGTACTCTAAACAATCTTGAATAAAAGAAGCGACATGAACTGTTACTGTAGCCACTACGAAAATTACCCAATACTTAAACCGGATCAACCATTGCGAAATTGCAGGGCCGAACAAACCACCAAATATGCCAGACCAAAAGCCGTCAAACATTATGCCTCCCGATTATTGATTAGCAGACGAATTAATGGCGCCTTGTGTCGCACTGCCAGCAGCTTTGCCAAATACGCCGCTGTTAAAGCGGATTATAAATCCCGGTAGTGTCGCTACGTTTTTAATGGAATTAGGGATGCCCGCCCAACCGAACATGGCAGTACCATACATCCCAGTTAAACCACCTATAGTCGTTGCAGCAGCTAGGCCGGAATAGGAGAAGTGTTGGTTAAAGGCGGTATAGAAATCTTGATCGCTACGCATTCCTGCATATATAGCTGAGCCTGTATAAGACGCTCCACCAACCGCCATTCCCGTTCCCAAAGCCGCCCCCTGAGAATACCCAGCCGCCGCAGCCTTATAAGCTGCATAGGCATCCATCGCCCCCGCACTCAACGGGCCAGCACCCGCAATTGCGCCTGCAATCCCAGCAGCGCCAAGGGTGGCGTCACTTACATCCTGCCGGATTGCCTGATCACGGTTCATCGCGGCGGCGATGTTGCTGGCCGAAGGGGTATTCGTCCCCCCGAATCCCGCATACATAGCCGGATTAGCCTTTTGCTCCGGCGTCGCATAGAACATATAGCCCGGCCCGCTAGCGCCATCGGCTGCCAACAAGCCATGTGCCTGACTTAAAAATGCGCTGGCGTCTTGATCCCATGCACCCGGCGAACCATTCTGTACCTGACGATCCCCCTGCGCCGTCAGCCTCTGCTGCGCCTCGTCAACGGAAATGCCCTTTTGCGTTGCGTAGCGCTCTGCATTATTCTTGATCCAAGTCTTCTCATCCGGATGCAACTGCCGATTGTTAGCGTCGACGGCCAATCCCATCCCCGCACCAGCCGTGCTACCCCCACTCATCAACGCCCCCATGCCTGCCGCAGTCCCAAGCGCAATCGTTTGTGACGTGAGGATTGCAGTAGTCGGATCAACCCCAGCGTTAATCAAGCCGTCACGGACATTGTTTTGCAAGTCGGTGAGTAGTGGAGCCGCGCTGGCCGTTGCACCGGCCCCCAATGCTCCTGCAACGCCGCCACTCAAGGCCCCAGTGGCGGTATGCAAGGCGATCCGATACACGCCGCCTTCATCCCATTTCCTGGCGTCGGCCATCAGCTCGGCCCGTTTATCAAGATCGGGTTCGTTCTTCGCCTGATCGCGCAGATCGCTTGCCCGTCCACCCGCAAAGGTGGCGACTGCTTTCGGTGCTTGCTGGCTGAAGGCTAGCGTGATCTGGGTTTGTGCATCGATATCCTTTTGCACTTTGTCCTGGTCGAAGATTTTACCAATCCCGGTTTCCTTGTCGCCGGTACGGACACTGGTATTACCCGCAATGCCGCTAATCCCGCTCTGGCTGGTGCTGCTGGCGTTGC
>Ga0210409_10000696_pt1 | contig 50048 bp, 37 predicted proteins | sample IncBWH17MmetaG_FD_161649 | JGI IMG/M metagenome (GOLD analysis project Ga0210409, IMG submission 161649) | Forest soil microbial communities from Barre Woods Harvard Forest LTER site, Petersham, Massachusetts, United States - Inc-BW-H-17-M | ecosystem: Environmental > Terrestrial > Soil >... | reverse complement strand
CAACGCTGTTCAGGAGACACAACAATGATGCTCGCCGCCCTGGCCCTGGTCGCCATCGTCACCCAGGATAGCGCCGCCCTGCGCGCCGCACCGCGCGATTCGGCCCAGCAGCAAGCCGTGCTGTGGCAAGGCGACAGCCTGGAAGTGCGCGGCGAGAAGATGGACTATCTGCAGGTCTACGACCACCGGCGCGAACGCGGCGGCTATATCCGTGCCTCGCAAGTACGGACCCAGTCGCTGGAGCCGAAAGACGCGCCCGACCTGCTGGCAGTGGTGCGCTTCCTGCGCGACACGCCGGGGGCCGAGGCGCTCGGCATCAGCTACGCCGCGGCCTACCTGAAAGCCGCACCGGCCGAGGCCATCGGCCCCGAACCCTTCGATGCGCTCGGCACCATGGCGGACCGCCTGGCGCGCCGCGCCTCCGCCAAGCGGGGGAAAACCGACGACGCCGTATTGTCGGCCCACCTGGAAGTGGCATCCAGCTACGGCATAGCCATGCAGGGTTTCGAGCGCGACGGCCGCGTCCAGCTGTGCTACAACGGTGAAGCCTTCCGCCGCGTGCTGGCCATGAAATCGAATGACGGCCAACGCGCCCGCGCCGCCCTGGCGCTGACCCGGCCCGAATGCGTAGACCCTAACATCACGCCCACCGACCGCAACAGCCTCGACGCCTGGCGCGCCGACGTCCTCGACCGCGTGCAACTGACAGAATTGCCCGAATACGAGAAAAACCGCCTGCACCTGCGCCGCGCCGGCGTCTGGGCCAGCATCGCCTTCGAGCGCGCCAGGCTGCGCCAGCCTGCCCAGGACGCAGCCAACCGCGCCTTGCAGGAACTGGCAGCAGTCAACAAGACAGAAATCGCCGAGCCGGACGCGGCCGCCTATACCGACGCCGCCGTGCGCGTCGCCGCCTCGCGCTGGGCAGCTGAACCCGAACCCGTCGCCGCTACCGCCGGCGGCCTGGCGGTCATCACCGCACCGGGTGAAAGCGGCGAAACCTGCGTCACGCTGGTAGATGCCAAGCACGATCAAAAAAATCCGCTCTTCAAACGCTGCACCTACGGTCTGGTCTGGAAAGCATCGGTCAGCGTCAACGCCCAGCAAAGCGCACTGGCGCTGGCTGTGCAGCCGCTCGACTCATGGCGCGAGCTGTGGGTATTCCATCAAGGAGACAAAGGATGGAGCGTCGACATCCTGCCGCCGGCCGCCAACGCGCCCGATGTCGGCTATCTGGAGTTCGCCGGCTGGGTGCCCGGCAGCGCGAAGATGCTGGCGGTGCGCGAGGCGCGCGTCGACGGACACTTCAAACGCAGCTTTGAAGTGCTACGGATGGATTCCATGGATGTCGAAAAACAGGCCGACAACCCGCGCTCGCTGAGCTTGTTTTACAAATGGCAGGATCCGGCCTGGAAACGGGGTACTTTGAGCCTGCGGTGATGAATGCAGAGGGATCGCTCATAAGTAGTCATCGATTGACGAAATTGATTAAGTATGCGATCTTGGCATCCATGATATTTTTCTACGCACAAACACCAGCGATTATTCGCACCATTCAGACAATGGTGGGATAGCGCTTGTTTTGCAGTAGCTAAAAACCCGCCCTCGAGGCGGTTTTTTTTCGACTGCTTCCTGGGAGTCCCCCAAGCAAACAGGAGGTGTGAATGAAAACCAATGCTCCAACCCTGCACATGGTCTGCGGGAAAATCGCGTCCGGGAAATCGACCTTGGCCCGGCAACTCGCTGACCAGCAAAAGACATTGCTCATCAGCGAAGATGAATGGCTGAGCCGGCTTTATCCAGGCGAGATCAGCGCATTGAACGATTATGTACGGTGCTCGGCCAGACTGCGCGACGTCATGGGCAAGCATATCGAGCAGCTGCTTCATGCAGGAAACTCAGTCGTCCTGGACTTTCCGGCGAATACGCCAGGCACCCGCCAGTGGATGCGAGACGTCTTTGAGAATGCCGGCGTTGCCCATTGCCTCCATTATCTGAACGTCTCGGATGAAGAGTGCAAATTACGGCTGCGTCGCCGCAATCAAGAAGGTTCGCATCGATTCACGACCAGCGAAGCGGAATTTGATGCGATCACCCACTACTTTGTCGCACCGTCCAGCGATGAGGGCTTCAACGTCGTTGAGGAATGATTTGATCCGTGCATGCGAATTCAGATGATCGGATACAATCTCCCCAACCTTGGAAAAACATCCAATCCAATCAAATTGACTGCATTTGTCACAATTGTGATCGGATTGGTTATTTTTATCCAATAGCTGCAGACTATAATTTTCATGTCTTCCCTCCCCATTTATAGCGAGCCATCAAGCCATGAAATTGACCAGCCAGAGTTTTTCCGACAACACCGCCATTCCCGGCGAGTTCGCCTTTGCGGTAATCGATCCCGCAACGCATATCGCGCTATCCAGCAACCGCAATCCTCATCTGTCCTGGAGCGAGGCGCCCGCCGGCACCCAATCGTTCGCCTTGATCTGTCACGATCCGGACGTCCCGAGCAGTGGCGAGGACGTAAACCAGGAAGGCCGGGAAGTTCCGTCGTCGCTGCCGCGCGTTGATTTCTTCCACTGGCTGTTGCTGGACATTCCTTCGGCAACGCGTGAAATCCTCGCCGGCAGCCACAGTGACGGCGTTGTACCAGGCGGCAAAGCCGGCCCTGCAGCGCCCGATGGCTGGCGTCATGGCATCAACAGCTATACCGACTGGTTTGCCGGCGATGAACAGATGAGAGGCGACTATCACGGCTACGATGGCCCATGCCCACCATGGAACGACACGCTGCTGCATCATTATGTGTTCACGCTATATGCACTCGACCTGCCCGGCCTAAGCGTCAATGCTCCCTTGAACGGCGCCAGCCTGCGCGACGCGCTCGCTGGCCACGTGCTGGCGGAAGCCAGCCTTACCGGAACCTACACGCTTAATCCCCATTTGCAAAAAAAGTGAGGCATTTGCAGGCATATGAAAGCGATCGCAGACGACGGATCGACATCCGCCCCGCCCAAGCCGGCTGAGCGTGCCGGAGAAACCATGTGGCAGTTGCCATCAGGTGCTCTGGTCGCTCGCCGCGGGCTGTGCACGCTTGCCCAGCCGTGCCTGCGCCGGCCACAGCATGCGCGCGGTTTCCGCTTTTTCGACGCCACGCTGCTGCTGCTGGTTTCAGGCCAGATGACGCTCGACGATGGCGAAGTTGTGCTGGTATTGAATGATCCCTTGACGCTCACGGCAATGGCGCAAAACGCCTGCGCAGACATCAAGAAAATCCCTGGCGGCGCCGACCAGACATTTCGCTCCGTGTTCCTGGCGTTTGCACCGGAGGTGATCCATGAATTCCACCGGCGCCATGAGAACGACATGCAGCCATCCCCGACAGTCGCTCACGGCTGCCAGATAGCGCTCGACAGCGATCTTGCCGATACGCTGCAGCATTGCCTGCGCGGCATGTATTCGGCAAAGCTCAGCGAGCGCGAACAAATGCATCGCCTGCTTGGCTTGCTGCTTGCCCTGGCTGAGCGCGGCTGCCGTTTTTCCCGTCCCTCGACGCAACGCATCGGCGATCGCCTGAAAGCTTTGCTCGCCGACGCCCCCGCACATCAATGGACCACCGCCAAGGCCGGCCAGGAACTTGCCATGAGCGAAGCCACGCTGAGGCGACGGCTGGCTGCCGAAAATTTGCGCTTCGAAACCCTGCTGCTGGATATTCGCATGCATCACGCGATGAGCCTCCTGCAGACCACCGGCTGGGGCGTTCAGCAGATTGCGGAAGCCTGCGGATATCGCGCCAGCTCGCGATTCTCCCTGCGCTTCCGAGAACGTTTCGGATGCTCGCCGTCGCAGGTGCGATGATTTTTCCAGCTCACCCTTATGCATCACATTTGAGGTTATTCAGACTTCTCTGTGGGCAAAGGGGGACCTATCCTTGCCAAGAGTTAGGGTGGGCACGCTTTTGTGCCCACGCGGATGCCGCTACAGCGTGGGCACAAAAGCGTGCCCACCCTACACACGAAAGCATTTTTTGCTCCCATAGAGAAGTCAGATGAATCAAATTTAATGACGATGGAATTGCATATGACAGCAGACAAGCATTTTTACGAACCGTCCAAAGGACATGGATTGGCGCACGATCCCTTCAACGCGATTGTCGGCCCGCGCCCGATCGGCTGGATCGCGTCGCATGCGGCCAACGGCGCGCTGAACCTCGCGCCCTACAGTTTCTTCAATGCGTTCAACTACACGCCGCCCATCATCGGCTTTGCCAGCGTCGGCCGTAAGGACAGCTTGATCAATATTGAGCAAACCGGTGAATTTGTCTGGAACCTGGCGACCCGTCCTCTGGCGGAGGCAATGAATCTCAGTTCAGCGGCGGCGCCGCCCGACACAGACGAATTTAGCCTGGCCGGCCTCACTCCCGTGCCGGGACGTATCGTCAAGGTGCCGCGCGTGGCAGAAAGCCCGGTGGCGTTCGAGTGCCGCTGCAGCCAGATACTGCAATTGACCAGCGCCGCCGGCGGCAAAGTTGAAACCTGGCTGGTGCTGGGCGAGGTGGTCGGCGTGCACATCGATCAGGCGCTGCTGAAAAACGGCAGTTACGATACGGCGGCCGCGCATCCGATCCTGCGCGGCGGCGGGCCAGCCGACTATTTCGAAGTGCTGGAGGAATCCTTGTTTCATATGCGACGCCCGGCATATCCTTGATATCCCGGCGCAGCGGGATAACACCGCTGCGCTGATCGTCAAGCTTACTTGGCGTGCGGTCCACCGATACCCCAGCCGCCGGTACTGCACAGGGCATCAAAGTCGTGCGCAAGATCAGCCAGGGCGATCGCCCCCAGCCTCTCTATGATTAGTGTTTCCGCCTGGCGTAATACATCATCCAGCGCGGCGTTGACTACGCGCTCGACAGCACACTCAGGATTATCGCTCTCGTTGCCGATGGCAAAAACCTGCGGGCCGCCGACGGCCTTGTGAACATCCAGCAGCGTGATTTTTTTCAGATCGCAAACAATCGTCCAGCCGCCGCCGTGCCCCTTTTCCGAGCGCACGTACCCCGCTTCCCGCAGGCCCGCCATGGTGCGCCGGACCACCACCGGATTGGTATTGAGCATGCGGGAAATCTGCTCGGACGTGAACGGCTGGTCGTGCCGCGCCATGTGCAGCAAGACATGCAGCATGCGGGAAAGTCGGCTGTCGCTTCTCATCGGGTACGCCTAAAAGTTGAATGGGCCAGTAATAGCAGCCGAATGTAACATTATAAGTTGCAAGAGCACCACTCTCAAGTTATCATGGAACTTCAATAGTTTCGTGACATGGATCACGCAAGGGAATTCCGTACGCGCCTGCCTTGGCAGCGCAATCGGGCCAGCCTGCGCCTCACTCCTGTCCATCAGTGGAAACCAATCATCGAAAGGAGCATTCATGCAGTATGACGTGATTATTATTGGAGGAAGCTATGCCGGCCTGGCGGCGGGAATGCCGCTGGCGCGCGCACGCCGCAAGATCCTGGTAATAGATGGCGGACAGCGGCGCAATCGTTTTGCACAGCACTCACACGGCTTCCTTACCCAGGATGGCGCAGACGCAGGCGCAATCGCAGCCAAGGGGCGCGAGCAACTGCTCGCCTACGACACCGTACACTGGCTGGAAGGGAAAGCCAGCAGCGCCGAACGAACCGAACATGGCTTTCGCGTCCAGATCGAAGGCATGCAACCCCAGGAAGCCAGGCGGCTGGTGCTGGCGACCGGGGTCGTCGATCTGCTGCCGGATGTGCCCGGTCTGGCCGAACGCTGGGGCAGCCACGTATTCCACTGCCCCTATTGCCACGGTTACGAGCTGAACCAGGGACAGATCGGCGTACTCGCAAGCTCGCCCATGTCGATGCATCTGGCGCTGTTGCTGCCCGACTGGGGAACGACGACGTTCTTCTTGAACAGCGCCTTCGAACCAGACGATGAACAGCTTCAGAAACTCAAGGCGCGCGGCGTCAGGCTGGAACGCAGCCGCATAAGCCGGATCGAAGGCGCGCTTGACCTGATCATGCAAGACGGCCGCGTGGTGAAGCTTGACGGACTGTTCACGGCAACCAGGCTGGAGGCGGCCAGTCCGATCGCCGCCATGCTCGGCTGCGAATTTGACGACGGACCGCTCGGCCGCACAATCAAGACCGATCTCATGAAGGCAAGCACAGTGCAAGGTGTTTACGCCTGCGGCGACGCGGCACGGCCGGGCGGTTCGCTGCCTTTAGCGGTCGGCGACGGCACGATGGCGGGCGCTGCCGCGCATCAGTCACTGATCTTTGGCGGCTATTGAACGCTATGGGAGTGCGGCGCCAGGCGCTTCTGCAGGAGCAACCACAGCGCCGTCTATGCCATGCCGCGCCAATGCCGCGGCGACAAACCCGTCAGCTTTCATGTCTTCCACGAACTGCGCAAGATAGGCTGCAGCCTCGGCTCCCCTGCTCTTGGGCACACCCATCGCCTGGCGGATCACCATGAAGCGCTGGTCCAGCAGCCGCAGTCCGCTGAGGCGCCGAGCGTCGGCCTCAAGCTGCTGCTTCACCCCGGCAGCCACCTCGGCATGCGTTTCAATAAAGGTATCGACGACCGTGGGAGAAGAAGGAGATCGCAGGATCTCCGCTTGCTTCAATTCGCGCGTCAGGTACAGGTCGTAGGCGCTGCCGGCACCCACCACCACGCGCATGCCTGGCGCATCAACTTCCTCATTGCGGCGGATAGGAGAATCGTCTTTGACCAGATAGAAACCTTCGATCAGGACATAAGGCGGCGTGAAGGCAATCTGGGCGCCGCGTTTAGGGTCGATTGCAAAGAAGCCGATGTCCGCATTGCCGGCAGCGACGGCATCTACCGATTTTCCGGCGGTATCAACCACCAGCAGCTCAAGCTCCAGCCCCAGCCGAGACGCGAACTCTCGCGCCAGATCGACCGACACTCCGCGTGGCGCTCCAGACGCGTCTTTACCGGCCAGAATCGGATTGCCCAGGTTGATGGCGGCGCGCAGCTTGCCGGTAGGTGCGAAAGCAGGCCTCAATGCATTTGCCACGCCCGGAGTCGCAGCGCCGGCGCCAGCCGCCGCTGGCGGCATGGCCATCGCCGTTGCCGACAATGCACCTGCGATCAACAGGCCGCGCCGGGATATCTTGATGTCGCTGAAGTGGTCCATGCTGTTCGCATCCTCAAGGCTAATAGATTGGCGGCGCGGAAGGCGTGCCGCCCAATTGCAGACACCGCAATAAAATACCACATTACCCATTTTTGAAAATTTCAGAGAACACGGCAAAAGCATCACCCGTTTTTCCGTCGCGCATAAGCTACGCAGCTAACTGAGGTCAGAGTGAACTTTCTGCGCGCCTTTTGCAGAAACTTCACTCTGCCCCCACTTCGCGGACTACGAAGCGCACACCTCGCTGCCAGAAAAATCTGCGTAACGCATCCTGTCTTTTTCCGAATCCGTCATCAGTGACCTCGCGTCCAGGCTCCTGTCAGAACTGACAGGTGTATTTCCATTTTTTTTAACCGATACTCGCTGCTGACACATGCCTTGCTGACATATCGAGCGTGTCGTCGATAGCCATACCCGTGCTACCTAAGCATTCCATGCTGCCCACAAGGCAGTTCACCAATCAAGAAAGGTGCTACTCATGAAAATTCTTTTCGCCCTGAAAAACAAGCTCTCCTCGAAGAAAAGCCTGAAGGCATTTGCCTGGTATATCTGGTACTGATACCGGCAAACCATTATCTGATCACAGGAATGCGGTTGGAGATTCCACCGGCGTTTGGTGAAATCCCAATCGCTCCTCCGTACGAGGACATTCGTCTCACGGAGACCATCGATGTCTAGTACCGGCAAGAGCACCCGAACCACCGTTTTTACGCCGCGCCTCCAGGCCCTCTTGCACGACCATTGCGGTGAAGACCTCTTCCGGCTGGATGACAGCACCGTTGGCGTCGCCGGCACCGCCCTGACCCATCAGATCCTCAGCGCCAGGCCGGCCACCGAATTCGAGCGCCCGACATTCAAACCCCTGCACGGGCGCTCCATACCTCGTACCGATGCCGCCAAGCTGATGCAAGCCATCGGCAGCGATGTGCGGGCGGCATTGAAAACGCCTGCATCAAAAACAACCGACCTCTCCGGCGCATGGCCGCATGTCGGCCACGTCTATCTGCGCGATCTCCTGCTCGGCGCCGACCCATACCGGCTGCGCATCCTCATGGACCGCGCGCTGGAACTGACGCCCAAACTGACCTGGGCGCTGATTGCCGCCGGCGCAGTGCCGTCCGTGCCGCTACGCCCGGGAGCATCCGCCATCGCCAAACTGACCGCCAATGCCGCGACCTACAACGACCGCCGCTATGCCATGGGCCTCTACCGGCGCACCGCCGCCCCGGTCTGCTTCACCATCTCCACGCTGGTCGCCAACGCACTGTGGCTAGGCTCGCCATTTGACGACGACACATCGAACCGGAACATCCTGCATGAAGCCATGCGGCTGCTGCCGCCGTCATGGAACATCTTGCGCAACGCCTCCCCCGAATATACCGCCCTCGATTCCCGCATCGGCCCGAACGACGACATCCTGATCTTGCCGTTTCTCAGCCATCGCGACCCGGCAATCTGGGACGACCCCGACCAGTTCCGCCCCGAGCGCTGGGACAGCATCGACCCCGACCAGCAGCCCGGCTACCTGCCGTTCGGCCATACATCCGAACGCTGCTGGGGGCGGCACATGGTGATGCCGCTGGCTGAGAGGCTGCTTGATATCCTGCGGGGCAATGGTCTTGCGGTCAGTCCGCGGCAAATTACGGCTGAGGTGCCGCTTACCGGGTTGCTTGGGGTCTTTCAAGTCAACATCAGCAGGCAATGAACTGCGCGAGACTTTCGCACGTCGGTAGTCCCTTTCCCAGAAGGCATCAATGCTCTCCGTGACGATCGCCACCGCGGCAGACGGCACACATGCGGTCGCTCCCGACAACGTCAAGCGTGCCGACGTGGCCAGACCAACGCTTTCGACTCCACTGTTCGATATATCAGCGTTTTGCTTTTCGCCCAAACCCGCCGTCTTCGGTCGCAGTCTTGATAGGATGACGCTGCGAACGCTCAGGCTTTTTGGGGGCGAAAAAAATGCCCGCGAACCTTGCGGCAGCGGGCTGAATCCAAAACTTAGGGAGAGTTGGAGGAGACGAATTCAATATAGTCCGGCCATACCAACTCTTCACGTCTATTTACAGCCTTTTACAGCAGCAACAGTTCCTTACAACTGGCGAAAGAAAAGGCCCCGGGCCGATGAAAACGCTGGGCTTTGCTATACCGTTCAACCGAAGGTTCTAGGCAGTAACCTCGCTCAAAGCCGCTTTACGAGTATTCTGTCCAGGAGCTTGGGTATGGAAGAAGTCAATCGTTTGCCCTTCGGCACACGCAAAATAACGATCAACCGAGTCAAGAGTCACCGTCGCACCGAAGTGCTTCCCGTTGCCAACGGATGGATCACCACCCATTGTTGCGTTGTTGATGGTTACAATCCCTTGATTTCGATTTATGGCTGCTTGCAGTACTTCCTGTACATTTACAACCTGGCTTTGATCTTGATTTCCCCCGTTGAGGGCACCATACACAGCAAATTTTACGGTAAGGACTGTCATAATAATTAACCTCCCATTTTTATAAAAATGATCGCATCAAATATATTGTCACCGTAGTGACAGCACGAGGCCTAGCCGTTGCATCGTAGTTTGACTATCCCCACACAACTTGAAATCGCAATTAGTCGATCACAGTGGGAGATTGCAATGCGCGATGCAACCAATACAGAGTAGTCTAATAAACTGGGAAAGCATCTGTTAAATGTGACAGGCGGGTTAACATCGACAGCCTGTCCAGACTGCCGACGTATTTAGCGTTCTTCACGATTAGGCAAAAGTAGAAGCGAAGACTCACCTAGGACTCCCCTAATGGTTTGAACGCAGTTGAAGTGGGCCATTGCTCCATGCTCGATAACACGCTTGCCTATTGGCTCGATGGTTATTTCCACGCATTCAAATTTTTTCTGACGCTGTTTTCCCATTCCAATATCAACTTTATTAGTTTCGCTTCCGTTTTTGCTCCACTGCCGCATCGCTTTCTTTGCGCCTATGTGCGCACGCCTATACAACCAACAAGAGATCGATGCAGAATACAAAAAGCCTCGAACCAGTGAAGGTGCGAGACTTTGAAATTTGGTGCCGGCGGCGAGGAGCGGTCGCTTTTACGAAGATCGTGCGGGCTTATCTCTGTTTATTTGCATCCAAAACTGATAATCATCTAGCCGTCCTCCTTCGGCAAGCGCCGAGCAGTAAAGTCATGGTGCGAACCTCACTTTACCCAGGAGAACGGCGATGTTATTTTGCGGCATAGACCTTCATTCGAACAACTGTTTCGTCGTCATCAGCGATGACGACGACAAGGTCCTGTATTCCAGGCGCCTGCCCAATAATTTGGATCAGATCTGCGCAGCACTGGATCCGTATCGAACGAATTTGTTCGGCGTGGTCGTGGAGTCGACCTATAACTGGTATTGGCTTGTCGATGAATTAATTGAAGCAGGTTACCCGCTGCACCTGGCCAACACTACTGCGATCAAGCAATACGATGGGCTCAAGCATCGCGGCGACGAATCAGATGCCCGCCATCTGGCGCATATTCTGCGACTGGGATTGCTGCCTGAAGGTCATATCATGCCGCGGGCTACACGCGCGGTTCGTGATCTGGCGCGCAAGCGTATGCAACTGGTCCAGCAGCGTACGACGCAGATCGTTTCGATCGAAACCTGTCTGGCGCAGCAAACCGGAGGGCGTCTCTCCACTAACGACGTGAAACAGTTAACCGATGCCCATGTAGACGCTATGTCGTTCGGTGCGGCCGATTCAATGGGGCTCAAAGCAAATCTGGCGGTGATGCAGGCACTACAAACGCAAATCGATACTATCGAAAAGGCATTGTCGAAACATTGCCGCAGCAATCCGGGATATCGATTACTCAAAACCGTCTCCGGTATCGGGCCGATCCTCGCCACAGTCATTCTTCTCGAAACCGGCAGCATCGAACGATTTGCGGATGTTGGCAACTACGCCTCTTATTGCCGCTGTGTAGACAGCGTTCATGTCTCGAATGGAAAAAAGAAAGGCGAAGGCAACACGAAGAACGGGAATCGCTATCTGGCTTGGGCTTACGTTGAAGCTGCCAATTTTGCGATTCGTTACTGCGAGCCGGCGCGCAAATTCTATCAACGCAAGAAAGCCAAGCGCAACAGCATCGTCGCCATCAAGGCAGTGGCGCACAAGCTGGCGCGCGCCTGCTTCCACATGTTAAAGACAGGAGAGCAGTTCTCAATTGAGCGCTGCTTTGCGTAAGGTTGGCAACGGCCGGCAAGCCAGAACGTGGGTTGGACTTCGAGCCATCAAAAACTGATTGGACTCCGTGCCGTTTGCCATTGTTGTTTGGTCCGAAGGAAATGAATCGTCCGACATGTGAGCCACAAGGGTCTGGAACTGCGATGCAGAAGCCATAGAACTGTCCCACAATTGGACACAGGCCGGTACCGAGATGCTTCTGGGGCAGTTGAACTGCCAGGGCGAAGACAGTAGTAATGCTTCTGCTTGATCCATATGGGTGACTGGTGCGATTCACGCAACCATACACTGAAGCAAAGGGCACGAAGTCAGCCAACAGGACGTGACGGCGATGGCTTGATGAATTTGAGATATCGCGAAATATTGCGAGTGGTAAGTTCGTACCCTTGACAACGGACGGCTAATGGATGACCCACGTATAGACCACAATCCTACTCGATATAGTGAATGGGAGATTGGAGTGATCGACGTGGCATTATTAGATATTATTCGACGCTGGCATCTTCGTGACCAGGTCTCCTTGCGGGAGATCGCCAGGCGCTTGGGGATCTCCAGAAACACCGTCAGATGCTATCTACACTCAGAAATCGTAGAGCCGGCTTATCGGGATCGACGCACTCCCAATGCTCTTGATCAGTACGCCTTCAAACTTTCATTCTGGCTTAAAACCGAAACGACAAAATCTCGAAAACAGCGGCACAGCTTAAGACAGATCCATGTTGATTTATGTGAGCTAGGCTTTGAGGGATCCTACGACCGGGTTGCCGCCTTTGCGCGACAGTGGCGAGTGGATTAGTTGGACAGGGTCAATTCTGCAAGCAAAGGAACACCGTGCACCAACATTCCTCTCACCACAACGCCATTTACAGTTATCTTAAATGCCAGGTACTGGATCACAAGGACCCGCGCAGTACTCAGCGATACAACCATCTGGAGATCGATATGCCCGACCGTTGCCGTCGGGAAGATCGGCCGGAAATCGACATGATGGCAAGAAAATCCCCCCAGAAACGAAAAAAGCCACCGATTAAGGTGGCTTTGATTTCTTGTCCATGCTCTGAAACCCGCATGGATACTACGTGTACTGGCGAGGGTGGGATTCAAATCATATTCTCCAGCCCTTATAAATAAACGACTTCCTCCGTTGAAATATAAAAAGAACCCCCAGAAGTACCCCCAAATTATTTTGCTACCCAGTCTAAATTGACTAGTGCTTTTATACGCTGATTACTCACGCTCAATCTTTCAAAAAAATTTAACGACTGTTGGAAAATTGAGACGTATTGCGTTTATTAGCGGATGAACGAGCTCATTGCATCACTACAGCTATCTATTTTTAATGGGAGCAATGGGGGCAGATTATTAAATCGGCCAGTGGGCCTTACACGTACGGAGAAAAGCTGCCTCCAGGAACTCGCTCCCGAATCTTAAAACCCGCCCCCAGAAATGCAAAATTATGTGGGCTAACTTTTAAGATCGGCAAGATTACCGCCGTCAATTTACTCATTATTTAAAATTGTAGCGAACTCGGTCGCCATCCGTAAAACCAATGCGCGCTTCGACTCAGATAAGTTTTGTAGACATGCGATCAGGCTCGCAGCTTGGTCACTTGGATGATTAGAAGTATCCCGCAACAGATCTTCCATTGGGAAATCCAAAGCTCCAGCCAACGTAGATAGTCTCCCAAGAGATGGCGATATCCCCCCCGTTTCCAAGCGCGAAACGCTCTCTTTCTCGATTCCCAGCCTTTCCGCCAGTTCTGCCTGGGTCAATCTCAATTCTTTACGCCTTGCCGCCAAACGTGCGCCAACCAGTTTGGAGAGATGCTTGTCGCGCTGTTTTGCCTGATCTTCCAAGAGGAGTCCCTCCATGTCATTCGATGACATGGAGTGTTGGCTCATCTCAACCCCACATAAATGACATATAATGCAATTTATGACGTAATATGCATTTTTCAAAGTTTTTTTTACTCAACGAGATAAAAACTCCAATTCATGCGAATTGCCTCGCCAAAACTCTATGATTAAATTGAATTTACCCCCCATCGAAGAAGTGAGGCACATTGTTCTTGATATGATGCCTGTGATCGCACCCAATGCCGATCCTGAGACCATTCAAAAATCCATTATCTTTGCCGAGAATCTTGTCGTGTTGTTTCATCTTGCAAAGTTCGGAGCAACGACGGAAACAGTCTTAAAGATAATGTTGTCAGGGATGATTTCGACCACTGATTTTGCCGATAGGGATTGGCATTAGGAGATTTGAAAAACAAGCCAAACGCCATTGACGGCACAGCAGACCATGTCATCGCGACGCTCTGCGGGCAAGGCAATTATTCCATGATTTCATATCGCTGATCGCAGTCCCCCCCACGCCTGCCGGCTTCGTTAAATGCACTGCTTTTAACGCAGTTAGCAAAAATGCCAAGTCCCCAACGTGCACGGGGTTCGCGGGGGAACTTACTGCAACGGTTTGACGCAAAATGACGCACTTTTGAACTGAACCCTTGCAACTGGACCAGGCTGGGGAACCCGCTTTTTCGTCTTTTTCGTGCCTAATTTCTTCTTTTGGTCGAATCCAATGCGGCGGCATTCAGGACACCATAATCCCCTGTGGGCGTACATGTCTGCTTACCGTGATCCCAATTAATAGATTTTCCTAGTAGAAAACTCAACATCTAGGGCTATCAGAAAACGAATTACTTTACTGAAAAGGCCCTACCTCAGAGTCAAATATTTCTTTCAGTCGAATGCTGTCTTGCCCCATGACAAAATGAATGAACTGTTCTGCCGGCATGGGTTTTCCCAAATAATATCCTTGCATCATGTCGCATGAATGATTTCTCAGGAAATTAAGTTGGTACTCATTTTCCACTCCCTCGGCTACAACTTCCAGGCGCAAACTATGTGCCAGCGCAATAATACTTTTAACGATGGCGGCGTCGTCCAGGTCATGAGGAATGTCGTGCACGAAAGACTGATCTATTTTGATGATATCGACAGGAAAGCGTTTTAGGTAAGCAAGCGAGGAATAACCGGTACCGAAATCGTCGATAGTCAGTCGTACCCCGAGAGAGTGCAGCCGATGCAGTGCCTGTAAATTATCTTCGGCGTTTTCCATCAGAGTACTCTCAGTGATCTCCAGTTCAAGTAAATGCGGGGGTAAGCCGGTTTCCACCAGGACCTGTTCCACAGTAGCAGTAAAATCCGATTTTAGCTGTCGCACAGAAATATTCACAGCCATCCTCATTGCCGGCATGCCCGATTTGATCCAGCTTTGTAACTGAACACATGCGGTACGCATCACCCAGGCGCCAATGATATTGATCAGGTCGGTTTCTTCTGCAAGCGGGATGAATTCTTTGGGAGCAAGCATGCCTCGGGTCGGATGCTGCCAACGCACCAATGCTTCCATGCCAACGATGTGACCTGAATCGAAGCGGACTTGCGGCTGATAAAACACCTGCAGTTCTTTCCGACTCAAGGCATCGCGCAAATCGCTTTCCAAGCGCATGTGTTCAGACATTGAGTGTTCCATGGAAGCTTCGAAAAACATGAAACCGGAACTGGCTTTCTTGGCACGGTACATTGCGGTATCGGCATGTTGCAGCAACGTTCCCACATCGGCGCCGTCCTGAGGATAGAGAGAAATACCGATACTGGCGCTGACGACGATACCGTGGCCAGCGATCAGAAAGGGCTTGGATAAGGATTGGCAAATTTTCTGGGCAACGATAGTTGCTATATTCGAAGTCGCCATATCCGCCAGCACGACGGTGAATTCATCGCCACCCAAACGGGCTACGCAGTCGACGACGCGCACGCTACGCTGAATTCGGCGTGCCACGGCTATCAACAATTGGTCACCGATATCGTGACCGAGCGTGTCATTCACGTATTTGAAACGATCCAGATCCAAGAACAGCACTGCCGCGCCATTCCCGCTCCGCTGCGCCTGTTCAATACAGCGCTTTAGCTGATCAAAAAACATGGCCCGGTTCGGCAAGCCGGTCAACGAATCGTTGAAGGCCAAGTCGCGCACTCGCCTCTCTGCGCGATTGGCTTCGACAATGCGACGCACCCGTTGCGGCAGGACGGCAAAGTGGATCGGCTTGGGTATATAGTCGCTGGCGCCGGCGGCGAACGCACGCTCTACCGACAGATTGTCTTCCAGGCCAGTAATGATCAATATAGGAATGTTTTGACGATTGGGCAGCTCTTGCATTCGAGCGCAAGCGGTAAAGCCATCCATGACCGGCATCACGGCATCCATCAATATGACGTCTGGCTTTATACGCCTGAGGACACGTAATGCCTGGGCGCCATTTTCTGCCTCCGCCACCCGGAAACCGTCTCTTAACAAAGTATAGCGTAGGGCACTGCGGGTGCTGCGATCATCATCGACCACCAGCACCAAGGCACTACCTTCCGTCGGCTTTGTGCTGAAATAGTTTTTACTTGATACCTCACTGAAAAGCAAAGCTGCTACATCGTCGAACGCTGTACGCAATTGCGATAGCAAAGGATGAATCTCATCGATCTGCCCAGCCAGCTCCAGTTCTTCTACTTTCTTCGCCAACTGGGTCATAGTGGTGGCTCCCAGGTTGCCGCTGCTACCCTTGATGGCATGAGCCAACGAGCGCACTGTATCTGCGTCTTTCTGTGCTACAGCCTTCTCCAGTTGTTCTAGATTGAGCGGCATATCTTCCAGATAGGGCGTTACCGCATGTTGCAAGCTGGGCCCCAATATCTCTCGCAGTTTATCGAATACGGTTCGATCCAAAGGGCTGCCTTCAGCCTCGACCAGGTTAGCCGCCATCAACACCGTTTCAGGCTCCGTTGCCTTAGATCCGGCAGCTTGAATCAGCCAGCGCTCCAGCTTGTGCCGCAATTCAATCAAAGTGATTGGCTTTGCTAAGTAATCATCCATCCCTGCGGCCAAGCATTTTTCCACATCGCCGCTCTGGGTATTGGCAGTCATGGCGACGATTGGCGTGTGCCGCGCTCCAGATTCTTCGATATTCCGGATTCGCGCTGTGACCTCATATCCATCCATCTCAGGCATATTGCAATCCATGAGAATTAGGTCAAAATGGTTGCGCCGAATGGCCTCAATCGCCTCCCAGCCGTTGTCGACGCATTCGCAGAAACAATCGCTCATGACAAGCATGCCGGTAGCTACCACTTGATTGGTGCGATTATCATCGACTACCAATACTCGGTATTTCGTCACCTTGGCAGGCAGTGCGTCCGGCAGATGTGCGGCAAAGATATCGGCGGTGTCTGATTTTCGGTCCGGCCGCGCCGGCTGAATTGCCTCCAATAAGCGCTGCAGGCGTAGCGGCTTGTCCAGATAGGCGTCGATCTCTTTAAATTGTGCGTCTTTCGATGCCCAAAAATGCTGCAACAGCAGCAGGCGTGCCGTCGATAACGCAGGCACGGTTCGGATATACTGCAACAGGTCCGCGTCTTCGCCTTCTACCTGGGTGCGTTCGATGATGATCAGCTCATATGCCGTTTGCGTCGCCCGTCCCAGCTCTTCCCGCGCTTCCGCTGCACTGCAAGCTATGCGGCAATGCATCCCGCGGCTTGCCAGGCTCTGCATCAGAAATCTACGTACGATCTCGCTTTTTGCTGCAATCAGGACACGCATCCCATGCAAGTCCGGCTCCGGCGCCGCCAAGGCTAGCATCTCAGCCGACTGACAAACAATCGTGAACCAGAATGTGGCGCCTTGGCCTGGCGCGCTGGCCACCCCAATCTTGCCTCCCATCAGCTCCACCAGCTGTTTACAAATCGCCAGGCCAAGGCCGGTGCCGCCATACTGGCGAGCGGTTGCACTGTTCGCCTGGGCGAAGGAGTCGAATACATGGATAGCCGCATCCTGGTCCATACCAATCCCGGTGTCGCTCACTTCAATCCTCAGGCTGAAGCGTTCGCCGTTCTCCTCATTGCGGGAAATGCGCACCGCCACCTGGCCGTGTCCGGTAAATTTCAAAGCGTTTCCAACCAGGTTGATAAGAACCTGCCGCAAGCGCATTGAGTCGCCTTTGATCCGTTCCGGAACGTCAACTGCCAGCAGATAGCCGAGATCCAGCTCTTTTTCCCGGGCCTGCTTGGCCAACAAATCAAGGACTTCTTCCACCAACTTGCGCAAGTCAAAGTCGATCTGTTCCAGTACAAGCTTGTTAGCCTCCATCTTGGAAAAATCGAGAACATCGTTGATCAGATCGATTAGCGTATGCGCCGAACTCCAGGCCACCTCAACGCATTCCAGCTGTGACTTGCTGAGCCGCATTTCCCTGAGCATGTCCAGCATTCCCACCACGCCACTCAATGGTGTGCGCACTTCATGGCTGACAGTGGCCGCGAATTGGGCCTTCATCATTGCCGCGTGCAATGCCTGATCGCGTGACTGCTTTAATTCGATCTCACGCTCTTCCAGCACGGTCATCATTTTATTGAAAGCCTGTGCCATGTCTATGATGTCGCGCGGTCCCTCACGAGCTGCACGCATGCCCGACTCGCCAGCCTCAGCACGCCCCATTAGCTCGGACAACGCATTCAAAGGCCGGAGCAAATTGCGCGCCAAAAGGCGCATAATTCCCAGCAAGATGAGGGCAAAGGAGAGCGTAATTGCCAGATTTACCATCAGCAAGGAGAATACTAAGCGATTCATGGTTCCCTTGCCCAGCACGATATACACATATCCAAGAAGCTGCGGCTTTTTCTCCTGCAAATCGAACGGCGATGCAGCTTCATGGCCTTGATAGACCGGTGCGCCAAAGCGCCATTCCTTATCATCTTCCTGTTCCAACGTGGCTTCGGTGAGGGCGATACCGTGCTGCGGCCCTGGATTCGGCTTTTCTGTCCCGCCGGTTTTCGTTTCGAACAGCAAAACTTGGTGAGCAGTATCGGTAATCTCTACTTGCAGGACATCAGGAAACGCCAGCGTAGTGGCAACCTCTTCACGGACATTGTCCGCGGAATGGTAAAGCAAGGCCAGGGTGCTCTGGCGCGCCAGATTCTCTGCAATATGCCGCCCTTGCTCAATCAGATAACCCCGCACGCTGCGGTTGGTTTGCCAGGAATTCATCAAGGAGGAAAATACTGCCAGGGCCAGAATTGAAATGGTGACAATCGCCATCAACTGACGGCGAAACCCGGTGCGGCGTAAATAGGCTTGCAACATGGTGAACCCGTCAAGATTAGGAAAAAAATGGCGTCGCATACTGGCTGGCCGCGCGGATTGCATTTATATTGAATGGACAATCTCGTAGTTAAGGCTCCGGAAAAACGAAATCAAAACTGCGTTGTTGCTGATAATCGAGATTCAAGCCGATGTGGCTGGCGGTGCGCAGATTGACTGCCGTCAGCACTTCGCGCAGCGGGGACACGCCGCGCTTGCGCAAATCTCCAGACAGCGCCCCCAAGGCGGAACTGGCCAGATCGCGTCCCAGGCCCAGGTTGTTAGGGTACAAGGCGAACATGACACCTTTTTTGACATGCAGGAAGCTGCTGGAAAAGACAGGTAGCCCCTTGCTCCAGGATTCCTTCAGGACCAGCGGCAAGATTGTTTCATCATCGACCGTAGTGCTGTCCTGAGGCAGCCAGATTGCGTCCTGACGGCTATCGGCGCTGGCGAAAACAGCGTCGTAGAGATGTGCGGCTGACGCCAGGTCATGGGCTTCGCGCGCGATCAGTTCCAGTCCTTGCACCTTGGCAGCCTCGCGCGCGAGTTTGATCAGCCAGTCGCTATGCTGCGGATCGTAGATCACGGTCACTCTCTTTATGCTGGGCAGCAATTTTTTCAATAGTGAGAACAACAGAGCCGGATCCGGTGTCAAGCTGATGCCGGTCAGGTTGCGGCTCTCGTTTTCTGGCACCGATAGCACGCCACCGACCACCACCGCTATCTCCGGCGCCAATCCGGATGCAACCTTCAATCCTTGACGTCCCAGCGCTATCACCACCTTGACTCCACCGCGGTTCAACTGTGCATTTAGGTCCACAACATTGCTGTTTGGGCCGACGGGATAAGTGCTTATCGGTGTTTTTACTTGCTCTTGAATACCTTCGATGATCTTCGAAAAGATACTGCGATAAGGCTCCCCAATGTCTGGATAAATGACCGCAATCGCACCTTTGCCATCCAGAATTTCCTGTCGCCTTGCCGGTTCCAGGGTGGCCATGGCGGCCATCATCAACGGTTTGAGTTCATGGTGCGCAACGCGTATCTCAGTCATGTTTTCCTGTCGGTCCGACAAGCCGTTGACGACACCCATGGCTGGCCGGCCTTGATACTGATCGGTGCTTCCTTGAACCGCGTAACAGAACGTACATGAAAGCAAAAGAAGCACCCCCGTTTCGATCCGCGATACGGCAGCCAAGAAAATTCGGGGTAACTGAATCAGCACAGGTGGCTCACAGTTTGTGCTGAAACTGTACGTAAAAAGTACGGCCCGGCAGCGGAAAATCGAAAGGAATGTTGCCTGGAGCGAAGCTAGGCTCCCGGGCATCTCGATTAAACACGTTTAGCACCAATGCGCTGACGCTCCAGTTGCCAATCAATTTCTCCTTGCGTAAATTCAGATCCAGGGTGGTGTAATCGGGAATCTGGGGACGGCTATCGCCCGGCTGCCGTTTGCGGTCGAGCACGCGATCAATGGTGCCGCCAAATTGCCACAGGGGCGCGAAGCGCCAGTCGGCACGGCCGAACCAGCGCTGGTGAGGCGCCAGGCCAGCATCCTGGCCGGTGGTCTGATCAGTGGAATGTTGCAACGAATAACTGCCGGAAAGTCGTAGGTTGCGTGTTGCATCCCAGGTTGCTTCCAGTTCCAAGCCACGACCGGTTTGATCGCCGGTATTTTGTGCTGTCGATCCGGTCGAAGGATCAGAATTCGGTACAAATTGAATGATGTTGTGCATGCGATAATAAAACAAACTCAGATTGGTTTGTAGCGTCTGAGTCGGCTGCCACGAGAACGCCAGTTCGCGCGTGGTAATGGTTTCCGGCTTGAGGTTGGGATTGCCTATGGTGACCGGATTGTTGATGCTGTACTGCTCGGTGAACGACGGTGCGCGGAACGCGCTTCCATATAAGGCCTTGATTGAAAAATTATAAGCCGCGTCCCACACCAATGCCAGGCGCGGATTGACAGTGTTCCCGAAATCGGAATAGCGATCCTCTCGCACTCCAGAAGTCAGTGTCCAGTCTTTCGCCAGGGTCCACTCGTCCTGCGCAAACACGTAGCTGATAGTACGTTTGTGAGGGGTCAGGTATACGTCGCTGCTGCCGCTTACGTCAACGACGCTTGTTAGCGGAACGAACTCGACCCCAACTCCGGGAACCGCCACTATCCTGAAGTTCTTACTCTCGCTGGTCTGATACAGGTTTTCAATCCGATAGCCCGCACCGAGCCGGATCCGATGTTTGTCGAACCCGGTATAGAAGCCGGACAGGCTGAATTGACTGTCGCGCTCAGCATGTCCCGGGTTGCCGATAACGCCATTCGGAAAAGCCCCCGCGAAGGCTCCCGGCGGGAACAGCACCGTTGGCGGCGACGCCGGCAACTCGTTGACATCTTTCACAGACGCTTGCGCCGTGATGTCCCAATTGCGAAAAAAATTTGGATTGGAATATGTCAGGTCGGCATTCCAGCGTTGCGCCCTTACCCGCGCATCCGGATCAAGGCTGTTTGCCAAACCGACGCCCGTGCCGATCTCCTGTTCCTGGTAACCTGCACGAAACCGCCATAGGTCATAGGCGACATCAACTTGCATGTCCAGACTGTTGCGCATGAGTTGCTCGTGGCCAGGGGATAGCGAAGCCTGAGTTCCGAAAATCTTATCCAGGCTGGTTTGCGCATCAGCGTCTATTGTTCTATTTGCGCCGCCGGTGTGGCCTGCCTCAAAATAGATAGCCACATCCAGCGGTCCCATCTTACCGCCGTGCTGGAACCATGCATCGTGCGTGTCGAATGATCCGACCCTTGCTCCATACCCTGTGCCATTGATGTCGGCTGCGGTCTTGGTAATGATATTGATGACCCCGGCGAACGCATCGGCGCCATAGAGCGCAGATCCAGGGCCGCGGATCACCTCGATACGGGCTATAGTCTGGATCGGCACGCCACCCCAGGCAAAGTCGCGGTTGCCGAGAAAAGCATCGTTGATGGGGATGCCATTAACCAGCATCAATGCCTGAGGATTGTATAGCGTGGTGATGCCGCGGAATGAATAGATCGGGTCGTTGTAAAGGCCGGAGTAAGACACATGCAAGCCCGGTACGCTTTCCAAAGCCTGATTCATATTGGTCGCCCCCATCGCCTGGATATCCTGGGCCGTGATTACCGAGGCTACCGCCGGCGCCCGAGAGATATCTTGCTGGCTGCCGGTGGCTATACTGACGAACGCTTTGTTGCCGTAAGAAAGCACCAAATCGTCTTCGTCGGGATTTTGCTCAGCCGCCGCCACGGCGGCGCTCAAGAACAGAAGGGCCGCACACGGGATTTGAGAATGCCAGCGGTTTTTCATTGCTGCTCCATTCGGTGGAACTCAGATATCTTCGGAAGACGTCACGCCGCTATTTTTCCTGCCCTGCATCACCCGCCTCATTTTTTATTTTTGCTGCCATCGCCGTCGTCCTGGTCCTTGGTAATGCAGCTGCGAGCAGCGCAGCGGAAATGTCGCTCCCTCAGGGCGTTCACTCGCCTCCAGATAACAAGGCGGCATGCCTGCCATAAACGAAGGAAGCAGGAATAAATAGCACTCTCGCGGCGAGAATCCCATATCCAGTGGAATCGCCACGACTACGGCAGCGTAGTTAATCGGTAGCCGTCGCCCCAATCGGGACAACTCCCGCTCAATGTCGAAAGCAAGCCGCAGATAAGGACCCTGCGCTATTTTTTCGCTTTCCATGCGCGCGAGAATCGCTGGAATGCGCTCGTCCACCTGCAATGTCGCCACGGGACGGCCGTATCCCAGGATGCGTCGATGCAGCTGCAGCTCTTGTTGCAGCACTGCTTCCAGAGATTCGCCTGCATTTATGCGGTCATAGGCCCGGACCAGGAAATCTGCCGCGGCGAATTCCGGTTGCCATCCATAAATGCTGGCCTCCGAAACTGCGATGGCGGCGGCGATGCCAAGCGCACCGGTGCTGCGGGCGCTACCGGCCAGGGCAGCAACGCGATTGTTCCACAATCGGGGATCCGGGTAACTGGTATAAGTCCAGAGAGCATGCAGGACCGCTGTTTGTTCCGGCGAATAGCGGCGACCGGTAATGCCAAAGGCATACAGCGCTATCCAATCCATGTCTTTCAGATCTGCATGCAGATCGTGTCCGCGAAACACCGCTCGTTCCCCCGGAAAACACGCCCCCATCCGCGTACGCAAGGGACCTTCATAGTCCAGCAAGATATTGTTCACGCCCGCTCCTTAGGGTGAGCAGGGCCTGGGTCGTTTTCCAAATCCAGTTCAAAAAAAGGAAACTGGCGGAAACCCTGCCTTCCTTGTTCCAGAGCATGGGCGGCTGCCCCGGGCAGCCGTAGCAGCAAGGTCAGCATCTCACCTTCGCTGGCAGAAAAATCGATGTCGGCAAGCGCTGCGGCGGTTACACCGGTCATTGCGAGTGGATGGCCGGCTATCTTTTCTAACGCATCTCGTTCTTGAAACAGCCAAGCCAGGTGGCCTGCGGGCATCATCGCCACCAAATGCGAAAGGGTCTGGCGCACCGGCTTTGCACAAGTGTTTCCATAAGGAGCGAACCCTGGAGGATGCTCCGGTTCCGGCCATACTTGTAGACGGGTAGGAGCAGCCGGACTAGTAAGAGCGGTGCGCCATTTTGCAAGTTCATTCCCATTCTTCTTCCATGCCTCCAATGCCAGGAAGATTTCCCGCGCCCCGCCATGTGAGCCGGCGCCGACAGCGAGCGCAGCCATGAGTGCCGAAGCGGCGGTCGAGCCGCCGACCCCGGCCGCCATCGCAGCATGAACGGAAGGATCACGCGGGCCAGGGTTGGCCAAGGCTATGGCGAGTATCTCCAAGACCGCGGTCACGGCGGGTTCCGGACGCTCGCCTTTGAACAGGAGATACAGGTATTCGATGTAACCGATCTTGCCGAGCAGATCTCCATAGACATCGTAGCCGCGGCAATAGCAGGCTGCGGCAGTAAATGGGTTATCAAGTTCAGCTTCTTCTTGCCAGACACCGCTGTGGATGCTGTGCGGGCTTTCTTTATCGTTCATCTGATTCCCCATTCGAAAAAGCTACTAAAGCAGGCTCATGCCGCCATCGACAATGATTTCCTCGCCAACTATGTAAGCAGCGTCGTCCGATGCTAGAAACAAGGCAAGCTTGGCTATCTCCAGAGGCTGACCGAAACGCTTGCTCGGAGATTTCTGTGCAATCTCGGCTTTTATGCCATCGGCCACGCCTGGCGGCAGGCCGAAGCGGTCAAATATCGGCGTGGCGATGGGGCCGGGACTGATCGCATTGATCCGGATGCCACGACTGATCAGCTCTAATCCCAGCGATTGCACCAGGGAACGCAGGGCGGCCTTGCTGGCGCCGTAGACGCTGAAATTCGACGCCCCCAATTGGTTCGCAATGGAAGTGGTGACGATGATTGATGCACCGGCACGTAACAGCGGCAAGGCTTTCTGGATCGTGAAAAATGCGCCTTTTAAGTTGGTTCCCATGATGTCGTCGAACATCGTCTCGGAGACCAATTCCACCGGTGCCGCCGTGGCGATGCCGGCGTTGACAAACAACACATCCAGGTGCGTGAAGTGGCGCTCGATTTGCTGCATCAAGGATGCTATTTCAGCCAGATTCCCGCTATCGCTGCGGATCATCAGGACGTCGTCGCCCAGCGCGTCCCGGGCTTGCGCCAAGCCATCTGGATCGCGCCCGGTAATCGCCAGGCGGGCGCCGTTCTCCAGGAATAGCTTGGCGCTTGCCAAGCCGATGCCGCTCGATCCACCGGTGATGAGGACGGTCTTGCCTTTCAGTTTTTCCATCTCAATTCCCTATAGATTTCCGGCTAGAACCCGCATGCGAACATTCATTGGTGGAACCTCGTCGCGGTCGATCAGCACGTCCAGCAGGGTCGGGCCCGGCCGCGCGCACATCGCGGCGATATCCAACTTGGCAAGATCTTCAGGCGCATGAATGGAATGCGCTGTGGCTCCCATGGCACGCGCCATGGCCGCGAAATCGGTGGGCGGCAAGTCGCATCCGATATGCTCGGCTTCCGCCAGACGCTGTCCATGCTTGACCATTCCCAGCGCCTGGTCGTTGAGAACGACGAAAATGACGGACAGCTTTTCGGCGACCGCCACCGATATTTCCTGGCCATTCATCAAAAAACTGCCGTCTCCGGTAACGCATACCACCGGCATTTTTGGATTGCCGATGGCGGTGCCGATGGCGCCGCCGATAGCCCAGCCCATCGGTGCAAAATTCATGATGACCCGCAGCCAGCCGCCATAGGTCCTGCGCCGTCCCGGCGCCCGGACGCTGCCTCCGCCGCCTTGACGTCTTTCGGATATGCGCCTGTCCCGGGGTTGTAAGTAGTGAATCGCCCAGGCAGCGCTATTGCCGGTATCGGCAAGGAAACGCGTGGTCGGCGGAAACAGCCGGCTTAATTCGCGCATCAGCCGTTGCGGCAGGATCGGTATGGCGCTGCTCTCGTACTTTTTAGGAGCAAGCAGCATAGTCTCCGGCTCCCAGTGGTCGCTATGCTGTTTGCGCGCGAAGCGCCGCTGTTCATACTCGAAATTGCCGGAGCGACGAACGTCCTGCATATGTTTGACAAGTCGATTGAAGATCGACAGGATCCGTCCTCGCATGTGAAAGCGCGCCATCGGGGTCTGACTAAGATGCTCCTCGGTATCGTCGATGTGCACCAGCCGTGAATTGAGCAAGTCATCGCTCCAGCCGCCGCTGCTCCACTCTCCCATGCCAGTGCCAATCGCCATGATCAAGTCCACCGACTTGTCGCGTATGGCCGTCTCGGCAGAAGCGTGGCCAGCGAACCCGAATACGCCGCGGAAAAGCGGATGACGTGGGCTCACCAGGCCCTTGCCGTCTGGCGTGGTGATCACGGAAGCGCCGCTCAGATCGGCGAACTCTAGTATGGAGCCAATGGCCTCACAGCATCCCACCCCAATCAGCAAAACGATATTTTCGGCTTTGGAAAGCATCATGAGCAGCGTAGCCAGCGCTTCATCGTCTACCGACGATGACGGCTGCAAGAGAGCCTGCAAGTCGTAAGAAGGGGCTAGTTGTGTATTCGGGCTTCGGAACACATCGACAGGTATGCTCAGGTGGACTGGTCCGGCAGGTGCGCGGATGGATCGCTGCAAGGCAGTCACGAGCTTATTTTCGAACTGCTGCGGATGGGATACCAGGGAGTTGTAATGCGTGCAGTGCTGCAGCATGCTCAGCGTATCGACGCCGGTGCAAGTTGATTCTTGCAAAGGATGTTTGCCGAACGTCGGCAAGGCTGGCTGCGCTGTGATCACCAGCATGGGAATATTGTTATCGTAGGCACAAGCCACGCCGGTAATCAAATTGGTGGAGCCAGGACCGGAGGTGGCGCAGCAGACGCCGATTTTTCCTGTTTCACGGGCATAGCCGTCGGCCATGTAGGCCGCCCCCGCCTCGTGCCGCGCCAGAACATGGCGAACCCCGCCCCTGCGGCTACTTCTTGCAAGGGCATTGAAAAGAGGTTCAATGGCACCACCGGGGATACCGAAAACACATTCGATTTCCATCTGATCCAGATAGGCCACTAGCAGATCTGCTATGACCATGGGCGGTTCGAAAGGCCGCTCCCAATTCGTCCTCTGCATATCGCCATGCAACGGAAAAGTATCAGCACCCATATCAAATCCCTCTCGTGATGGCGGGCAGATTGCTGCGGTCCGTCGATGCGCATTGAATTTTTTTGCGAGGCCATGTAGAAGATAATTATTTCCACGTGGAAATAGAGTGTAGTCTTGTCTTAACAGATCGCAAAGCAATGAATCCGATTTAGTCGCTTCAACAACGATCCAGACCAAGAAGATATGCACTCCCAGCAATTAGCCTCCTCCCAATTGAACAGATAAATATGTGAGATGGCACAGGTGGAAAATGTTGATCGGCACTTGTTGCAAGTCTTGTGCTATTTGCGAAACATTTCCACCTATCAATATTGACAGCTGTTTTTCTGATGTCCGATGCATTAGTGTCAATAAGCGGTTAATGGTTATTGAACTGCCCTGCCATCGGACGCAACCCGCTATTCACTAGGGGAAGACCAGTCATGGTTATGCCACGCCACTGGCGTGCAAGACCTCGCACGACGGTTATGAACTGCTTTGACAGTGATCTTTCTGGCCGACTATAGACATAAGGTAACTATTACCATGACTGTGCGGACAGACTTGAAGTCAATTTGCTTTCCCAGGTCGACAGAGCCTGTGACGGGTTGCTTTCAGGAAGCGAGGCCTGCGCGCGCTTTTACACAACATGGCAGTAACTCATGTTGGCCTATTCTTCATTACAGGCAATGTGGCAGAGGTTTTTTCTTCGCACGCTTTACGGCTGTCTCTTCGCAGCAACTGGGGTTCACTTTGATTGAGCTTTTGATCACGATCGTCATTGCAGCAATCCTGATGGCGCTTGCCATGCCGTCATTTAGCTCCATGTTGATGAACAATCGTTTGTCAGCCCAGGCAAATGCATTTGTGAATGCCTTGAATTACGCCAGGTCCAATGCGCTCACCCAAAATGTTAACGCGCAGGTATGTCCGCTAGGCGCTGCCGGATCCGTGACTTGTGGAACCAACTGGGGCGCAGGTTGGATCGTCATCACGCTGCCGGCTACGGGAACAAGTGTGCTGCTGCAAAGCCATCAGGTCGGGCCGCGCGATCCAGTACTGTCCGCTGTCGCATTTAATGGCGCAACGGCCAGCGGGATCACTTTTGATCCCCGAGGATTAGCCACCACGCAATCCAATTTCAAGATTTGTGACAGTCGCGGGGCAAGCTACGCCCGTTCATTGCAAGTGATTGCCACGGGATCCGTGCAGCAAGGCCCCACCCCGGGTCAGGCAATTTGGGGAGGGGCATTGGTATGTCCTTAAAGCGAGTTACGATGAATTTGCAAAAAAAATCCCGACGGCACTTCGGATTTGCTTTATTGGAAGTCCTGATCGCAGTGGTGGTATTGGCGTTTGGCATGCTTGGCATAGCGGGACTGCTGCTGACGGCGCATAAAGCCAATAGTTCGAGTTACATCAAGCAGCAGGCAGTGCAGTCTGCCTATGACGTCATCGATCGTGTTCGTGCCAACCGTCAGGTAGCTATCAACGGCGGCTACGCGATCAACAATGTCACGACTGGCGGCGCGCCGGTCATTCCGACAGCGGCATCTCCGGATTGCAGTGCTGCGGCCTGCAGCGCGAGTCAGCTGGCTGCATACGATATTTGGTATTGGCTGGCCAAGGACCTCGCGCAGCTGCCAAATGGCAGCGGCTCGATTGTGACTGGCGCGGCGCCGACGGGTAGTAATACTCTGGTGATTGTCGTCGTGCAGTGGGATGACAGTCCCGCACAAAGCAAGCTTGGCGCAGCGAGTCAGACGCAGGCATCCAAATCCAATCTTGCGCAGTTTACCCTGCAGACATTGCTATGAACAGGCTGAGCCATCATCGCCGCGGCTTCTCATTGGTAGAGCTGATGGTAGCGATGGCTATCGGGTTGTTCGTGAGCGCCGCGGTGATCAGCGTGTACCTGGTGCAAGCGCGGATGTACAAATCAACCGCATCTCAGGTGGCGATTCAAAATGCAGAAAATGCCATTTCGGCACTAGTGACGCCGGTCATACGCTCTGCCGGCTTTAACGGTTGCTCCGCGGTGACGCAGTCATTATCGAATCTGAACTCGGGCGGCCCGCCGCCGTTGGGTACGATCACCACCACGGCAAGCCTGCTATTCGGCTACGACGCAACAGGTACGGCCGGCGGTGGCAGTACATTGAGCATCACTCAAGATAACAGTGCCAATGATATAAGCGCTGGCGACTGGTCGCCAGCGCTGGATGCCACGCTGGCAGGCAATGTCGAAGCCGGCAGCGACGTTATTGTTGTACTGGGCGCCGCACCTGACACCAGTCCGGTCGGTGTGACTACAATCGCGACCGCCAGCAACAGCATGATATTGCAAACCGCCGCAGGCCTTAGCGCTGGTCAGATCGGGGTAGTGTCAGATTGCCTGAAAGCGAGCATTTTTCAAATTACAGCAATCTCTGCGAACACTATTACACATGCCGCCGGTAGTGGTGCGATGGCCAACAGCAGTTCCACCCTGGCTGTGAACTATGCGCCCGGTTCCCAATTTGTCCCGCTTCAACAAACCGCATTTTATATTGCCCATGGAACGGGTGATCAAAGCACGCTGATGCGCGCGGTCTATAGCAACGGCGCATGGGCCGCGCAGCCGCTTGTGCCTGGAGTCGAAGCAATGCAAGTTCTCTATGGGATTGGCGCAAATGGCATCGTTACCCAATATGTCGCCGCTGGCGCAGTCAGCGACTGGACCAAGGTGTACGCGATACGCCTCGGCTTCCTGGTTCAGGGGCTACTGGGATCCGGTACCACCAGCAATACTGCATCCAGGCAGTTCTCGATACTTGGCACCACCGTCACAGTGCCGGCAGACGGGCGTCTGCGGCATGTCTATGAACTCACCATCAACTTGAGAAATGCAGTATGAGCGCTCATCCATGGCCATTCTTAGCCATTCCTACCCAGCGTGGCGCAGTGCTGCTGATTACGATCATGTTGATGCTGATGCTGACTGTGCTCGGTCTCGGTCTGGTGTCCTTGAACAGCACACAGACCAGAATTGCCACCAACAGCGGCGATGTGCAGATTGCATTTCAGAGCGCGGAAGGCGCGCTCAATCAGGCCCAGAGCAATATCCTGGCGGGCAATTATCCCGCCAACAGCTTCGTGGCCAACAGTAACGGTCTCTATGTGTTCAATCCAGCCAATACAGCTCTATGGAGTAGCGTCAATTGGGCAAGCAGCAGCGCGGCGATTCAGAGCTTCCAAGGAGGATCGAAAGCTCCGGCTGCCTATATCATCGAATTGCTGCCATCTGTCATTGTTCCGGGGCAAAGCTTAAAGAAAGCCACCTGGGTATTTCGCATCACTGCACGCGCGGTCGGTCCCAGCGGCGGCGCCCCGGTAATGCTGCAAAGTACCGTACAAATTCAACAGTAGCCGCAGGAATGTCGGGGACGGAATGATAAAGCCAAAAGGAAGAACTGGAATCAGATTCGCTGGCCTGGCGACGGTTGCCGTGCTACTGGCGGCATCGACGCATTTCCTGCCTCCGGCTGGCGCCGGTCCGAGCGTGACCCTGCCGATTTCCCAAGTACCGCTGACCGTTTCGTCGCCAGTGCATCCCCAGGTATTAATCGCCATGGGCAACTCGGAATCGATGGATGGAACCTTGAGCGGTGCTATCATGATCGGTTCCGGCAGCCTGGCCAGCGGCCTGACCTCACTCACTGGTTCCAGCTCTCCCGCTACCTACGCCGTGCCCGCAGGATTTACGCCGCCGTTGCAGGCCGCCGACATCCTGGGAAACGCACCCTATACGGTAATGCAAAGCGGAAATCTTGCCGACAATGGGGCAAGTCGCCTGAACATCGCCAAGGCCGGCATTCAGGCGATCATTCAGGCCTATATTCAAAATACCGATTTTGCGCTTGCCACATACAGCACCAGCGGCACCAGTCTCTACACTACCTGGGTGTACTACATGTCACCGGCGAGCGGCTTCGTATTCACGAATGTGCAGACCGGCGGCAATCGTTACGTTGCCAATCCATGCCTGGCCTATCTGACCGCATCGTCCACGGTCAGCAGCAATTGCAATGCGATTGCCAAATCCGGGTTGTATACTGCCACTGCAGTATCGACCTCGCTTTATATGCAGATAGGTGCATCGAGCGATGACGCCAACATCAACGATGTCCTGTACTCCAGCTCCCAGGCAAGCATTTACGTCAACTACGGCAAGATATCGCCAAGCACACCGTATCCTCCCAATTACTCCCTGGCTAACTACAATAACGGCACCATCAATATCTCGTATGCCAGCAGCGTGCCGTCCGCCAACCAGTCGACCGGACCGACCAACGCCGGATTCGTTCCGTACTCACCGCAGGTGATGTATGCGCAGCGCGGATTCGGTTATGGCGGGAGCCAGTCGGCCACCACGGGCAATGTCCTGGTGACGATGACGACTGCCGGTACGGTGCCGACCACCAGTTCCATCAGCACCGCCGTCAATAAGTTCGTGCCTTACCTGGCGCCGGAGACCAACAGCCTGCAAACCAGCGAAATCAAAGCCGTGGCCGGGCAAGCACCGACTGCGGGCCTGCTGGCCAAGGCACAAAGCTATCTGGCATCGGTGACAAGCTCCAGCAGCGGCTGCACGCCAAAACAATATGTCGTGCTGATTTCCGACGGTCTGCCTACGCAGGATCTGAACGGCGCTTCCTGGCCGCCGCTGGGCAGCGCTGCAGCACAAGGCTATGGTTTGACCGCGACCTTCAACGCCGACGGCTCTTTAGGCACGACCAACGACCAGGCCTTGACGGATACAATTGCTAATCTCGCCAAATTAAAGACCGCAGGCATCAATACCTACATCATTGGGCTCGGTGCTGGTGTCGATCCGACGGTCAATCCACAGGCCGCCGCGACCCTGCAAGCTATGGCGATTGCTGGTGGCACTGGGAGCTATTATCCAGCCAGCAGCCCAAGTGCGCTGGTCAGCGACCTCAACAATATTCTCATTTCAGTTCAGAGCGGCTCCTTGTCGACGACGGCGGCGGCGGTGAATTCGACCACCTTGCAAAATGGCAGCGTTGAATATCAATCGAATTTCACGTCGAGCGACACACCGTATCAGGACTGGACAGGCAATCTGATCGAAAAAGCGCTAAATCCCGCGACGGGAGTACCCACCGGTGCTGCGCTATGGTCGGCGCAATCACTATTGGATACGAAAGCATCTGGCGGTGGCTGGTCAAGCAGCCGCTTCATCGCCACCTGGAATCCCGTGCTAAACAATGGCAGTGGAGGCGGCACGCCGTTTCAATGGGCCAGCCTGAGCACAGCTCAGCAAGGTGTATTGCAGCCTGCCGACACTCAGGGCCAGAATCGGCTCGGCTATTTGCGCGGCAACAGCGCGCTGGAACAGCGCAACGGCGGCAGCTTCCGTAACCGCTCCCATATTCTCGGGGATATCGTCGACAGCCAGCCGGCCTACGTCGGCGCGCCGTCATCCCCCTATTTTTCCGCGAGCTATCTCGCTTTCAAGCTGGCCCAGGCCAGCCGTCAACCCATGCTGTATGGCGGCGCCAACGACGGCATGCTGCACGCCTTCAATGCAGCCACCGGCGTGGAGCAATTTGCTTTCGTGCCGAACGGTGTTTTTGCCAATCTACAGGCGTTGACTGTCCCACTGTACAACCAGAACCATCTTTTCTTCGTCGACGGGTCGCCGCAAGTCGGCGACGCCCAGTTTGCCGACGGCACTTGGCATACCTTGCTAGTAGGCGGGGAAGCCGCCGGCGGAAAAACCATCTACGCCATGGATGTGACCAACCCGCAATCATTGACATCCGAAACAGCACTCTCCAGTGCGATCCTGTGGGAGTTTAGCGACATAGACATGGGCCTGGGTTACAGCGAACCGCAGATTGCCCCAGTCACCACCGGAACTGGATTTGCAGTCTTCTTCGGCAACGGCTACAACAGTCCCAACAACAAGGCCGTGCTATACGCAGTCGACCCGAAAACCGGGCAGACCATCAGTAAAATCGATCTATGCGCAACCGTAAGCAACACCACCTCGGCCAACGCTTGCAATAGCAGCTTGCCGCAGGGCTTGTCGACAGTGGCGATCGGTAATTCAGACGGTCTCCAGGGCCAACCCATCACGCAGATCTATGCCGGAGATTTGCAAGGAAATCTCTGGGCAATTGACGTTGGCAATTCCGCCCCGACAAAATGGGTTGTTCGCCTCCTGTTTCAGGCACGCGACGCCAGCGGCAATGTCGAAGCAATCACCACATCGCCATTAGTCACGCTGCATCCGAACTACCCCCGCTTGCAAGGACAGATCATCATGTTCGGCACGGGCCAATTGCTAGTTTCCACCGACCTGACCAGTCAGCAAAAGCAGACCGTATACGGCATTTGGGACAAGCCGGGAAATACCAGCGTGCCGACGCGAAGCAACCTGCAATCGCAAATACTGGCCCTGGTTACCGCTGCATCCTCCGGCTTACCGCAGGACGTACTGACTGATACCAGCAACTTCATCGACTGGACTAAGCAGTTCGGCTGGTACGATGACCTTCTTACTGCTGGGCAGCGCGTCGTCACAGCACCTCAACTGCTCAACGGTGCGTTCCTCGCGACCTTGAATACACCGCCGGCCGCCAACTCCTGCAACGCTGGCTTCACCTCAATGCTTCTTGAGTTAAATTTTCAGACCGGCGGCACGTTCAGCCAGCCGCAACTCGACATCAACGGCAATGGCGTCATCAACACGAGCGATGTTGTGAGCGGCAGCAACCCTGTTGGTGTTGGGCTGGGAACAGGTTTTTCCAGCGCACCGACACCTGTCGGCCCCAACAAGCAAAACCAAATCGTAAAACTGATTACCCAGTCCGGAGGGCAGCAAGTTTCCATTATCGATCCCAATAGCACGCCAAGGCGCCTGACTTGGTGGCAACTTCAATGAGGCCTAAACCATGTATCCATTTCATTTTGTAAAGCGTGCTGCCATCGGTTTTACGCTAATTGAATTGATGATAGTCATGGCTATCGTAGGAATTCTTGCCGCAGTCGCCTATCCATCTTTTCAGTCATACATCCTCCGCTCTCGCCGCGCAGATGCATTGACAGCATTGTCGCAAGAGCAGGTAATCGTCGAACGCTGCTATTCTCAGAATTTTTCATACAGTCAGACTTGCGCAGCACTCCCTATTTTTCCTGTGGCTTCTCCGCAGGGATTTTATTCCGTCGCTCTAACCAATCTGACGGCAACAACCTACACCCTCACAGCCACCCCTACTGGCTCACAAATTAAAGATACGCAATGCGCCTCCCTGATTATCGACCAGGCGAATCAGAAATCAGCGACAGATACCAACGGTAATGCACCGACAGTTTGCTGGAACCCTTAGGAAGAAACACATGGCAAGGCAATCGCTCATTTTTTTCCTGTTTGGCACAATGCTTGCCAGTCAGATTTATGCGGCCGACCCAGGCATGTCAGATACAGAAATCCGCCTAGGGATGGTAAACGCGCAATCCGGGGCCGCAGCCGGTCTGGGTCAAGGCATGCGGGTAGGCGCCATGGCGGTTTTCACCGAGGTCAATCTCAACGGCGGGATTCACGGACGGAAGATAAATTTGCTGCTAGATGACGATGCCTACGATCCCAACAAGGCGATCGATGCAACACTGAAAATGATCGAGAAAGAAAATGTTTTTTCTTTGTTCGGATATGTAGGCACGCCAACAGCTAACGCTGTTCTGCCTATCATTAAGGATTCGAAGATACCCCTGGTGGGAATATTCAGCGGGGCGATGCTTTTACGAAAGCCAATCATTCCGGAAGTAATCAATCTTCGCGCCAGCTATGACGATGAGACGGAAATGTTGGTCGATCATTTCATCAAGGATATGGGCGCAAAACGTTTCGCAGTATTTTATCAAGACGACGGATTCGGACTGGCGGTACTGACAGGAACCGAATTGGCGCTAAAACGACACAACATGGTAATTGTTGCAAAGACCACTTTCCAACGCGGCACGATTGCGATCCAGGCTGGACTTGCCACGCTAATTGAGAGCAAGCCCGATGTTGTGATCATGGTTGGTCCCTATACCCCGCTGTCAGCATTTATAAAAAAAGCTAGAACGGAAGGACTGAAAGCCAGCTTAGCCACCGTGTCGTTCGTCGGAACCGACAATCTGGTCAAGTTGGTAGGCGCAGATGGCGATGGAGTCGTCATATCGCAAGTAGTCCCATTTCCAGAAAATCACGATTTGCCGCTTACCAGAGAATGCTCGGCGCTCATCCAGAAGTATGCGCCGGGAGAAAAACTCGGATTTGTCAATTTCGAAGGATGTATTACTGCTAAGGCCATGATAATCGCCTTGGACAGAACCGGCCCGACATTAACACGGTTAGGGCTGATCCATGCCTTCGAATCGATCAAGGGATTAGATATTGGCGGCCTGCAATTCAATCTCGGCCCAGATAATCATCAAGCATCTAACTCGGTATTTTTAACCAGAATATCGCAAGGAAAAATAACTTCGATCGACATTATTCCAAAGTAGTACGCAAGACATCCGGTTTAAAAACCATGCGTTACAAAAGTGAGGCCTTGGTGAAAATCAGAACAAAGCTATTTGCGAGTACAGGGTTACTGCTATTAGGAGTGATCGCGATCGCAGCGGCTAGTCTTATTGCTTTGAATGGTGTTTCTTCAAGCGTGTATAGGCTTACCAACGAATCATTGCCTCTGCAACTGAAAACCAGCGAGCTGCAACGCACCATCGAACGAACGTCGGACAATTTTTTCAAACTCGGCATGTCGATAGATCGTCAACAGCAAGAAAAGTCTTTATCTGCAATCGACAACAACATCGAGTCGATCAGAACTCTCACGAGTAATATCCAAAAAATGGATAAGCAAGGCATCGATATTAATCCTGCACTATATAAGGAAATGCAGGGCAAGATGAATCTTGCGGTCGACGACCGTTTACGGGATACCGAAATATTCAGGGACGAGGCAAATAACGTCAAATACACGCTACAAAACATAGAGCGATCAATAACCACCATCAAGACCAGCATTGACACGCTTAATACTCAGGCGGAAACGGTGGTCACCGCAGCACAACAGGCAAGTCTTTCGTCGAACAAGATTATCAAAGAATTTTCCGACGTCAGAATGCACGTTAAAGACATAATTATCATCATCGGCGAAATTGAAACGGTAAAGAATCGTTATCGCCTCACACCCTTAACAGAACGTATGAAAGCCGCGGAAAATGCGATTAAAAATCTTTCTCATACGCAGGATGACACAACAAGAATGAAGGGAATGAGCGACGCCGTTTCCGCGTTAATTGAACGTGTTCTCAACAATAAAGACGGATTGATTGCATTTCGTTCCAAAGTACTTTCTAGTGCAGCCTCAGAGGCCGACTATTTTTCTGAAAAAGAAAACATCATTCATCAATTTGAATTCCTGGATGCAAAAATATCCGAGGCTATTGATCCGATTGAAATGCAACTCGTCCACGACCACCACAAATTAGAAGAAGCCAATACATTCTTGCAAAAAGCAGCTCGTGTGAAAGACGCTGGAAATGCCATCACAATTGATATTAACGAGCTGGATAGCGCAATTGGGCGAGTGATCTTGAGTGAATCAGAGGTCGAATTAAAAACAAGCGTGGCTGACGCAAGGACCGAAGCAAAAGATTTAAAGAAGAGTGATTCCCTATTGAGAAAGGAGCTGCTGGGCACGCGACAGAATAAATATATTGCTGATGTAAATGCAATCAGCCGGCTTATCCAGGTACTCAATGAGGGAAGTGAACGAATCATCACGGCGAAGATGCGTGTTCTTGAAAGTGACGCTGCATTACGCGAAATCGTCGAGCAGGTAAATGTAGTCTCGACGAAAAAAATAGTTTACAGCGACTTGCAAGTGGAAAAAATTGGCAAGCAACAGCAAGGCGTAGTATCTAATGTGCGAGGCTCGGTAAGAACATCGTTTATCGTCATCGTGATCGCGACATTGTTACTAGCTTTCGGTGGCATCGCTGTCAATACCAAAATAGGAATCTCGATCGCTCGCCCACTTTCCAGCCTGTCCACCACTATCGAGCGCATACGAGGTGGCAAGGATCTTTCTTTGCGAGTGTACGAACACGGCACCGATGAAATCGGAATACTGATCAACGGCTTTAACAGCATGCTTGAGAATATTGAGCGACGTGATGCGCAGCTCAAACATGCGACCGCTGAAGCCAAGGCGGGCAACCAAGCGAAGTCGGAGTTTTTGGCCAAAATGAGCCACGAAATCCGCACTCCCATGAACGGCGTGTTGGGTATGACTGAACTATTGTTGCGTACCAAGTTAGACACCAAACAGCGACGCTTCGTCGACTCTGTATACCGTTCTGGCGAATCGCTTCTGACAATAATTGACGACATTCTAGATTTCTCAAAAATCGAAGCAGGCAAGCTGACATTGGAGAAAATCGGATTTAACTTGAAACAGACGATTGACGACGTCATTGTTATTCTTGCTCATAGTGCTCAACGCAAGGGCCTTGATCTCATCCTTCTTATGGCAGAGGATTTACCGCAAAATGTTCGAGGTGACTCGGTTCGGGTGCGCCAAATCATCACAAATCTGATCAACAATGCGATCAAGTTCACTGATCATGGCGAAATTGTGGTCGATGTACGCAGCGAAGATCAGGACAGCGTCCGTTTTTCGATATCTGATACCGGTATAGGCATTGCACCGGAGGTGGCCGCGAACCTGTTTCAACCCTTCCAGCAAGCGGATAGTTCGACGTCGCGTAAATACGGAGGCACCGGATTAGGTCTTATCATCACCAAGCAGCTCGTCGAAATGATGGGTGGAACAATCAAATTGAAGAGTTCGCCAGGTCACGGATCCACTTTTTCGGTGACCTTGCACCTGGAGCAAGTGGCTGGGGAAATACCGCCCCATGCTCCTGCCGCACGAACATCCTTGGCCGGATTGAGGATGTTGATAGTCGATGATAATGCGATCGACCGCAGTATTCTCCTGGAACATGCGAGCGAATGGAATATGGACGCTGTCAGTGCATCAAGCGGCGCAGAAGCTTTGGATAAGCTGCGCGCTGCCGCGGCTAGCGACAAGGATTTTGACGCGGCCATCATCGACGTTCGTATGCCGGTCATGGACGGCATTGCCCTCGTACACGCAATCAAAGCCGATACTTCCCTATCTCAGCTGAAGATTGTCATGCTCACTTCGTTCGACACCGTCGACGATATTAATCTTGCCCGTAATCTCGGCATCGAATACTGTTTTAACAAACCGGTGCGTGGAGCCGATCTCTACGACTGCATTGTTACTGCAATAGGAGTCGGAGCTCCAAATACCGCGCAACCAATGATCGGGGCTATCATTCCCGTATTAGCTCCGGCAACCGATCTGGCTCTCTCCTCTGCTGCAACAGTTCGAGTTCTTTTGGCTGAGGACAACACAATCAACCAGGAAATCGCTACGGCAATGCTCGAGGATACTGAATACCACGTCACCATTGCCGAGAACGGTCGCATAGTGCTTTCTATGCTTGCGAGCGACGATTTTGATATTGTATTGATGGATTGCCAGATGCCGGAAATGGACGGCTTCGAGGCCACACGGATACTACGCCGACGAGAGAACGAAACTGGCGACCATCGCATGCCTGTTATTGCATTGACCGCAAATGCCATCGGTGGTGATAGAGATCGCTGCCTTGAGGCGGGCATGGACGACTATATCTCGAAGCCGTTCCGTCGTGACATATTATTAAAGACACTCTCGCACTGGACGCGAGGCGTAAAAAACGCGCCCAGTTCCGTTCCTGCCGCCAATGAGAATCCAGCCACAACAGAAACCGTCACCATCGACCCTAAAGCTCTACAAGCCTTGCGCGCGCTGCAAAAGCCAGGTCGCCCTGATGTACTCACCCGAGTTGTTGACATGTTCTCTCTCGATGCCCCCCGGCTGCTCACCGAAATGCGTAACGCCATTGCGGCAGATGACGCCAAGGCTTTGCAGCATGCCGCTCATACGCTGAAATCGACAAGTGCAAATGTCGGCGCCATGGTACTCGCGGCGAACTGTCGTGAAATCGAACAACTAGCGCGCTCAGCGGATGTAGCTGCAACCATCGCACCATTTGATGGAGCGGTGGAAGAACTTGATCGCGTCCTTGTGGCGCTTGCACTGGAAAGGGTTGCCGCATGAACATGAAAACTAAACCCGTAACGGTGGTACTTATCGTAGACGACGATGCGATGACCCGCATGCTTGTTGTAGAAGCGCTAGAGCCCGAGGGGTTTAAGGTAGAAGAAGCCGCAAGCGGCATCGAAGGTATTGAAGTATTTCAACGCCTCCAGCCAGACATCATTCTATTAGACGTCAGCATGCCTGGAATGGATGGATTTGCGTGCTGTAAGCACATACGCGGATTACTTGAAGGCAAGCGCGTACCGATTGTCGTCCTTACCGGAAACGACGATGACGAGTCGATTACGCAGGCATTTGAGGCCGGGGCTACCGATTTTCTTTCCAAGCCCATGCGCTGGAAATTGCTCCCGCACCGGGTGCGTTATCTGTTACGGGCCAGAGAAGCCCTGGAAGATTTAGCGCGCAGCGAGGCAAGTCTAACGTATGCTCAGGGATTAGCCCATGTGGGAAACTGGGAATATAGCCCGGAAATCGCTGACGGTTATTGGTCTCCGGAAGTCTATCGAATTCTGGGACTTGATGAGAATAAAACTCTACCCCGTTTCGAATCACTACTGCAAGTGACGCCTAACGATGAGCAGCCTAAGTTGATTTATTCCTTCATGAATTTACGCACTGAGGGCATTGGCTATAACCTAGAACATCGCATCACTCGGCTCAATGGGGACGAACGAATTGTTCTTCAACAGGCAGAAGCGTTACGCGACCAAGGCAAAATTCTGACACTACGTGGCACTTTGCAGGACATCACTGAGCGTAAGCTGCATGAGGCGCGGATCGAGTATCTTGCAAACCATGATGCGCTTACAGACCTTCCCAACCGCAACTTGTTAAGCGATCGCATCACACAGTCAATTGCTCATGCGAACCGTACCGGCCAACATATGGCGGTGATGTTTCTCGATCTCGATCGATTTAAATTCGTTAACGATAATTTTGGCCATCCTGCGGGAGATAACTTATTGAAAGCCGTTGCGGCTAGGCTTAAATCGGCGACGCGTGAAGAGGATACCGTAGCACGAATAGGGGGGGATGAGTTCGTCATCATGCTACCTGCTTTCAGCGCCTCCGATGATACAAATACTGCAGTGCGAAGAGTGTTAGACGCATTTTCCGCCCCCTTCCTCATCAGCGATCACGCATTGCACGTCACGACCAGTATCGGCGTAAGTGTTTATCCAAACGATGGCGGCAATAGCGAGACGTTGCTTAAGACGGCAGATGCCGCGTTATACAGCGCGAAAGAAAAGGGCAGGAATTGCTTCCAGCTCTATACCCGTGAAATGGGAGTTCAAGTAGAAGAACAAGCAGAGCTCGAAAATGCCCTACGCCAGGCTGTCGTACGGCATGAATTCGAGCTTTACTATCAACCCAAGGTCGATCTTAAAAGTGGGCAGGTTAATGGCGTTGAAGCGCTGCTGCGCTGGCGTCGCCCAGGAGTTGGCTTGATCCCCCCGGATAGCTTTATTCCCTTGGCGGAAGAGACGGGACTGATTGTTCCAATCGGCGAGTGGGTACTGAAAACGGCTTGCTGCCAAGCGAAAGCCTGGCAAGTTGCAGGACATACTGAGCTAAGTATGGCGGTCAACGTATCAGCCAGACAATTCCGACAACAAAATATTGTTGAACTCGTACGTAACGCTTTGCTTGATAGCGGCCTCGCAGCTGAATATCTGGAACTGGAACTGACGGAAAGCGTACTCATGCGAGATCGAGATACAGCAGTAAAAACACTACGTCAGCTCAAAGAGATAGGTGTGGTCTTAACGTTGGACGATTTCGGCACCGGATATTCGAGTCTTTCCTATCTCAAGGAATTTCCCTTCGATGTAGTGAAAATCGATAAGTCGTTCATCACCGATGTGACCAATAGCGTCGATGGCGCGTCGCTCACCAGATCTATCATTGCCATGGCCGAGTCTCTACATATGACGACAGTCGCCGAGGGGGTAGAGACGGAAGGTCAATTGGGATTTTTAAGCAGCAACCGATGCGACACCATGCAAGGGTATTACTTCAGCCGTCCATTACCGATAGACGAAATAGATGCGCTGCTTAAGGCAGGAACGCATCTCCCTGATGATAACCAACGCAATGAGCTACTTAAGCGCACTCTGCTACTTGTCTGCAACAACGAGGAAATACTGGCCTCCCTCAATCGTCTTTTACTACCAGACGGATATAAAATTCTTAGCACAAACAGTCCGCTTGAAGCGTTGGAACTGCTAGCGATCCATCCTATCGGCGTCATTGTTTCAGACCTGGGCAAACCCGAAATACCTGGAATCGATCCCTTAAGCCGCGTCAAAGGACTTTATCCGCATATAGTCCGCATCATGCTTTCCGGTTATTCCGAAATACAGCTGGCGACGGGCGAGATTAACGAAGCAACCGTGTATAAATTCCTGACAAAGCCATGGGACGACAGATTGCTGCGACGACATGTTGGAGAGTCCTTTCGCCGCTACGAGGCACGTTCAAGAGAAAGAAAACCGGAGCAGGAAATCAACCCTGTAAATGCGCCTACTTTGAAATAGAGAATTGTAATTCGCATTACGATGCATTAAACGATAGTTTTTCTTGGAATGCGACGGCTTTTGAATCAAAACGGAGAAGTTTATGGATACCGATTTCGGCTGGCCACTGCCACCACATTTTGAATCAATCCCTGCATCCTCTGTAACGAATGATGGCAAGGCTCCATGTATCGTTACCATGAATGACGGTAACCGGAAAGTCGGTAATCTGCTGGCTTTTGACCAAGAAACCTCATCGATAGAGTTTCATCCAGAACGTGCAGGCAGCAATCTGCATATCGATTTTTCCAATCTCAAAAGTATCCGCTTAACATCGCCAATAGAGTTAAAGAAAATGGCATTGCCCTCAACGGTTGAAACACAGGAAGGCCTATCCATTCCAATTCGGCAAAAATGCCTAATTTCGTTCAAAGACGGAGAGCGTTTGTTATCCGAGACGGTAGGTTACGTTCCCCGTGAAATGGGTCTTTTTCTATTCCTTGTCGGCGTCGGCAACAACGTTTTGCGCTGGTTCATTCCGACACAGGCAATAGCCAGTTATCAAATTGGCGACAAACTCGGAAAGTTGTTGATAGATACGAAAATTGCGTCGGTGGAGGCTGTTGATGCCGGTTTAAAAAAGCAAAATCAGCTACGCGAATCCAAGCTGGGAGAATATCTCCAGCTGGAAAGTCTGGTCACGGAAGCACAGGTAGAAAAAGCGTTGCAAAAACAAAAATCGATGCCTCACCTCAAGCTTGGGGAAGCACTGATTCAGGAAAATCTGATCACCGTTGAACAGTTGACGCAAGCACTCAAGAAGCAAAATGAGGACAGAAAGCTGCACCTGGGCGACATTCTTGTCGGCATGGGATTTGTCACAAAAGGAACCATTAAGAGAATATTGGCGCAGAAGCTTGGCATCCCTTTCGTTACCTTGCCCAACTTCCAGTTTGATTTGAATCTCACCAAGATAGTACCTGCCGACCTGGTACGGAAATACATCGTGATGCCGCTGTACCGAACCCAGTCGCGCATGGTAGTTGCAATGGAAGACCCACTCTCATCAGATGCGCTGAAGGCCTTAGCGTTTAGCACCAAACTTACAATTGACCCGGTCATGGCATCGGAGACTGATTTGATCGAAGTCATTTCAAGATTTTATGGACGACTTGGAGAGCGCCAGGATATCTCTGAATTTGTTTCTAAAATGGACGATGGCGGCGGCGCCGAACTAAATTTGGCTGCCAATGAGGTTATCACCGAGTCAGACAACACCATGGTTCGCCTGGTCAACAAGATCATTCTCGATGCGTTCGAACAAGGTGCCTCCGACATCCACATCGAAGTCATGAAAGGAAATGAACCCACTCGGGTCCGCTTTCGCAAGGACGGCATCATGGTCGACTATTCGAATCTTCCGGCAAACTACCGTAACGCCTTGGTTTCCCGTCTTAAGATTATGAGTCGACTCGACATTTCAGAGAAACGTCGCTCGCAGGATGGGAAGCTGAATTTTGAACAGTTTGGCCCTGCGAAAATTGAGCTTCGGGTAGTCACCATGCCGACCACAGAAGGCTTGGAAGACATCGTGATGCGCATACTGGCCGCCCCTAAAGCCCTATCCCTCGATGCCCTAGGCCTGTCTTCCAAGGTGCTGAAAGGACTCAAGGCCCTCGCTCTAAAGCCGCATGGTCTGTTATTTGTCTGCGGCCCGACCGGATCAGGGAAAACAACAACGTTGCATTCCCTGCTCAGTTATATCAATACCAGCGAACGAAAAATATGGACCGTCGAAGATCCTATAGAAATTACTCAGAAAGGCTTACGACAAGTACAGGTTCACGCAAAAATAGGTCTGACATTCGCCGCTGTACTGCGCAGCTTCCTGCGGGCGGATCCTGACGTCATCATGGTAGGAGAAACCAGGGATCCGGAAACGGCCCGAACCGTCATTGAGGCGTCACTAACCGGACACCTTGTATTCTCCACCTTGCATACCAACAGCGCTGTCGAAAGCGTAGTCCGACTATTGGACCTCGGTCTAGACCCGTTTAATTTTGCAGATGCGCTATTGGGTGTAATCGGTCAACGACTCACACGCAGGTTGTGCACAGCCTGTCGCCAGCCTTATTCCGCCACTGCCGAACAAATCAGAATGCTTGCCTATGAATACTGCTTGGAAACCGGACTCCGAGAAGACGAAGCGATCGAGCAATGGTACAAGCAATATAGCAACGACAGCAGCACTCTCACGCTATACAAAGCCGTAGGATGCGAAAAATGTGACAAGAGTGGCTACAAAGGACGATTAGGCGTACATGAGTTGCTTACTAATACTCCGGCCATCAGGAAAAAAATCCATGCGAAAGCGAACGTGCCGGAAATATTACAAACCGCTATTGGGGAAGGCATGCGTACCTTGAAGCAAGACGGAATCGACAAGATATTTCAAGGATTGACCGACTGGGAACAAGTAAGAATGCTCTGAGAAAGACAATCGCAAAGCATATAAATTCCCTCCATCTCTCGATATAGGGAGATGGAAGGAATTTCACGCAATATGAGAAAAGGTTACTTTCCTTCTTCGGCTGCGATCGTTTTCCTGTCAGCGTACGTGGCTTCCTTGTCGAAGTACTGCTTCAAGGCCATGATCTCGCGAGAGACCTCTACAGGAAAGCCCTTGCGGGTTCCTCGTTGATCCAGCAAGAGTTCGGCAAAAAGTTTTTCGAGGGCGGGGCGTCGCTGCCAAACCTCCGAAAATTGGTTACCGATACGCGGATAATGCTTAATGAGCCATAAAGGCCAAATTTCTGTAGGTAGCGACAACAACCAGTTGTATGTCCGTTCCTGCAATTTCAAATCGGCAGGCCCAAGCATGCGACGCAATTGCTCCCAATTTTTTTCCTGGCGGCTTCTCAGCTCCGCATCGAGAACGGCTTTTGCTTCCGAGACTGAGACTTTTTCGAACGGAATTGAATTCATTACACCTCCTAAAAGAGGGGATGACGTATGGCAATGGAAATTCTGCTGGCAACGGTTGGTTATTTGCGTCAATTTAGGTGCGCGACAGGCATAAAAACATTTCCACAGAGAATTTATTCTACACCAATTTACTCATTAAGTTCACCTGTCACCAGTAGGGAATGGAGGCAATTTCCTCAGACCCAGATAGAGGGCAGGAACATGCTACCAAAGCACTACTTACTGCAATTAATAAATAACTATTGCATTGGTCTATGCTGGCCTATGATGAACTATAGTTTCCATGGGAAAACATTTTCCAATCTTCAGCAATTGGCCGCTTTACGTTCGAAGAGAAACACCCCGACGTTTAAACTTGTTTCCACTTCCCCATAAAAATTATGAACGGTCTTCAAGAAATATGGGCACGACAGGCAGAATTAGTAGGTAAACGACTATCAGTTACGTCGTTAGCTTTTATTTTCGTGGTCCTTGTCTGCCTGTCCTTGGTTTTCATTGATGGCTGGCGAAGCTGGACGGCCCGCAATATTCAACTGCACGAAATGGGCATTTCCACCTACAACATGACGCGAGCCATAGCGCAGCACGCTGACGATACGATCAAAGCTGCCGATACCACCCTCGTGGGCCTCGTCGAACGGGTACAAGCCGACGGTATCGGTCCTGACGCTCTCAGTCGCTTGCATCGGCTGCTAGTGCAGCGGGTAAGTGAATTACCACAGCTCCAAGGCTTGTTCGTCTATGACGAAAAGGGAAATTGGCTGGTTAATGCATTATCGACAACGCCTGCAAACGTTAACAATTCGGATCGAGATTATTTCATCTATCACCGTACCCACATCGATCCGAAACCATACATTGGATTGCCGATTCGTAGCCGATCAACGGGGGCATGGATCATCACCGTCTCACGCAGAATCAATCATGCAGATGGTAGTTTCGCTGGCGTGGCACTAGCCACAATTAACATGGACTATTTCAATGAATTTTACAAAGGCTTCGATATCGGCCACCATGGCGCGATCGTACTTGGGCTAAACAGCGGCATCATGCTAACCCGCAGGCCACTTTTGGCGGATACCAACGGGAAAAGCATGGCAAACACTGCCCTGTTTCGCGAAAACGTAGCAAAGAAGGCAAGCGGCACGATTTTTATCGTATCCGCACAAGACGGTGTAACGCGCCTGAACAGCTTTAAGCATTTGGAGCAGTACCCTTTATTTGTCGCTACGGCGTTGTCGAAAGATGAAATTCTCGCAGCCTGGCTAACAGACACGTATTTGCATTCTGCCGGCGTAGTTATATTGCTCATCGTATTGAGCATGTTGGGATTTCGTCTCGTTGGTCAAATCAAGCTGCGCTTGAATGCGGAAGCAGAGCTTGTTCGGGCACGTGACGCGTTAGAAACACTCAACCAGACACTCGAAAGGCTCGCATTGCAAGATGGCCTCACAGGACTTGCAAATCGCCGCCATTTCGACCTTGCGCTGGACAAGGAGTTTAGCCGTGCAGTACGTGAAGCGAGTTCATTGGCGCTGGTTATGATCGATGTCGACTGTTTCAAACAGTATAACGACATATATGGTCATGCGGCAGGTGATGAATGCTTGCGAAAAATCTGCGAAGTAATTAAAACCAATCAGAACCGGCCTGGCGACGTCGCTGCGCGTTACGGCGGTGAAGAGCTCGGCGTACTACTTCCCGGTACCGACGTACGCGGAGCAATGATCATCGCCGAAAAAATTCGTTTGGAGATCCACAACCTAGGGATCGAACATACGGGCAATCTTGCCGGGGTAGTCACGGTCAGTGCTGGTGTAGATGCGTTAATTCCCGTCCGGGATCTGGATAAACCGGTGGAGCTGATACAAGCGGCTGATAAGGCCCTTTACGCAGCAAAATCTAGTGGGCGTGATCGTGTGTGCGAAAGCAGGAGCACCATTCACTCTCACCAATCTACTATTCAGCAAGAATCGTCACCCATTGTATAAAGTGAATATCACCATATCACCTGTGAAATATGGCAGTTGGCATCCAAAAATTGGAACTGTAAGATGAAATAACCTTCTTCCAAGCGTCCCTCTTCCGAGCTAATTACCCTTGAGGCCTCGCGTTTAAAAGGCGACTAAGGCGATCGGTCTGATTTTTACCAAGCTGGAATCTTCAATTGCTGTAGGCAGACATTGAATGCTTGGGCCAATATCCAAGCAAATCGTCGCGGTAGAGGAAGTCCTCCTATCTTAGCGTAGCATCCGCTCGGCCCTCATAGGCAACAACGAAGCACAATACGAGATATGAGCTGGTTCCGAAGGCAAATTGTAGGCGAACCAAGATGAATTTTATGGGTGAAAATATTCTTCGGGCAGACAAACCAGGTTGGTCTGCGCATTGGGTTGCTGTGCTCCGTGCGGCCCATCAATTGCTGGATGAACAGATCATATTCAACGACTCCCTGGCGCTTTCCATTCTTGGGCCGCATGCAAAAGCCAGCATCCGTCATGACCCCATACAATATGACGATCCGTTATCTCGCAGCTTACGAACGGGATTAGTTATACGGAGTCGGTTAGCAGAAGATGAATTAAATCGCTCGGTACAGGCCGGTGTAAAGCAATACGTTGTTTTGGGAGCGGGACTGAATACTTTTTCGTTCAGAAATAACCACCTCGAAAAAGGATTGCACGTTTATGAAGTGGATCATTCATCAGTTCAAAACTGGAAGAGAAACATCTTGCAAGAAGCAGGCATTGATGTACCTGATTCGATGACCTTTGTAGCGATCGATTTAGAAAAAGATTCCCTGGCTGACGAATTGCAAAAAGCCGGCTTTCGCATAGATCAGCCAGCATATTTTTCTTGGCTAGGCGCCACGGTCTACCTGCCCAAAGAAACCATTTTTGAAACTCTCAAATTTGTCGCATCGTTACCTAAAAAAAGTGGGATTACATTCGACTATAGAGTATTGCCGTCAATATTTAATCCCATTGAATATGCATTGGGAAAATATATTGGCAAGCTCATTGCAGAGCATGGGGAACCATGGAAAACATCGTTTTACCCGACTCTCTTACAGATAAAACTTCGGCGTATAGGGTTTCAATTCATAGAAAGCCATAACCCCGATGAATTGAACTCGCTCTATCTGGCAAAGCACAAAGACGACTTGCGAACTCGTATAGGTTTCAACTTGATAGGCGCCAAAACCTAGTAAATTCCCTCTATATACGAAATTTCCAACTCTCCCACGACTCCAATCGCCCTCGCCACGCAGAAGCCACGACTTGACCATTTGACTGTCGCGTTACGCCCGCGCCTCAGATTTCAGCGCTCATAATTTTTGAATTAAATCGATAGCATCGCGTATTACCCAAACCTGGTAATCGCTCGTTTCGATCAGCTCTGACCTTGTCACCTTTTCCTTCTGTGACCAATAGATTCCGATCCATTAACAGCTTCTTGACCATCTTGGGGCTATAGCCTTTGCATATCTCATTGTTGAAAACTTCCGGCAAAACAAAATATTCCAATTCTGTATCTTCTGCCTCGTTGAGAAGCATTCTGTCGCCGTATGCCCGATGATGATCAGCGTTAGAACTAATCGGCGCTCCCTCTTTCGTCAACATGCGCTTGAATCCCGCCCGGTTGGCCGTATTTTGCTTACGATCATCCAGCGCACGATGCCACCACACAAAACGCGCGTCGCCATGTGCTTGCAAAAAACCCTGTACTTGGCGAATGATGGACGTGTGTTCGACATTACCGGCGCCGCCACGCCCTTCTAACCATGCAGCAAAGCAGACACGAGCTGCCTTTGCCGCCTCACCTGCCGGCCAACCCGTGATCCCCGCTTCTGTCGCCATTTCCCCTGCCATTCCTACCAATGCAAAACGCGCCGCAACACGTGCGACCTGTCCGTGCGAATTCGTCGGCAGCATGTCCCGCGTCAGCTCAGTCACGCATTCACGTAAATCGGCAGACAAACTGGCAGAGCGCGCCACTGCCCATTCTAGAAAGGCCATTCCGGCGGCGCCGTGGTATTGCTCAATCGTGCTCATCAAATGATTTGATAGTGTCGCACCGTCCGCAAAGCCGTGTAAGGTGTCAAAAATACCGAGTCCTTTACCAGCGTCAGCACCAATATGCGCCATTCGCACATCATGACCACCCTTGATGCTTTTTCCTGCCTCCCCCATATGATGCGCCAAACTGACTTCGCCATCGGACAAAAACAACAAACGCCAGGTAGCAACACGTCTTGCAGTAGCAGTTTGCGTCGCACGTCCCTTGCCAGTTTCATTGGCCAGCATATACACCGTGTCACCGACGACCTTCGGGTCCACTTGTGCTATCTCATCCAGAATCAGCAACGCATCCGAATGCTGAACTGCCGTCATCTCCAGGGCGTTATCGGTCATACGCCAATTGCGTGGATAATCCTTGCCGCCATAGACTGAGCCGGCCACCCGCACTGCCGTCGATTTACCGCTGGATGAATCACCCCAAAGATGAAAACCACCTGAGGCAATACCAGCATGATGCAGCAGCGGAGCGGCGAATCCTGCGCTCACACAAAACACCATCCGCGCATTGCCCTGGCACAGCGCTGCCACCTCCTCCCGCCATTGTTTCAATGTACCTCGCTGCTTGAATTGCGACGTGACATCGCCCGTTGCTTGAAACAGGACCATTTCGCCACTCTCACCAATCGTACGATCCGGCAGCACATACACATTCTCATGCCAGCCAATACGTTCGGTACAGCGCACGCGCATATCTGTTTGCTGAGTCTGAATGTAGACGGTCAATTGATTTTTGGCTTGCGCACTCGGTGCAATTTGCAATCCCATTGATAGCAGCATGGCGCGGTACGGCGTGCCATCACCCGCTAACATGCTAGCAGGCATAGCCCACCTCTTTGGCTTTCCATCGGCATCCTCAAATGCTAATAGATAGCCCCACTCGCCATTGTGGGCGTCCCGTGATTTTGCAGGGACGCGCAAAGGAGAGCAGATCCACAGCGGTGACAACACTTCACCCTGTTGATTAAAGCCGTGAAACCACACGCCACGTTTATCAACCTTAAAAAAGGGGCGAGAAGATGATTCCCCATTGTTTGTCTGAGCCAAGTTTTCCGATACGAATTTCGTGGCACACGCAATCTCTTGACTCATTCCTCACCGCCTGCCGCTTCTAGTTCAGTAAAGACATCGGCTTTCGTGCCAAAGCTTGTCGCCACATCGGAATGCATCGCACTCATTGTGCAGCTCCTAGAATGAGCGACTTGATCCAAGTATCAATTTCCGCTGCGGGCCAGGCAACCGCGCGCGCACCCAACTTCAGTGGCTTAGGAAATGTGCCATTATTAATTCGACGATAAATTTCTGACTTGGATAGGCCGGTTTGCGCGACGACTGTGGGTAGACGCCACAATGGATTGGTAGATTGCTGTTGCAGCATAGTTCAATACTCCTTTGTTTGCATATGAGACCGTGCGGTACTGCACGGGATGCATAGAAGTATTGGCCTTAGCGAATAATAATAAAATTACCCCTGATCGGGTAAAAGGTAGTTTGACCGGGTTACACCTAGTTATTTTTTTGGCCTGCCGTTGCTCAACGCTACCGTCGGCATGATTTTTTTGTACCAACCCTTGATGGTTTGCTCGGTATATGTCTTCTGCAGTGGCAATTCTGCATCTTGAAATACTGCCATCAACTCCGGTAAATTGCGGACAATGATGTTTGATGCCACCACCCATTGATTAAAAATCTGCTTGTCTGCATAACTTGCCGCCGCTTTAAAGCCGTCCTTGATTTTTTCCATTTTGTCGTCAAGTCCACGTGCTTCAATCTGTAACGCCTCCAACTCATAAGTCATTTGCGCCAACTCGGCTTCCTTATCTTCACCGGATTGTTTTTGTATCCGGACAAGTTCAACAAGTGTCATGCTGCAAAACTCAGATTTTTGCATTAACTGATCGATTGCATCACCGTCTTGCACT
>Ga0210409_10000695_pt1 | contig 50082 bp, 35 predicted proteins | sample IncBWH17MmetaG_FD_161649 | JGI IMG/M metagenome (GOLD analysis project Ga0210409, IMG submission 161649) | Forest soil microbial communities from Barre Woods Harvard Forest LTER site, Petersham, Massachusetts, United States - Inc-BW-H-17-M | ecosystem: Environmental > Terrestrial > Soil >... | reverse complement strand
GTACACCCAGGCGGTCGTCTTCTGTTTGGCAGGAAGGGAGTCAGAATCTTTGAGTGTTCTGGAAGAGGCCCTGCAGAAAGGTTATTCGCTGGAAGAAGCGAAAAACGACCCGGAACTGGGTGAGTTACAAAAACTGCCGCAGTTCGCGCAGCTCGTTAAAAGGTTCACTAAGAAAGGAAGCTAGCTCTACGCTTGGCGCTGGCTCCGGAACCGCTGCTTCGCTACCAATGCGCCTAGTCCTATGCCAAGCAGTGTGAGTGTGCCCGGCTCGGGCACGGTCTCGGTAAGAATCTGAAAGCTGCTCACGTTGCGGTTTTCATTCGGATACCCGAGAAATGTCAGGCCCGCTGGCCAAAGCTGGGTAGGGTCTGTGCTGTTCAGGTTGATTGTAAAGATGTCGTTATTAGGTAAGCCGGGGCGGGTGGAGCAGCCTCCGAGGTCGGGGTTGCAAAAACGAGAGTACAAGAGATCGACAGTTCCATTTCTTTCGGTCGTAATTAAGCACGGAGATTGAAAAGGAGCCGTAGGGTTGGTCCCCGCACTACTGGTGCAACTAACTTGCGCCGCAGTCACAAGAGGAGAATTGAATGTGATCAGCAATGAGCTCCACAGTCCGTTAAAATCGCCTATGGCACTTTGGTTGGTCCCCATGAAGATGCCCCCGCCTTGGGCGTTTGTCGTGAACTGGAAACCTTGATTCGGCCCTACATTTGACGGGCAACCCGAACCAGTTGGAGAAGGACACTGTGGATCGCTTACGTCAATCACCGGGTCCACCGGGACGCCATCGGCATAAGTCAAGGCAGCCGATCCCATCAGGAGGATGGCCAGAAGAACGTAACGAGATGACGTCATCACACACCTCACACTCTGGTCACGATGGAGCACTCCACTGGCCAATCGAAGTCCCGATTCGACCTCCGGCTAAGTTGCGTATAATCTGTGTATTCCAATAACGGATTCCAGCCCTTGCGCGACGAAGGACCAAGAAATTGCATAATTTGTGCAAAGAATTGGGACCGGCATATGTGACCCATTTCGACTCTGACTCCTCGCCGAGCCACTCTTGATACTTCATAAAGCCGGTGGCGCCGTCTTGTGTGCCCCAATCCGGACGATCAAGCAGAAGTTTGGAGGCTGTCGTGCCCAAAACAAATTGGCCTGCACTTGACGGGAGGAATCACGATGGATCCGGAGGCAAACGACAGCCCGGTGGCGTTACGCCATTTGCCGAATCCTAGCATGGGATGAACGGCGCAGAGCCAGTAGTTCCCAAACACGGCGTGGATTCACAAGGGCTTCCTGTCCGCTACATCAGGATGCGAGGAGGATCAACGACAAGCACCCTATGGCATCTGCCGAAGGCTCTCCGGGGCCTGCGTGGCTTCGTTTCGCAATTCCGGCCTTTGATGGGAGATTCGCATTGGCTTCGTTTTGTAATCGAAGACCGGCAGCACCATGTTGTGCACGGCACTGCCGCTCTCGTTAGTCGGCCTCGTCAGCTTGAGGCTTACGCTTTTCTTGTAATCGTTCTAACTCCGCCATGGCTTGGAAGTCTGTTTGTTTATCGCAGATTGGTAGCGGACCAGTTTGTTCACAGTCTCGTAATAGTAGCCGGCTTTCAAGACATTCGGGTTTGCTCGCGCATGCGAAGACGGCCGTAACGAAGCGACTCGACGACGATCTTCTCGACCAGAAGCTCTTCAATTGGGCCCACTGGCTGGAAATGGTCATGGAGACGAATTCCCAAGTCAATGAATTCTTGCCAGTCGGCGCTCCCTTTCTCAAGTAGGCCGAGAAAATGACGGGCGGTAAAGCCGTGCTTGGTTGCATTTATCTTGCTCGCTTCCTTTCCCTGCTCGGTTCTCGGCCCGGTCGAGTGCTGGGCATTGGCTCGATTGGCCTCAAGCTTTTTCAGGGAAATCGACTTTCCCGGGCCGTCTGGTGGCTCATCTTGCCGCAATGAAGCCCTGGGCATGGGCTCTTGCGGCGGGGGGACGTAAGTTCCCTGACCTGCCGATGGCGTCGGCTCCTCGGTGGCCCCCGGTGCTTTCGCCTCGGAGTCAGTCATTTCGTGTTGCAGTATGCCTGTATCGTGTTCGTGGGCATGACCCACCTCCTCTATGAGCGGGACTCCTTGTTAGTGCGCGCCGCTATACTGAGGTTTCGATATTCAGTTCATGAACTAACTTGTGATCTTTTGGCCTCCCGAGCGATATTGGCGGAGGGCACGCAACCCAAAATGCCTCTTGCAGGTGGGGGGTCCGGCCGAAGCGATCTTAGGGTGTGTTTGTTGGATTTTGCGACTCCTACTTGCTGAGTTGGCTTGCCATGAAGCGGCCAATTTGTTGATAGGGAAAAAACTGTCCTTAGGGGCAAGTCTCTTGGAGCTCGAATTGTTACGTGGTAGGTAGGGTGGCTTTTTCGGTGGGGGCCGACCGGCGCGTTCTTCAGCAGGACATCGACTATACGTTCGGTCGCGTGGCCGTCCCAGAATGGGGGGATGCGGCCGGGCTTGCCTTTTCCGGCGAGAACCTCTCTTGGGCAGCGGCGAGAATTTTTGCGGGGTCGGTGCCGATGAGCTGATTTGTGCCTTCTGTAATGGTGATGGGGCGCTCGGTGTTTTCGCGAAGAGTGAGGCATGGGACTCCGAGCGCCGTGGTTTCTTCCTGGATGCCGCCGGAGTCGGTGAGGACAAGTGTGGCTTTGCTAAGGAGACAGAGAAAATCGAGATAGCCGACTGGCGGGCTCAGCTTTAGCTGGGGATGAGTTATGATGCCGGCTTGCGTGAGTCGCTGCTGAGTGCGGGGATGAACAGGAAAGATGACGGGGATTTGGGCGGCTATGGCGTCAATGGCGCCGAGAAGTTCGGCGAGTTTTTCTGTGGAGTCGACGTTTGAAGGACGGTGCAGCGTGAGGACGCCAAAGCGGTGCCAGGCGGTGCCGTTTTTAGGGCTAGATCGTCTCCGATGGGGGACTTCTGTGCAATTGGTAAGAAGTGGCGGAGAGAATCGATCATTACGTTGCCAACGAGGTAGATGGACGCTCGGGGGCGGCCTTCTTTGAGGAGATGCTGGATGGCGTCTTCTTCGGTGACGAAGAGATAGTCGGCGAGGGCGTCAGTGAGAATGCGGTTGATTTCTTCGGGCATGGAGCGGTCAAAGCTGCGGAGGCCGGCTTCGACGTGAGCTACGGGAATGCCAAGCTTTACGGCAGCCAACGAGACGGCGATGGTGGAGTTGACGTCACCGACGACTAGGACGAGGTCCGGCTGGTGTTCGAGCAGGACGGGTTCGATGCGCTTGAGAACTTCGGCGGTCTGGACGGCATGGGAACCGGAGCCGACCTCGAGATTGACGTGAGGCGTGGGAATTCCCATTTGGCGAAAGAAAATGTCTGAAAGAGCTGCATCATAGTGCTGGCCGGTGTGGACGAGGATGGGATCGATTTCCGGATGGCGCTGCATCTCGCGCATTAGAGGCGCGATCTTGGGGGAGATTGGGGCGAGCGCCAACGATGTTGATGATTTTTAGTGGTGTGGGCATGAACGTTCCGCGTTCGAATGAACAATAGTACAGCACAGCGATTTATTCCGCGTGGATGGATGGGGATGGAAATTCCCTAATAGCAACCGGTCGCACAGTGTTTGTGGAGGCTGGAAGAAAGGCGCAACGAAGATCAGCCGGGCCGTCCGACGGAATGATATTCGAAACCGAGCGACTTCATGTGGGCGGGCGAGAGAAGGTTGCGACCGTCGAGGACCAGAGGACGAGCCATGGTGTCGCGAATGCGCTCCCAATCTAGAACGCGAAATTCGTCCCATTCGGTGAGGAGGAGCAAGGCATCTGCCTGCAGGGCAGCGTCGTAAGGGTCGCGGCAAGAAACAAGTTCGGGGAAGGCACTGCGGGCGTTGGAGATGGCTTGCGGATCATACGCAAAAATGCGAGCGCCGGCGGTTACCAAGCGTTTGTAAAGTCCGATGGCCGGCGAACTGCGTATGTCGTCGGTACCGGCTTTGTGAGAAAGGCCGAGCAAGGCGATTCTCTTGTCTCTTAGAACCCAAAGAGCGCGATTTATTTTCTGAAAGAAAGCATTTACGCGACCGGCGTTTACATCGTCAGCTGCTTGAAGGATGCCGGCATCCACGCCCTCCGATTCGACCAACTTGCAAAACGCGCGGAGATCCTTGGGCAAGCGGTCGCCGCCGAAACCAATGCCAGCTTGAAGGAAGGCCGATCGAATGCGGAGATCGAGGCCGACGGCATGGGTGACTTCTTGAACGTTTGCGCCGAGCCGTTCACAAAGGTCGGCGAGCACGTTGGCGTAGGAAATCTTGACTCCCAGGAAGGCGTTGGAGGATAGCTTGATGAGTTCGGCGCTGCGCACGCTGGTTAGAAGAAGCTCGGGAGGATTGCGGGAAGGGCAGCCGCTTTGATGGATGGGGCATTGGAAAGTTTGTTGAAGGATGGGAGCGTAAATTTGGCGAAGAACTGCTTCGGATTCGGCGTCGTCCACTCCGAAGAGTACGCGCTCTGGGTGGAAGAAGTCCCCGACGGCTGTGCCTTCGCGCAGGAACTGAGGGTTGGCTGCCACCTGAAAGCGAGCGTGGGGATTCGGCGTGGTGACCGAAAGCAGGTGTTTTAGTTGCTCGCCGGTTTTGACGGGGACGGTGCTGCGCTCGACGATGAGTTTTGGCGTATCTGCCGAACGGGCGACCTGATTCGCAGCAGAGTCGAGTGCGGCGAAGTCTGATTCGCCATTCTCAAGCTGTGGCACACCGATACACAGGAAAATAGCATCGGCCCTCCGCAAGGCGGATGCACCGTCATTGGTGAACGTGAGCATTCCGGCAGCGCGGCTTCGCTGGATCAATTCATGGAGGTGCGATTCGTAGACGGGAAGACGGCCTTCTTCGAGCAACCGGACTCGTTCCGCGTCGCGATCGACACCGAAAACGTGATGACCTATGGCTGCCAGACAGCCGCCGGTGACCAAGCCTACATGGCCGCAGCCTATGATGCAGATTTGCAGGGGTTCCTCTCCGGTGATCATTGTATGACGAATTCATTGCAGTGGCCTGCGGGACCGACGGACCGACACAACTCTCCGAAGTAGCAAATCAATGTCAAGAAAACTCCCACTCGATAGCCATTGGTCCTTCTCACTCTGGTTTTTTCACAGCTTCAATTTCGACGTGGGGCGAAGGGCGTTACTGGCCCGCTCGCCATGCAGGCTGGGACCTCGATATCGGGAATCTTGTCGAAGGAATACTCCATGTGAATGCTACAGTGTCCCTGCAAATCGCTCATCTCGATACGCAGCGGTAGTCCGGTGTCTTTGGCGACCAACAAGCGCACCGGCCCAAAGAATCGATCGCCATCGCGCACGTAGAACTCGTATGCGGTGGCGGATTTGCCGCCCACAGCCTGATCGTCCAGTGAACGCATATCAGTCAGTTGGTTTGCTTTCTTGTCTCCATTTTGCCCATCTCCGAGCTGCGGCATACACTGCCACAAAAAGAACTCTTTTCTTTTTTTCACTTCCCGGGCCGGCATCACGTTCCCATTTGCCATTTGCGTGCTGATGTTTGCAGCCGCGATTGCGCCGATGGGCCCCTCCGCCGCGGCGTGCGCCATCACTATTGCGACTTGCCGATCCAGCATGGCGCGTTCCATCGTCTGAATATGCTCGCTGTAGCTCATGATTCGCGGCAAAGCGGGCGAGGTGATCACCCGCGCGCCCCGCCCCTTTTGCACGACAGCACGAATCTCCCAGTCATCCATCATGCCGGGGTGGTCCATCGCGGGTATCTTCACGTGCATGGTCACCCGCCGCGTACCATCCTTAGCTATCGTCTCCATTGGACTGAAGCCCAGCTCCCTGGCCATCATCAAGGCCATGTGCGGGTCGCTCGGTTCCGCAGTCATGGTCATGCGATAGGCAGGCTGCTTCTCGAGCTGCCTGAAGGCCTTGAAGAGCGCGCTGTCCGCGGGAACCGGGACGCCGGCTGGCTTCGCCTGTGCGAGAGCCAGCAGTGCACCAATACCGGTAGACGCGCAGGCGATCAGAAATGTGGATCGGACAACTCGGGCTATCAGTGGAACTAGTCTCATGGCCTAATCCTTTCTGTACCGCAATTTCCAACTTAGTTTTTGGCACCGAGATTATGTCTTCAGTTTGTCTCCAACCAGGCCTTCAAGAGCATTCTCCCTGTCGTGGATAAGACCGAGTCTCTGCGTCAATCTCGATACAACTGCTCGTCACCTGTCCTGAGCGCCTGCGATGCGAGCCACATCACGAATCAACTTAAAAGTGGCCCCAGGAGCGGGCGGAGAAAGACTGGACTCGCTGTTAGAATCACCGTCCCCCTCTCGCAAACCGCAATGTCTACATTGGGCGTGAGGGCTGCATCGCCGTGTTTGCACTGCCCAATTGACGCTACGGTCGATCGAAGGGAACGAAGGACTGTCGGCGCTGCCCCGAGGGCTCGTGGCACTTTTTTAAGGTCAAGCGAGGAAGCTACATGGCCAGATGTGCCTGGCAGCACTTTGTTGGAACCTCGATTTCTTACTTTCTTTCACGTGTTGGTGTCGTGGTCGAAGGACTGATCCGGAATCGCGATAGTGCCTCTCCAAGATTCTGAATGAACGCTTCTGAATTATAGACATCCGCGTTGATACGTGTGCTTCCCGCCGGTGCAGTCGGCTCGACCTCGTCGAGCTGAAATTCATGGGCGACGTCTTCAACAATCTTCGGTGAGATCGACCGCTGCTGGTCCACGTAAGCATTGATGAGCGAGTGTTCGCAAAGCAGATTCACCACGCGCGGGATGCCCAATGAATATAAATGGATCGTTTCAACGGTTTTCGGGCTGAAAATCAGTTCTCCGCTCGCTCCTGCAATCCTAAGCCGTTCGGCGATATAGTCATGGGTCTGCTCTTTCGTCAGAGGGGCTGTCTTACAGCGCAGCATAATGCGCTGGCGGAGTTGTCGCAGTTGCGGCAGCTTCAGTTTCTCTTCCAATTCTTGCTGTCCAGACAATACGATCTGCAGCAGTTTCTCCGCGGATGTCTCGAGGTTGGTCAACAATCGAATCTCCTCGAGCACAGGGTAGGTCAGGTTCTGTGCTTCGTCCACGATGAGCACAGTGGTTTCACCGGCGCGGTAACGTTCGAGAAGCCATTGATTGAGGCTCATCAACTGCTGACTCTTGGTCCGAGACTCGCAGGAAATACCGAACTCCGCCAGAATGAAATCGAACAACTGATTCGTGTTCATCCGGGAATTATATAGAAAAGCAGTTCTTACCCGCCGCTGATGCAACCATTCGATGAGACGGTTTATGAGTGTGGTTTTCCCCGTGCCGACTTCACCGATCAGAGTAATAAAGCCCTTGCGGTTCTGAACACCGTACATCAACCCGCTCAACGCTTCTTCAATCTCTTTGGTAAGAAAGAGGTAGCGCGGATCTGGATTGACATTGAACGGATTGTCTTTCAGCCCAAAGAAGCTTTTGTACATGGTATTTGCACTTTCCCGGCCTACTGCTACTCAACTCCCATCGCTGCTGTTATTCTCTCACCTCTCTGCGGTCTGGAGAATCTGGGATTCGCAACCTGCCCGAGACAATATTCTCGCGCTATCTCAACACGAGTGGTCTCGTGTGCCACTGAAAAGTGACGTAAATTTGGTTCACGGTGTAGTTCGTACCGCAATTTGAGTTGCTGCAAATTGGCACATTGGAATTCTGAATTTGAGCCTGATACGCCAGCGAAAAGGTTGCGGTCCTTCCCAGCGGCCGGCTCAACCCTGCTCCCGCCAGCCACGTGTCATAACTCGGCGAGGTCACGCCACTCAGAGACAAGATTTGGCGGTTTTTCGCATAGCCGAAATTTACGCTGCCATTCCAAACTCGCGTCAGCTGTCTGCTCCAGCTTGCGTTCGCTTGGTCGATGTCCGACCCGGTAAAGACTCCGCTCCCCCCGCTCACTCCATGCGCATAGCCCAGCGTGATGCTGCTTCGGCCAAATGCATATGTCAGCGCCGCGTTTCCGGACCCGGCAATCTTTTGCGTCGAGCCGCCTATCGCAACCCTGAATGTGGTGACCTCCGGCCCGCCCGCAACTCTAAGCGCTAGCTTTCCGGTGATCTTTCTTCCATATAGAAACTGCCCAAGGTGATCTCCTAACGCTTGCGGATCACCCGGATAACGGTAGGCACTGAATATGTAGACAAATCCTAATGTATCCTTCCGAGTGATCGCATAGTTGTACCCAGCATTTAGAACTTCGCTGTCGCTGTTCACATTTCCCGAATCGACGAAGCGCAGGATGTTATAGACCCCTGCGAGAGTGATGGAGGCCCGCGGACTCAGAGCATACGTCAGCTGAACGGCAGAGGCATTGCTGTAACGGGGGCCATTCGTCGTCAAAATGGTTTGGCTTGGAACGTAGGTACTCTGAAGCCCGGGTAAGGGCACGGCCAAAGTTCCCATGATCCCTGGAACAGCCAATCCACTCGTGCCCCCGAACCCAAACGAACTTTGCGGTAAGTAAGAAAACTGGTCAACGAAAAGCATTTGCCACCTTCGTTGATCGATCTCGTATGCTGCCGCCAGCTGATGATTTTGCCCATTTCCTTGAGTCGGGTCCGTTGAAAAAAAACCACCGCCAGAATAATTGACTGAAAGCAGAGAATGACTCCAAGCCTCGAGCAAACTCACGTCGCCGGTGACAAAACTGGTCGTATTCCATGCAGAGCTCGCCGCAGGACTCAAGGATTTTGACCTAGCCGTGTTGCTGTATTCAATCCCAGGAACCCAGTAGCTGTGGCGCATCTCCGGAGTCCCCAATGTGGGGTTCTGCACGCCGCTCAATGGTTGATTGTCAGGCTGCATCGTGTGCGTTCCCTGATCCGAGTCCTGTTGATTGTCGCCTGTATCGAGAAGAAGTGGGTATGCGCGAGCCGCAGGCTTCGGTTTTTCTGCGCCCTCTTGCTGGGCCAACAGCGGCGACGCGCAGAGACAAGCGGCCATCACCCAGACAATTCCGCGCGCGAGATTTTGCCAGTCTTTCATTTCCTTTTCCTAAGGCACCACGATCACGTCGCCAGGTTGCAACTCGATGTTTTGCGCGGCATTTTTCCCGCTGATTGCTTCTTTGTAATTGAATGGCATCTTTATCTGCTTGCCGCTCTCGGTGCGAAGCACATAAATGTTCTTCACTTTAGCAAACTGCGTAAATCCGCCACTGCTCGAGAGCGCCTGTAACACGGTCATGTGCGGGAGTAGCGCGTAGGCGCCCGCCTTCGTGACCTCTCCGTTCACGTAGACCCGGCGGCTATTGATCTCCGTCACGCTCACAGTCACTTGCGGGCCGTTAATATACTTTTTCAGCTGATCGCTGATTATACCGGCTAGTTCCATCGGTGTCAGACCGACCGCCTGAACGTCATTAAGCAGAGGCAGCGTGATCTTTCCGTCTGGGCGTACTGGCACAGTTCGTGTCAGTTGTTCTTCTTTCCAAACATCGATTTTCAGTACGTCCTGCGGTCCAATTCTGTACGCCGGGTCCTCCGCAGCCCTTTGTGCCGTTGTTGCAGGGGTTTGACTTTTCGCACCCTTCGCTTCTTCTTGCTTGTCTTGCGCCGTGCGGCGCTCACCGCTTGCCCGTGTTCTACCCGCCATCAAGCAGGCCGTCAGAATCACTACAATCGCAATTCTCATTCCCATTTCTTCACTCCCGCTCCGTCTTCGTTCCTTCCAGACCCGTCTGTTTAATTTTATATAGCAGCGACTTATAGCTGATCTGAAGACCCTGCGCGGCCCGTTTGCGGTTCCAGTGAGTTTGCTCCAGAGCTTTCTGTATCAACTCGCGCTCCGCGTGTCGGGAAGCCGCCGGCGCAGCTACTTTCAGCGAGGATATACCTACTCCTTCACCGGCTGTCGGTGCTGAAACCCGAGTAGCCCCGAGATCGGCAAGAGCGAGTCCCGGATCCCCGATCGCAACGATTTTTTTCGCAACGTTCTCTAGCTCGCGAATGTTCCCGGGCCAGTCGTAAGAGCCCATCAGTTCCCGGGCACTGGCGCTCATTTCCGGAATGTTTTTCTTCAGTTCATTAGAGTGTTTGAGAAAGAAGTATTCCAGCAGCGCCGGAATGTCTTCCTTTCGCTCGCGCAGCGGTGGCAATCGCAGAATCACGCCATTGATTCGGAAATACAGATCCCGGCGAAAACGCCCAGCTTCGATTTCCTTTTCCAAGTTGCGCGACGTTGAGGAAATAAATCGCGAGACGTTCATCCTGGTGCCGCCTTTTGGTTCCCCGTCCGGCAGCAATGAAAGTAATGCCCGTTGACAGGCGGAATCAAGTTCGTGCACACCATCCAAAAACACAGTTCGCACCGCGGCTTCCCCACTTCCGCAGTCTGAAAGAAACTCCTCTCGCGCCTCCGCCAGCAACCGCCCCGCGTCCAGCGCTGCACAACTCACCTTCTTAAGGGGCGCTCCAGCCAGTTCCGATAGCCGGTGGATCAACCGAGCATAAACCTCTTTGCCAGTCCCGCTCTCCCCCACCAGGAGAACGGGGATGTCTGTTTTCGCAATCTCCGCAACCATGGCATTCAGGGATTGTACAGTTGCAGCCTGCCCGCATACGAATCCAGCGCCAGCCGAATGCTCTAAGGTGTCGACCGCTATTGTCCTCATAGATTTCCAGATCTAGGATAAGCAGGTTCCATACCAAGTGGGGAAGGCAACTTTACCCCTTTCAACTGTATGTAACTTGTTTACAATCAGTATATTACAAATGCTTCCCGATCTTGGACCCTTAGTTTCAGGTAGTCCGGAAGTCCCGATCTAGTTCCACCAAGTGGCAATTTACTCTCCTCAGGCAAACGCTCCTCACCAGCTGTCCGATCCGCATCTACCAAGAGAGCGGGTCAAACAACCCTGCCGGGCATTTCCATTCCAGAGAGTGGCGCGGTTGCCTAGACACGGAGCGAGTTGAGAAGGATGTTAACGTTTCGGAGACAGAGACATCCGGCCAGCTCATATCATCTTCGTTACAATTGCAGATGAGGCAGTGGTTTGTTCCGCGAATTGCTCTTATGCTTCAGGAGAATTGATACAGCCTCAAAGAAAGAAGCCTGCTGGATATGGATGAGCCAGCATTGGCCTGGGGCTGTCGATGGCCCCCCAAATATGCAAGGAATTAGCGACTCAAGAGACTAACCTTTTGCGGGGCAGGATGACCAGCGCGATCAACCCGATTCCAAGCATGAGCAGCACAGAAGGCTCCGGCACATAGATCAAGAACTCCTGGCCCATACTGCCAGTGGGCGACAGTATCTCAAATCCCTGCCCAGTGAATCCGTGTTGCACAGCGGCCAGCGCCGCCGCCACGAGGGCGGCATTGGTTTGATGATTGGGGCCACCCGTGAAGCTCCAAATCGCAAATTGATACGCGGCCTGCTGGCTCTGGTCTTTGGTGCCCATCATTTGGGTAATCAGCCATGCCATCTCTAGATATGATGTTTGGTTGCCCAACCGCGTGGAGAGGAAGTTCGATCCCGTCAGGTTAGTGATGGTTACATACCAGCTGTCGCCGCCCGAGATAGGGGTTGAAAAATCTACGCAATAGAACGACTCACTGTGACCATTCAGCGTTCCACCATAGGGTGGCATGCCATACGGTGGGTCAGCGAATGCATAGCTGCCGTCGACCTTTACGGTATTTAGCGGATCTGCTTTCGCCGTACCCGAAAACGCCAAAATCCCAATAACAAGTAGCCACCGAAGCGGTCTTAAGCCCATAACTCCCCTTGGAGGACAGCGTACAAACCAATCTCAGCGTCTTAATGTAGCAGCTGTGATGCCAAACCAATTTCGAATTTACTCTCTGTGTTTTCATTGACTTACAGCTCCTGGACCTCTGGGCTCTTCGCTGCGAATAGAACTTTGCTTTCCTTATCTGGAGCAATCCTTTGCACACGCTACCCGCAAAGCCTAGTCTGCTCCTGTGCTTACAGGCGAGAGTTCTAGCTGGGGGTGGCTCTGTGACATCCTCAAGAAAAGGCGACGTTTCAATGTATCAGATTGAAACTCAATCCGAGCAAGAGGGCTTGACGCAAGATCCTAGTCGCTGAAACGTCCCTCTGCGCGCGGAGTGCTCGCGTGGCCATCTTCCCCCATACAAGGTATGGTCAGCGCGCCGACCTGGGGCCTTCGTCACACCCATTACTCTCCTGACGTGATGATGTCCCTCAGCGCGAGGGAGCGTGAACTTTCCACTGGCTCAACCTGACATTGTGGTTTCTAAATGCGAGGGCCCCGAGATAACCTGGGGCAGGAGAGAACGATCGCAGTTGCCACTCCCTTCGATCTTCCGATTTCCCTACGGTCTGTCTAGTCTCAAGTTCTTGCCAGGGGGGCAGCGCGACTTCAACTTTCGCTAGTCCCTCTCCAATACCCTGGCCGGTGGCCTTCAGAATCGCCTCCTTCCGAGTCCAACACGCGAAAAAACCGCGTAACCGGCGGTCCATTGGCAGCGCCATGAGCGCCTCCGTTTCTCGCGGAGAGAAGAACCGCGAAGCGATCTCTAGGAAATCAGGAACCGGCCGAAGATATTCGACATCGACGCCGACTGGACTATCCTGTGTCACGACAAAAAGAGCAAGATTCCCGGAATGCGAGTCGTTGAAGTGGAGATCGTCTGGAACGAGGTCCGCTTTGATCTCAGGCTTACCCAGCACTGCGCGGGAAAAATTGACACTAGAAGCGGGTAGCCCGAGATAGCGTCCGAGGAGGACTCGGAGGATGCCATGGCGAATAATGTATTGACTACGATCTTTGGAGAACCGAAATTTCTCTGCTCGTGTACATTCCTCAGGGGAAAGCATCACGAGGAATTCTTCCAATTTAGCTTCAAAGTCGCTCATGGCTGCGCACCAAAGATGAATTTGGTTCATTTCGAGGCGAATAGTTTCCGGTGGTGAAGGCCAGGCAAGAATTGCAGTAGTCGCGAACGCAGGATCGCTTGGCTTGTGCGCCTCGGAGGTTGCAACCCGCTTCTTCGCTGAAAATTCAACACTCATCGAAAAAAGAAAATCGATCAAGCGAATGACAAGGATAATGTTGATGGTTGCTCGCGCGCGGATTTAGCATGTGCCTCTTCAATGAGCGTCCTCAGTTTTTCAGCAAGCGTCTGGACATATGGCTCAATGAAAATACCACCCGGATAGACGGGGAGCTCGATGATATCAAGCCTACCGGAAACGACTTCGCCCCAGCCCATCTGTGGATCCCTTAGGTGTGAATAGTGTCTCTTTGGTTTAAAAACTGTTACTCGTCCGGGATAATCTTCGGGCACGTAAGCAAAGTGGGCCTCCTCGTTGATATTCTCCAAGAAAACCTCGGACCTCTTCGATCCACCCCCAAAGGGACTCCTTTTTAGAAGATTTGAAGTCTTTACAAAAAACCTTTCAAGTTCTCTTTCGCATGCGCCCTTTATTTTTTTCCCTAGGTAGGTAAGTTGTTCCTTTCTGCTAAGCCGCAGAAGATTTATCGAATGGAATGCTATCTTCTCCCCCGCGTGAGTGACCCCCTCGCGAAAAGACAACCGCAGGGGAACCCCGTTGAAATTATACGTATCGATCATCACTAACAGTCCGACCGCTTGCCCATCCTTGCGCAGCCTCTGAGCCATTTCGTAAGCGATCTGGCCCCCTAAGCAAAAACCAGCCAGATAATATGGCCCCTCGGGTTGCAACTCGCGGATTTCGTTCACGTAATGGGCGGCCATTTCCTCAACCTTGCGGAGATAATTCTTGCTGCCATCGACCCCCTGCGCTTGCAAACCATAGAACGGATAATCGGGGCCAAGGCATCGAGCTAAGTCTCTGAACAACAGCACATTGCCGCCGGCCCCGTGGACACAATAGACGGTCGGCTTGCTTCCGCCCGTCTGAATAGGGACTAGAGAAGACCAACGCGAAGACCAGCCATCTCTTCGCAGGATGTCCGCCAGTTTCTCCACCGTAGGTGCCTGAAGCAGGGTGGCCAAGGGATGGTTCTGACCTGTCAGTTTTCTAAGTTCAGAGAACAGACGCACGGCCACAAGGGAATTTCCACCGAGATCAAAGAAATTGTCTTGCGGCCCGACCGGGTGCATGCGCAACACCTTTTCCCAGAGGTTGATCAACTGCAGCTCCAAAGTGTCGCGCGGTGCAGCCTGGGTGGGCCCTTCTGCCGGCGTTTTGCGCGAAGGCGCCGGCAAGGCTTTCCGGTCCACCTTCCCGTTCGACGTTAGCGGAAATTGGCCTACGAATACAAATGCCGAAGGCACCATATAGTCGGGCAACTTTGGACGGAGGTAGTCTCGCAAAGCGGCGGTATCCAAGCGCGATCCCGGTTTCACTATCACATAGCCAACCAAGTGCTTCTCCGCCGGTTTGTCTTCCCGCACGGTCACAACACAATTTTCAACCGCCGCGTGCTCGTGCAATCGAACCTCAATCTCCCCCAACTCGATCCGGTAACCTTGTACTTTTACCTGCAAATCCTCGCGTCCCAGGAACTCGATGTTGCCGTCAGGTAAGTAACGCCCTAAATCACCGGTCCGATAAATTCGTTGACTGGTTTCCGAGTCTTGAATGAAACTCGCTTCGGTTTTCTTTTCGTCCTGCCAATACCCCTTTGCTAACCCAACCCCTCCAATATGAAGTTGACCAGGCACCCACACCGGGCATGGAGCACCCATCTGATTAAGCACATGGAAACTCTGGTTCACCATCGGCTTACCGTAAGGAATGCTTTTCCAATTCGGATCCACTTGTTCGATGGGGTACAAAATCGACCAGATGGAAGCCTCGGTTGCCCCGCCAAGGCTCAGGATCTTCGCCTTCGGCAGAACCTGTCGAATCTGCTCGGGTAAGCCCACCGGGATCCAGTCACCGCTCATCAGAACCAGTCGCAAAGACGGATGGATCGCAACGCCGCGCGAAACTTGATCGACTAGCAGCTGCATAAGTGCTGGCACGGTGTCCCATACCGTGATTTCCTCCGACGATATCAACTGTGCCCAGTGTGCTGGATCCTGCGCGAGATCCGCAGATGGCATGACGATGGTACCCCCGACTGCCAGCAGACCAAAGATGTCATAAACGGATAGATCAAAGCTCAACCGCGATAGTGCCAGCACGCGATCGCGAGGACCGACACCCAAGCGGTGGTTGATGTCGAGTACGGTGTTCACCGCTCCGCGATGATCAATCATCACGCCTTTAGGCCTGCCTGTCGAACCAGAAGTGTAGATAACATACGCAAGGTCTGTGGGTTTTTGGCGCCCGCGGGGAACAAGCGCTTCGACCTCGCGAGGGTTCAACGAATCAATCGTCACCACGTCGATCCCTGCAGGCGTTCTCAGCTGTTGTTTCAGGACCGACTGAGTCAACACGACCCGCACTCTCCCGTGCTCCATCAGGTAGCGCTGCCGTTCAGCCGGCAATTCTGAGTCGATGGGCAAATAGGCCGCGCCGGCGAAGTGGGTCCCCAATACGGCGACGACCTGCTCCCAACCTTTTTCCATGAGCACCGCCACCAGTTCGTTCGCTCGCACCTCGCGCCGAAGCAGCTCCTCTTCAACGCGACAGGCATACCGGTACAATTCGACGTAGGTCAGCTGGCGTGTCGGCGTACAAATTGCTATATTTTCGGCGCACTCCTCCACTTTCTTGAGGAAGAGGGTGTGCAACAATTCATCGGTTAGCGGAGCTTTAGTGTCATTAACCTTTCGCCGCATTTGCATCTGGGGTGCGGGTATCAGCTTTCGCGTGTTCTCGGCAAGGCCGTGACCCCAACTTGAGTCAGCGGAAGCAAGCTGGCCCAACAAAGACTGATAGGCCTGGAACATGTCATCCAAGAGAGCATCAGGAAAGAGTTCCTCGACGGCATCCCAGTCACAGACGAGTGCCCCAGCTTCCTCCCGGACTAGATTATCCAGCCAGATTTGAGGCGTCTGCGAAATACCGTATCCGATCTTTCCTAACGGTTGCGGGGTGATCTCAGCTTTGTGTGATGTATCCAGATTAAGGAAGCTGGTGAAGACCACGGGCATAGTTCTCCAAGGCGACCCGCCATGCATGCGCCCCAGCTCCCTAAGAACTCTGATAGCACTGAAGTATCGATGATCCAGATCATTCCAGAGCTGTTCCTGAAGACGTCGGGCACGAACTTCAAACGTATCCTGTTTCTGGTTATCGACTGCCAGTATATTCAGCGAGGTAAAATCGCCTACAACGTTGTTTACCTGAGGATGCAAAGGAATACGATTGAAGAGGGTCAGATTGAGGCTGAATTGAGGGCTTTTGCTCCAAATGCTGAGAACCTCGGCGAAGGCGGCCAACAATACACCCGGTGGCGTGAGTCCGGATCGGATAGCTCGCTCCTTCAACCGACTCCAAGTCTCTGGTTCCAACCTTGCACTTCTCCGCACGAAGCGAGGGCGTATCACAGAGTTAGGATTCTTCGCCAGAGGTAACTCTGGCGCCGGTGGCAGCAGCGGCAGACGGCGCATCCAATAGTCTTGACAGCGCTGGTAGGCATCTGAATTTTGAAAGGCCGCTTCCGTGTGGACGTAGTCACGAAAAGAGACTGAGAGAGCGGGAAGAGAAACTTCCGGGTTCCGATAGAGCTGCAAAAATTCCTGAATGAGAATCTGAATACTTCTAGCATCAAGGATCAAGAGATCCAAACTGACGTGGAGCCGTGTGCGCTGATCACCCAGAAGAGAAACGCGAATTTCGAATAGAGGCCACTGATCGGTTTGGAGCACTTGGTGGGACATGAGCTCGCGAACGGCCTCGACCTGGGAGTTTGCCCCACGAGGGTCTCGGCCGCGCAGGTCTAAGACCTCAACGTTATAGTGAGGAACTTGTTCGAGAATCTGCTGGCGGCCGTCCGGCAACACTATGGCCCGCAGCATGTCGTGGCGTTCGATCAAGCGCTGCAAGGCAAGCTCGAATCGCTGACGATCAAATTCAGCAAGCTCAATTTCCACGTAGATGTGACAAGCAACATTGCCCAGCTCAATAGAATTGCCACGTCCAATCCAGTAGGCTTGCTGAACGTCGGTGAGGGCAAATGGCTCATATCTATGATCCGGATCAGGTACAATCGTCGGAGGCGGAACATGTTTCTCAGGCCCCGATTCCCGCTGTTCAATCACCGCGGCTAGGCCCGCGATAGTAGCGGTCTCAAAGAGACGGCGCAGAGGTAACTGCACGTGGAAGGTCTCTTCGACGCGAAAGAGGAGCTTGGTGGCAAGCAAGGAGTGCCCGCCTAATTCCAAAAAACTATCGTGGACACCGATCCGTTGAAGTCCGAATACTTCAGCCCAAATTCCTGCGAGGATCTCTTCAGTGGGGGTGCGCGCCGATGCGAACTTTTCCTCAGTAAGGGGCGGTGCCAGCTCGCTTTGTTTACTCTGCAGTTTAACCTGGACAGTCGCATATCCTTCAAGGCAATGGCGAAGCTCAGTGAGAAAACGGGCTGCTTGGCGTCCCTCGGAAAGCTGATGGTCGAAAACTAAGACCAAGTTGAACGCGCCCTCCTGATTCTGGGCCGGAGGAAACTTACTGCAAACGGCCAGGATGGCCGATTGTCCCCGATTGATAAGGGGCTGAAACGACCAGACGCCCTCGCTCGATAAATCGGTGAGCGTGAAGGTGCCCCCGGTCAGAGACTCGACTGAAATTTCATCGCTGAGATACTGCACCAAGAGTTCCCGCATATTCTCAGCGATCTCGGCAACGCTCTTCTTGTCCGCTTCACGAATGACTGGAACCATCAAACCGCGTCCAGCATCGATGGCAAATCCGATGTTTATTTCTTCGTAATAATTCACGCACCCATCTGCGTAATAGGCGTTGAAAACCGGGTATTTCCGGAGAAGACGAGCGACCTCGAATAAAATCAAAGCCGCCACATCGGCCCGCACGCCCGTTTCCCTTTCGGCTGCCGCGTTGAGCCCGTCTGTCGAACATGGAACGGTTACGGCAGAGGGAAGTGTGTTTTGGTAGGCCGACCACAGGTAATTCGCCTCGAGCCGTTTGCTTCGAGGCAGTTTTTCAGTCCTAAACGTAACTCCTGCAGCGGGGACTGGCGCCCCCCACACGCGGTCAGAGCCCGGTATTGGGGGGGACGCGAGTTCCTTCTGGCGTGCGATGTCCTCGCCAATACGCCTGAATACATCCTGGGAGCGAACCAGGGCAATATTCTTGAATTGGCTTTCGTCTAATCCCCATTCCTTCATCAGCTGGAAGGCCTGCTGGGTAAATCTCGTCGTTCGTTCTTTCGCTGTTATGGGAGGCAGGCCACGACGAGAAGTTGCTACTCCCCCCCCTTGTTGATCGGGTTGGTCTCCTTGTCTGCCATCAAAAACACGGGGAACATCTGGGAGGTCAGCCTCAGCTTTGTCGCAAATATATCCCAACACTTTGCCAACCGGTACGTCTTCTCCCTGTTTGTAGGCATACCGGAGGAAACCGCTGGCTGGAGCAGAAATCTCCATATTCACCTTGCTGGTTTCGACCTCGACAATCGGCTGTCCTTTTTCAACTCTGCTGCGCTCGGTGACCAGCCACCTATTGATGCAAACGGAGTCGTCATTGACGTTCTCGCGGAGTATCAAAATTGGAGTCAATTCACTCATGTTTCATCATTTCCAACGCTACTTCAATGATATGTATTTCACTAGGCAAGATTTTTTTCTCAAGCACCCCGCACGATGGTATCGGATGCCGGGGCGGTCCCAACCTTTGCACACGCCTTAGGATACCGGGAGCGGACTCTTGAATCTGTGCGATCACCTCGGCGCCAAATGCGGCAAAATTTTCTCCTTCTTCAACGACTAACAGTCGACCGCTTTCACGGATCGAATCAATAATTGGCCAAGGGTCGAGCGGGTACAGCTTTATCGGACATACGACTTCACAGATAATTTCATGTTCATCAAGAAGTTTATCAACGGCTGCTTCTACCTCAGGTAACATCCCACCATAGCAAAGCAGAGTTAGGTCTGCCCTTGCCTCAGGGCGCAAACGCAAGGTCGGGTATGGCTCATCGCTTTGCTCCCAAACAAACCCTTCGGGGGCAGAGTTGGATACTCGAACACCGTAGAGGACTTTGTTTTCGATGACTATAGCGGGGCGATCGATGGACGCAAACAGCGTATCGAAAACCAGTGCGGGATCGTACCGATGATTGATGGCAAGCATGAGGGTGCCAGTCACTCCAAGAAAATGCCTTTCCAGGCTTTGGCTGTGGGTCACACCGTATCCACGTCTACCTCCCATAGGAGTCCGGACGATCAGAGGGACGTCAACGCGGTCGTTGATCAGGTAGCGAAACTTGGAGGCATGATTCACTAATTGGTCGCCGACCAGCATGAGAAAATCGCCAAACATGATTTCACAGACCGGCAAAAACCCATTGAGCGCGAGGCCATTTCCGACCCCCACGATTGCTCCTTCGCTGATTGGAGTGTTGCGTACCCGAGTGGGGAATTCCTGGTTTAAATCTTTGGTGACCTTAAACGCACCTCCGTAAGGGCCCTCAATATCCTCACCAAGCAAAATGATACGTTCGTCACGATGCATATTACGCTGCAAGGCCGCATGAATGCGGTTAACGACGCGATCTGACGATTCATTGGATATCGGCCGCCATGACGTCTTGTGATCGGGCGGCACGGCCTCATCCGCCACAATGGATTCGGCGAAGCCGTCCCCATCTGCTTGAGCGATGACTTTGTTAATCCTTTCTTCAACATCCGCCTGAATTTTTCTCGAGGCGCTGGGATATTCCCTCGTAAAAATGGTGATGGGGTCCTTGTCCCAATAGCTCTGCACCTCTTTACGCTCTCGATTGTCATCGCCTTTAGAGTGTGCCAGCAAACGGTAGGTGTCGATCTGTAAAAACAAAGGCTTGCGCTGCTCGCGAACGAATGAGACACAATCGTTTGCCAGGTCAATCAATTCTTCCGGGTTCCATGTATTGCCGTGCGCCGTTTTGATTCCAAAAGCATCGGCTCGAGAACAAATGCTCCCAGCAAGCGTTTGCCCTTGCGGGGTACTCTGAGCATAATAATTATTCTCCAGCACAATCAACAGCGGCAGATCCCATTTAGACGCGATGTTAAGCGATTCGTAGACAACGCCTTCGCCTAGTGTCCCATCGCCGATAAAAACCGCTGTTATGTTTGGGCTCTTGCGTAGCTTTTGTGCGAAAGCAAGACCCGCGGAAATCGGCACGATACCGCCTTGGACGCCACTGGTAAAAAACTCCCGAGAGCAAATATTTTGGCTGCCTCCGCGCCCGCCACAGACCCCCGTCTTCTTGCCCATGACCTCAGCAATCAGACCATAGACATCATCTGTTCGCGCAAGGTAATGGCCATGCCCGCGGTGGTTGCTATAGATCAAGTCACCCGCCTGCAGCGCCTCGGCGATGGCTATTCCGGTCCATTCCTGACCAGTACAAGTGTGGACGGTGCCAAAAAGTTTCCCCTCCGAAAAAAGCTGTAGCAGGCGTTGCTCAACACTGCGAATAAGGATTGCTCTAGCGTAGAGACTGATTCGTCTCTGGTCATCGACACTTGTTTGAATGGACTCGAGCACTATAAAAGCCGATGGTGAATCACTTGCGTCAGCCTCTGCATTCCTCTAGCCTTGCTTCTCTCCCACATCAGAAGAAAAAGATCCCCGATTCGCCTGCTAATCGCTGGCGGTGAGGGAGTTGGGTATTGAAGGCTTTAATCATAGGGACCGAAAAGCACGGAAAAGTCTACACTAATCGCTCATGGCAGCCCTGTCTTGGATTGCACGCGGGGGACCAGAGTCTTTCAGGAAACGCCTCCCAGATGCAACAAGGCCAGTATCTTCAACTAGATACAAGGTGGCGTGATATCCATTGACTGTTATGTACTTTTGATAGACACCGGCTGGGGAACAGAACTTCCCAAATTACCTAAATGGTTCCATAAGAGCTACGCCGAGCTAGAGCAGAGTTTTCCGAGTGGCCACAGACACGTCAGCACTTCTTGGTACGCAGAATCCGCCGTGTGAGGGCCTGGGAGGTAAACTCAGTGCCCGCGACGAAGCGCACGAGCGGCCCGAAAGTCCACGCTGCTGGGGCCCCCAAGAAATGCAGGCCGGCCAAGGAAGACTCAAGTCCAGAATCGAGGCGTGGATAGCCATCAACGACATCCAGTTGTTCCAGAATTCTTGGCGAAAGAAAACTATACAGCGCAACATTCACGCGATACCCAGTTGCTAGAACTACATGATCCACTATCCGCTCGGTCCCGTCATTCAGACGGACGTGCAGGCGATCTCCTTCCACTCGAGCGCGGATCACAAATCGGCACGCGTGACAGGGCACAGCATTCGTAACAGGAACGTGCCTGTAAGAAAACATAGGCCGAATGGCACGTCTATCCGACCAATCCTTAGTACGACGCGGCAAGCGGCGAAACAAATTCGGTCGCTGGATGAGCAGGCTAAACCCTGCAGGCCCAACGTCGCCCCCACCATAAAGCATCCTCATCCATTGCCTGTTCTTAAGCCAATTCAAAACGGCGTTCGAATCTTGTGAATTAACTTCTTCGGAGGAGGCTTCCAATTGCCAGGCGCGTTCGGCTCTCGAAGCCACACTTCGCGACCGAATCAAGATCTCCACATGGGCGCCCGCTTCTCGCAAAAACGTGGCAGACTCAAGGCTGCTTTGTCCACCGCCAATTACAAGGACTTCCTTATCGCGGAACCTTTCGTATTCCTGGTGCTCCGATGAGTGCGTTACCAATGATGCGGGAAGGCCCTCGAACGTTTTTGGCCGATGAGTGAAAGGTTGAATGCCTGTAGCGACCACAACACGTCGCGTCCGTAGCATTTCTCCATCTTCGAGTGTCACCTGATACCCTTTCTGAGAGGGTTCCACGCGTGCTATTTTGCGTCCGTCAGTCGCCACCCCTGCTTGTTGATGAAACCAGTGGCCATACTTTATGAAATCCCTTACGGGTAATGGCTCCGGCAAACCTTGATTCCCGTTCGAAGACCCGTAAACGTCCAGGCTCAAGCGGTTTCCCGGGTCAGCAATATGGGATGCCGGTCGCCAAGAACGCAGGAGCATTCGCGCGGGCATATGGCGCTCCCAGAAAGACATGGGCTCGCCAAAGACTAGCATGTCCAACCCTTTTATTTGCTTGAGATGCGCGGCCGCCGACAAGCCAAAGGGTCCGGCACCGAGAATCACCACATCATACATTCGATCATCAACCTTTAATCGGCGGACGATATCATGGGAACTGCTGCGCAGAGCCGCCGGCGAAATGCCTGCGCACCACAAACCAAAAGGCAAGGACGCCTTGGCTAAAAGAATACGTCAACCCATAAAGACCGGAGAGCTTCCGCTTCAAGAACGTTGCCATGCCTTAACGTTTTCCGCTCTCGTTATCCGGCACTTATCGGATCGCTTTTCAGTCTCGCGAGTCGCCCAGCCGCGGCATCGCTCAATCCGGATTTCGTCGCGCGAAACACGTTGTAACGCAGTTTCCTATAGTCCCACTCATCCGTACCTTCAAAACAGAGCTCGAACGCGCGGCAACTTTGGATCGCATGACAGTGCAACGGATTGTAATAAATCAGAAATACCTCACGCGGCCGCATAGAAATCGACTGCGCAAGGTTCATCAACATGCGGGAAATAATTTCTTCACTGAACGGATTGAACATGTAAATTACCAGCGGGACGTTCGGAAAGGTGAACTCCGCGGCATCTCCACAGCGCACTTCAAGACTGTTGCAGGCCTGCCTCTTGCCCCTGAAAGATTCACAATTGGCCCGGGCCTGCTTTGAAAGCATTGGCGAAATTTCCACTCCCAGAACGCGTTTGAACGGGAACTCCGCAGCAAGGAGCATCGTCTTTCCTTGACCAGCGCCGAAGTCGATGAACACAAATTCGCTGTACTGGATGTTTAATCTTCGAAGTAGAGCGGGCAGGCACTTTGTGTCGCTCGGCTCGTAAAATCGGGCGTAGGTGGCGCTTGGACCAGTGATATCCAGGTCAGATAATGGGATTCTATGACGCGTTGTGACGTTATGGGACCGGTCCCACCACCACGATCTCCAGAACCTCAAAAGAAAGAGTAACGTACCAACTATTGCGCCGCGCAAGCCCATCTCACCGATGATCGCGGTGATTTTGGAGAGTGAGAAAGGCCGGGGCCCTCGAATAGGCTTATCTGTGATTTTCACCATCGATGTTGTTTTAGATCTTAGTTCCAAGCCGAATCTCGAATTTGAAAGAGGACACGACATCAGCCAGATTGTTTCAATAAGATCAGGAACTGGTCTGGTAGCACGAGAACAAGCGCGCAGTGCCGCCGCCGAAATATACGGCGTTGCAGAACCAAACGTGTCACACCGAATCGGCTTCTACTGTTTATATGATTCAATCTCAATGAGATCCGATCTTGGGCCATCGACCCGGCGGAGCCACGCTTCCCGCCAATAAAAGAAGCAGCCACGATCGCAGCGCATCAGCAAGCCGTCGCAGTGCGCTCCACTCAAAAGTACCGTATTTCTTAGCTGCCGAACGTTCCCCGATTCCTCCTGGAACATCGTCTCCATCCTCTTGAAAACCTTGAATCGCTGGCCAGCGAATGCACTCATGGATGGAATATACGCCAAGCCGTTGAGCCGTCCTTCCTGATCCAAAGTCTCTAGGATCTCCGCCTCCGATTTGACCTCTACGTACTCTCCTAGTTGAAGGCCAAGCACTTCCTCAGGTCGGCGAGTTTTTATTGCCACATCGCCCGAACTCGCCGCAGCGAATGGTGTGGGACTCGACATTAATGACTTTGACCGTCCTATGAGTCTGTCGGCGACAAAGCCCAGCACCTTTCCGAGCGTAGCTTTCACTCCGTAACGGCGCAAGTGCTCTCGCGTGCGGCGCGCGAGATCTACGCTTCGAGCCATCGGCTCAGAGCCACTCTCGAATGTCTTGGCCTGACAAGCTGTCTCTACTTTGCTGGTCTCCGGTGTCATGGTTGATACTCCTTTGCGTTTATTGGAGTATTCCGATGATTATAGATAGCCATAAATCCACCCTCCGACACGAGCGGTGATCGAAAGAGGCACACGTTGCCACGTCTGCTTGAGAGCGGACTGCAACCAATGTGGCTTGTTAGGAATGGCGCTCTGTTCAGGTTGCGGCCAGTAGTAGCGATAAAGGGGTTTAGGCAAGGATCCCCACTTTTTCTTAAATCGGATTAATTCAGGGCGATGTTCAGGAACCTCACCGAAATCAAAGAAACGATAACCATCATGACCGGCTCCGTTAATGGCGTGCCAAAGAATAATGTCATTCGCATGCGTGCTTAGATGCCGAGTCGAACATCCTGTGAACGCATAGGAAACGGTCTTGCCCATCATTAGGAAAATGGAGCCAGCTACAAGTGTCGTGCGGGAGCCGGTAATCTGCTCAGCAAGAAGCAGCCTCATTGACCCGGATTGGTTAAGTCCACGCCAGAGAGAAAGAAAGAACTTGTAAGAACGGGGTGGAACGAAATTTCGCCGCATCGTCGTCAAGTAGAGCCGGTACCAAGCCTCTAAGTGTGCCACTGTTTCAGCTGCTCGGACGGCCAAATTAAGCTTGCGGGCCTTGTTCACCCCCCACTTTAGCTTGTGCCTGGTCTTAGCATCTCTGAGATTCAGTTGCTTAGCAGACTCAGACAGGGCAAGCACATATGTCGGCCTCCATTCGGTACAAACTAACTTGTCGTGATCTCCCTGTGGTAGGAGGCGGTCCGACTTAATTTGCAGTTGAATACTTTCCGTTTCGGCCCGTTCTAGTGCGGCGGCGATAAGCAAATCAGTCGCCTCAGGAATGAGCGAAATTGGTCCAACGAACGGAGTACGCGGCAAGGAAGAAACACGACGCTTTGTCTGATGGTTAAAAATATTAAAGGGCAGACCCCGAGTGTAGGCAAGCGGCATGATGCCGCAGAGCGATCCGTCGTCAGACTCGCAGCCTAGCATGAAACATTGCTGGCCCGTCTCTTCCTGAAGTGCAGTCAACCATGCTGGATGATGATAAATTAACGAACTGGCATGTGCGGAGAGAAACGGTATAACTCGCTCATCATTCTGAAAATCTATCACGCCAACGCGCAGAGACCTTCCCTCCTCGTGTTGACTCGAACGATTCGTGAGTAGCTGACTTGAGCTGAGGGACACTATAGTCTCTTCAATTCCTCTTGCCAGCAGCGTGGATCGTTCCATTCAAATGAGCCTTCCCGCAAGATGGCTTCTAATCGAGCAAGGTTAACGCGCCCTTGCTGAATCAGTCCCAATCGATCTAAATGGCTCGGCTTGACTGCGTTTCATCTATTCTCAACCCGCATCGCCAATGAATGGGATAAAAGTTGCAGTAAATGCTCAACCACGGTTTCGGCAGGCCACCAACCCTGCCACCCAAGTATTGACAGCAATTGAGAGACCAGTTCTAGCTCCGAGAAAACCTGGACATACAGTAAGGTGTTTATTTTCAGTTGGATACAAGGATACGTTTGGTCAAGTGCTCTCCGCTCCGACTGAAATCGTGCGAGCTAGAATGAATTTTCCTGAATTGCCTAAATTGTTTCGCGAAAGTTGGCAACAGCAACGGCATGGAAACCTGTCGCATAACCACCCGAGCGAATAAGCTTTGGGACATTCCCTTTGAGCACAGGGCACTTTTGTTCTACTCGCTTATCTCGGAAGCCCTTACCCTAACTGGCTAATATTTTTCCCAAGTTGTTTCCTCTTTCCCTCACCTTGGGAATCAACAAGAACCGCCGGCCAACTTGTTTAAAAACAATAACTTACAGAATTCATTACGCTCCGATGTGGCCTAATTGGCTAGACGATTGCTTCTGAGTCCTTAATGGGGGCGGTGGACCCCGGCGGACGAGCGCTTCATGACTGCCTTGTTCGCCTATGGAGCGCAATATCATCGGCCCAGCTGATGTATGGAGCGATGCGTGCTAGTCCATACTGTTTGAAGAGTCATCCTAAGGAGACGTCTATGAAAGGTGTTGTTCTTGCAGGTGGGACGGGCAGCCGGCTAAATCCACTGACAAAAGTGACCAACAAGCATTTGCTCCCCGTCTATGACAAGCCCATGATTCATTATCCAATCCAGACGCTTGTAAATGCTGGCATTCAGGATATTCTTTTGGTGACCGGCGGCAAAAATGCCGGGGAGTTTCTGCGTCTATTGGGCAATGGAAAGGAATTCGGGCTCAAGCACCTGAACTACACTTATCAGGAGGGTGAGGGGGGGATCGCTCATGCGCTGGGCCTGGCCGAGTTCTTTGCAGATGGCGGCCCGATCTGCGTGGTGCTCGGGGATAACCTGATCGAGTACAACATCTGCCAGGCGGTCAAGAATTTTCGGAGGCAGGACGTAGGCGCTAAGATCATCGTGAAGCAGGTTCCCGATGCGCAGCGCTTCGGCGTCGCGGAGATCCAGGCAGATCACGTTGTGAGCATCGAAGAGAAACCCAAGACACCAAAGTCGGATTTCGCGGTGATCGGCATTTACCTATATGATGGAACCGTCTTCGAGAAAATCCGTCGATTGAAGCCATCCGGTCGCGGTGAGCTCGAAATTACCGATGTCAATAACTTTTACATCGAAGAAGGCACGCTCACTTACGAAAGACTCGACGGTTGGTGGACCGATGCAGGGACCTTCGAATCTTTGTTGCGCGCAAACAATCTCGTGGCGGAAACAAGCGCGAATAAGATGTCCGCGGAGCAGACGACGGAGCCGACCATGCGCCCGGAGTTGGTCCGCTGAACGGTCCGAAATCGGCCCCTTGGTCTCCGCTGGAACTGCCACAACTCATTCCAGGAAGCCAGGAAGCATCGCATCCGGCTTTAAGGTTTCTGCAGGAATGCCGGATCGTTTAGAATCCCTTGTGACTTTTTCTGTCTTGCAGGTTCCTCGCGCGCTGCACGAGGATCAGCACCAGCGGACGAAGGAATGCGGAGTTGCGGAGGTTTCCCTATGATTCTTGTGTCAGAGATTCCGGATGTAAAGATCATCAAACTGAAGAAGCACGGCGATCATCGCGGGTTCTTCTCGGAAACATATAACAAAAGAAGCTTGGCAGAAGCCGGCATCCATCTTGATTTCGTGCAAGACAATCATTCTTTATCTGTCGAAAAGGGCGTGGTCCGCGGCCTGCATTATCAGATTCCACCGTTTGCTCAAGCCAAGCTGTTGCGTGTGATTCGTGGCGCCGTTTTTGACGTTGCCGTGGATCTCCGAAAGAAATCCCCCACGTTTGGACATTATATCAAAGCAGTGCTTAGTGCGGAGGAGTGGAACCAGATTCTGATCCCCAAAGGTTTTGCTCACGGTTTTTGCACACTGGAAGCAAATACGGAAGTAATTTATAAAGTAACCGACTATTATTCACCGGAGAGTGAGCGCGGTGTGCTTTGGAATGATCCGGAGCTGGGCATTCAGTGGCCGGTTTCCTCCAGTGCTGCGATCCTGTCGGATAAGGACAGAGTCTTACCCAGGTTATCAGAAGTCAAAGACTTTTTTGATTAGAAAAACAAAGGTGACACGATGGCGAAAGTATTGGTAACCGGTGCGGGTGGCTACATCGGTACAGTTCTCGTCCCCATGCTTGTGGAGCATGGACACAAGGTTCGGGTCGTAGACCGCTTTTTCTTCGGAAGCAATCTGCTTCCTCAGGATGAGCGGATCGAAATTATCAAGGAAGATACTCGACGGCTCACCGGCGAGCACTTCGCCGGAATTGATCACGTGATCGACTTAGCGGCGCTCTCCAATGACCCTAGCGGTGAACTCTTCCAACGCTCAACCTGGGAGATCAACGATGCCGCGCGTGTGCGTACTGCGAACTTGGCGAAGCAGGCCGGAGTAAAGCGATACATTCTGCCATCTTCTTGCTCCATCTACGGCTTTCACGGAGATGGAGTGATTGTCAACGAGGAGAGTCCCACAAACCCACTGACAACCTATGCCAAGGCCAACGAGAAGGCCGAAGAGGGGGTGTTGCCTCTCGCTGACGAGAAGTTCTGCGTCATTGTGATCCGGCAAGCTACCGTATTTGGTTACTCTCCCCGTATGAGATTCGACTTGGCTATTAACGGAATGGTTTATGGTGCTTGGAAAACTGGGATTTTGCCGTTGATGCGGGATGGCTCCCAATGGCGGCCTATGGTTCATGTCAAGGATACCTCGGCCGCCATGTGTTTCTTATTGGAAGCGGATGCCAACAAAGTCAACGGCCAGCGGTTCAATGTGGGGGCAGACCGAAACAACTATCAGGTGGGCCCTCTGGCGGAGATCGTTTCAAAAGCGCTTCCGAGGGAGGTTCGGATCGATTGGTACGGAGACCCTGACCATCGCTCTTACCGTGTGTCCTTTGACAAACTGGCTTCCCTGGGATTCCAAGTCAAGTATGGGGCCTATGAAGGCGCAGTCGAAGTTTACGAAGCGCTCGAGTCAAAGAAGACCGACAAACTCCCTCAGACGATTACCCTCGATTGGTACAAGGAACTGGAAAAGTGGAACCGGACCATCAAGGAGGTCGCCATGTATGGCGGAATCGTTGAAATATGAGGGTACTGATCCTCGGTGCAAATGGGCAACTTGGTACCGACCTTCTTAGCGGCCAGCAATCTCGCTCGCGTAGCACCGAGCTAGTTCCGCTCTATCGAAAAGATCTCGATGTATCGGAGCTCGAGTCGATTCCGAAGGTCCTTGCAAATCTCCAGTTCGACGTCCTAATTAACTGCACGGGCTACCACAAGACCGACGAAGTCGAGAAACACGCCACGGAAGCCGTTCAAATCAATGGCCATGCTGTGCGCATCCTTGCCCAAGCCTGCAGCTCAGCCAGAGCGCGCTTTGTACACATTAGTACGGACTATATCTTTGGGGGTGATAGTTCGCGCCCGTATGTCGAAGGCGATTGTCCACGCCCGCTCAACGTATATGGCGCATCGAAGCTTTTGGGAGAAGATCTAGCCCTTCGTGGGTACGGAGATGGCACACTGATCCTGCGCGTTGCATCACTGTTCGGCGTCGCGGGCGCAAGCGGCAAGGGCGGCAATTTTGTTGAAACCATTCTGCGAGTCGCCAAGGAAAAAGGGCAACTGCGTGTTGTCCATGACATCACGATGTCTCCTACCGGGACAGCCGAAGCAGCTCGGATCATCTGGTCGCTGGTGGAAAATGCGGCGCCCCCGGGCGTCTACCATGTCGTGAACTCGGGTCAGGCAACATGGTTTGAGTTTGCCTGCGAGATTCTCCGCCAGGCCGGCGTCCACGTACCCGTCACTCCTGTCACAGGGGAGGAATCCCCGGCAGTGGCTGCCCGACCTTCGTATAGTGTTCTGGAGAACCGTAAAGCTTCCTCCATCGTGGGTACAATCTCATCATGGGAGCAGGCTCTGACCCAATACCTGAAAGCAAAAGGACATATTAGATAGGACCGTTTGCGTTTAGTGTCCTAAGACTGAGGCTAGGCTAAGATTTCTGACGCCAACTCCAAAACATGCTCGGCGATGGAAGGTGCTGCGGTAAGCCCTGGAGACTCGATACCTACCAGGTGTACCGCGTAGGAATGGACGGGGTCGCGCTCGATTACGAAATCACTCGGGCCCTTCTGTCCCGGTGAGGACAGCTTTGGCCGGATGCCTGAATAGCCAAGCCTCAGATCTGTGACGTCAAGGCACGGGAGCATCTGCTGGGCCGCGCTCGCAAACACTTCGACGGGCTCCCGATCCCGTTCATAGTTTTCTTTGTCCTGAATATAACGGGCATTTGGGCCAAGCAGCAAAGTACCCCAAACCGTCTTGGTAAAGTGCACGCCTAGCCCGAGGTGATCGGCATGGGGCAGCGGATAAACCAGCCCGTTCACCAGATGAGATTTCGACCGCACGACTTCACAGTACTCCCCGCGCGCTGGATAAATCCGGTAGTTCTTGTTGCCTATCATGGCTGCCACTTCGTCTGCATAGAGCCCCGCGGAATTGATGAGGCATCGTGCTTCAATCTCACCTGCAGTGCTCCAGATCCGGACAGAGTCTTGTTGTGGTTCCATACGTTCGACGCGGGCTTGATTCACGATGTTTACGCCTCTTTCCCTCGCCAATCGCGCATGGGTCTTGACAAGTTCTTCGCTAGAAACAATTCCCGTCGACGGGACCTCAATGGCGCTGCGGCCTATGATGTTTGGCTCGCGCGCGCGGATCCCTGCCCGTCCGATGGTCCTAAGACCCTCAACACCATTTACCCGACCACGCTCGGCCAGCGCAGCCAGTTCCACCTCTTCCTCTGAGGTCGTCGCAACCACCAGCTTTCCTGTATTCCGGTGAGGCACGTTGTGCCTGGCGCAAAACTCATAGGTCAGACGGTTTCCACGCAAAGCGTGACGCGCCTTAAGCGACCCTGGGAGATAGTACAAGCCCGAATGGATTACGCCACTATTGCGCGAGCTCGTGGCCATTCCGAGCTTTGGCATTTGCTCGAGCAAGAACACATCGTCCCATTCTTTCGAAACCGCGCTAGCGATTGCACAGCCCACGATGCCGCCGCCTACGATGACTACGTTTGCCCGTTCCATTATTTAGCCGCGCCTCAAAGCCGACACTACGATGAACGCTACTGGCTGTCAATCCACCTAATTCCATTGAACCGTCAGGCATTGACAAATTCCAACTTTTTCTGATTGAATGCTATACGGCTACAGTCGGGTGTATGTGAGTTCAGACAAAAGATTGCATAGAAAGAGAAACCGGCATCCCTTCTCTGGTCCAGGTTCCTTTTGTCTGGCGTTATTTTCCAATAACTTACATCTGGTCCTCTAATTGCTGTCTACAAACAATACTATCTGTGCGCGAGGCCGGTGTTCCAAGTCAGGTACGGGCTCGCAGCGAGACTCCATGAAACTACACAAGCTGCCACTGACCCTGTTGCTGGTTGCGACGACCCTGGCGGCTCCGATTGCTCATGCAGACCAAGTAGCGGTGGATGCACAAGCCGTCTTTCCAGATGCCGAAACCTTTAGCGTGTCATTCGAATGGGACATGGTAGCCTCACAGATCGTCCCTAACTCGATGTTGTTTAGTAGCTCCGGCCCCATAGGCCCGTTTACTTTGTTCTCTGCGGGTCAAGGAAGTCCACTTCCTGGGTTTGTGTGGATCAATTCGCCCTCCGGGGACGAGTTTGAAATTCTGTTTGGCGTTTTGGGTGGTACGGGGAAACGGTTTCCTGATCTTGGGGCTTATCCAACCGTTATGATGGATTTCTCCTGCCCGACGTTTTCCCCTCCGTGCCTAGGCACACCATCTCGAATGATAAACGTCGATAGTGGAAGCCTAGCACTGAGCGCTGTCCCCGAGCCTCCGAACCTTTTTCTGTTAAGCTGCGGTTTGTTGAGCTTATTGGGATTTGGCTTGCGCCGCAAGCGACTCCGGGAGACGCTCTGGAATCCATCGATATCGCAGCCGCACGACCACCCACAGACTGCTTCGCCTGTAGGCGAGGCATGCCCTGTGAGCCAACATTCCTTTAGCCCTTCCAAACAAGACTGTCAATGTGCCGGGACCAGGCAGCGTTAGAGTTCGGCGCGAAAAGTTTGTAACGGACGCCATAGGGATGCAGAGGGAGGCTGGGTTGCCGCGAAGCGATTGCGCCCCTCAAATTCAAGCCCTCAAAGACCTTGCAGAGCCCAAAACGCCTAGCCAGGGGGATGCTCGGGCGAGCACGTGCATGTAAGTCCTTTGTTTTCTTCATTTCATTTACCCAAGAACCGCTTGGTTGAGAGTAAAGGTTCGGTCTAATTCATTCATTCTTAAAGACATATTGTGGAGGACAGGCTTGTTCCAGATTAGCGCGCAGTGCTGGCCTGAATTTCTGGCTAAGCAATTTGTTTTCTTATACTTTTGCGGGGTTCGCAGGAATTAACGACAACGACTGTCCAATAAGGGTACCCTTGCCGCCTGCCCACAAGGACGGGGGAAGGGGCCTGCCATCCTCACTCCCGGGCCCTACCGGCATACTCCTGTGCAACTCACTACAGTCCTCTACACGACTCGTCAAGGTTGAGCCTGAATGGCCTCCTTCGCTGGTTGGGAACTTGAGGCCTCTTATGCGGGCTCGATTCTGAATCCACCCAACCTAGCCAAGAGTTCTCCCAGCTTACCGTGCTCCAGGGCATCGAGTAACAATACGGAGGCACACTAACAGTAATCGACGGATTCGGCTCAATCGAGATCGGATTGTCGGGACCGGGAAGCGAACTATGCGGCGAGCTTGCGCCGGCGCAAAGCCGCCACTCCCGCCAGGCCGAAACCGAGCAGGAGCAAGGAGGCTGGCTCGGGCATGGCCACTGGTATCACATCGATGTTGTCGACGATGAAACTCGGTGCCGTGGAAGTCAAAACGACCGCATTGAACGTACCAGTCAAGATGACTGACCCTTCCGGGAATCGGAAACCCTGGGGAATCGTCCCCGACGCCGCCACAGAGGCGACAGGGGTGCCGTTTTCCAAAGCGGACGGAGTAAAAAGACCCGCTCCGCTCGTCCCGAAATCCAAAGAGATACTACTCACGTAACTACTGAAAGAGATAGTCAACGTCAAGGGACTGCTCGTGAAATTCCCAAGCGCACTGCCCATGAACGGCGGGGCGAATAACCCGGCAATCGAAATAACCTCGAAGCCTCCAGGATCGCCGTCGGATGTAAAAGTAGCCGTCAATCCGTTGGAGGTCACCGCAAACGGCGCGTCGACAAAACCAGTGTTCTCAAAATCGTATATCGAATCCCCTCTTGCAACGCCGACCGCTCCCCAAAATAGCAGGAAGACGAGAACCACTGCGCGAGAAGGCTTGACCATGTGGACCACCTCCATTATGCCGGGCGCACAGAACGCGGCGGCTTTAGGATTGAGACACAGACCGCGCTTGCGTCGAGGGCGGAAGCTAGCTGAAGAAACAGCTACATGCTACGCAATGACACACCAAAATCTGACTCTTTGGACTCAAATGGTTACGGAGACGCAAGGTCGCGGATGTGCAAAGAATGGGCGAAACTGGGCAACGCGTTACCAACTGTATTCACGGCGTCAGCGCCGACGTGGAAATCGTGTACGGACCTAGTAGACGCATCAAGCGACAGGTCCTTGGCCATCTTAACCGCCTCTAAAACCATGCATGGACGGCTGACTGGGCGACTAACTCCTGTGTGGCGTAACCGGACATTAGTTATGAAATCAAGCGCCATCGCTGTGGTTGCCCCCTGCCACCAGGGATCGTCAAAGGTTCTTTCTGGCATAACTGGCAGCAGATAGCCTCAACTCGACAGGCAGGCCACCGAAAATTCACATATATCTGCCAATGACGGCCCTGAGGGTTGGCTTCCTGTCGTAGTGCTTCCCTAGGAACTTGCGCCGGGCTTCTTGATAGCGAGCTTGAAGCGTGCGATTGCGATAGCAGGCTCGCACCTCGCTCTTGCTGAGAGAGACCATTCATTGCCAGCGCTGTCCTGAGGCCCATTCCATCGGCCATGATTTCGGCAACCTTGGGGAACCATGAGGCAACGATCGGTGGCCTGCCAGGTTTCGCGTCCAAAATCGCCAGCAAGCACCGACACGCTGCGGCGAGCGGTTAGCCCCGCGACCACTCCGCTTTTGCTCGAGTGTTCCTGGTCGCAGAGCCGGTCTACATCAAGGGCTGCAACACATCGTGCTTCGCCGGGAAATCGCGCAAGCTTTCCACAGCGGGTTCAGCGGCGGTCTCCAGCGCTCTAGTCTCGGCGCGGCTACTTCTTCAATTGCTGGTGTGATTCAGGCGAAACCTCGGCTTGCGTTTCCGTCGACGTTTCAGAAAGCGGCGCTGATTTGCTTTCGGGCTCCTCAACGGCGGGTGTATGCTACAGGTCGCCCGGGGAATCAAAATGGAAATCCTGAAGCAACTAGGCGGTAAGCAATCGGGAGGCCAGCTTGAAAAATCCTGCGAATTCAATCGTGCTTTTTTCCTTGTGCGTTGTTTTCGTCGGCGCGACATCTGGTGCGAGGGCTGCGAGCCGCCCTGGGCCCAAAGTCCACATTTACTACATTGCTGCCGACGAAGTCATATGGGATTATGCCCCCCGTGGAAGGAACCTAACCGGCACACCCAGCCCTGAAAATGAGGCGGGATTGAATGCAACGACATACCGAAAGGCGGTATATCACGAGTATACCGACGCTACATTCAACACACTGAAGGCCCGCCCGCCGGAATGGGAGCATCTGGGAATCTTGGGACCGCTCATCCGCGCCGAAGTCGGCGATGTTGTCAAGGTCGTTTTCAAGAACAACACCAAGATTTTTTGTAGCATGCACCCTCACGGATTGGCGTACGCCAAAGACTCAGAAGGCGCTCTTTACGGCGACGGCAATCCGGCCGATGCGAAGAAGGGCGACGCAGTTCCGCCAGGCCAAGTTTACACCTACACTTGGACGGTCCCAGAACGTGCAGGGCCGGCGCACGGAGACACCAGCTCAATTTTGTGGGTGTATCACTCGCACTTTGTTGAACCGAGGGATATCAACTCCGGACTGTTCGGGCCAATCATCGTGAGCGCAAAGGGCTCGACGCGCGCTGACGGCATACCCAAAGATGTGGATCGTGAGTTCATTGTAGCTTTTGCAGTCTTTGACGAAACCGAAAGCTGGTATTTTGAAGCCAACGCAATGGGCCAAAGGCGATACACAACCGGTCTGAAATTCACCGATCCTGGCTTTCGCCAGCGCTATCTGCGCTACAGTCTCAATGGTCTAATCGAAGGAAACCTGCCGGTACTGACTATGAAAAAGGGGGAACGAGTCCGTTGGTACTTGTTTGCAAACAGCAACGAGGATGATGTTCACACTCCTCATTGGCATGGCCAAACCGTAGTCTTCAACAATATGCGCACGGATATGGTTCACCTGGAGCCGATGATGATGGTCGTGGCAGACATGGTTCCCGACAACGTCGGGATGTGGCTTTTCCACTGCCATGTGAACGATCACATCGAGGGTGGGATGCAAGCGCTCTTCGCCGTCACTCCCTGAGGTTGGGTGGTTTCCTCCTGCGAAAGCGGAACGGAAGCGTGATCCGGCCCGTGCACTCGAGAGAAGATTATCATGTAGTACCTAACATGCCTATTATTCTCTTAATGTTATGCGGCATCGAAAGGGGGACACTAATCCCCCCAAGAATTTGAAGTGGTACGGAGAAAGGCGAGCAAACATACAATGATCCGTGCCTACGTCGGCGAACATGTCCATAGTCGTCAGCAAGGACGTGCGCGGTAAATACTGCTCCCCGTTTTTCCGCCCGTCGCTCGGTCTCTTGCAGGAGGCAGCGTTGGCGAGAAATCGTTCCAACCTCGCCGAGCTAGCTTAAGATGTTGTCGAATTAGCCTTACTGACTAACTGTTCTTGAATTTAAACAAAAAGTGAGCGCCCAGAACGACGTAGAACTCCTTTTTTCTTAGGAGTTTGTAGTCTGACTTTTCCGAGGGGCCACAAGGCCGTCCACAAGATTAAGGTACTGTGCCTTTTTCACTTCCCAGTTGTTTTGCCGAATGAATTCTTTCGCGCTCTTGATCAAGCTGTGCCGCATGTCGGCATCTTTGATCAAGCGCAACATCGAATGCGCAAGGTCGTTTTCATCGCCGCCACGGAAGAATTTAACTACACTTTCATTGAAATAATATCTATCAATCATTGTGTCCGAGACAAGAACTGGCACGTCCAACGACATGAATTCGAAGATCTTAGTACTAAAAGCCTCATTTCCAAACGAATCCTTTCTCTTTGGAACAACCCCTAAGTCGGCATTCTCCATAATCAATGGGATTTCAGATAGGGAACAGTCTCCTTTCAGAAACACTTGATGTTGCAATCCAAGCGAGGTAACCAATGAGTTTAGGAAATCTACCTGGTCCCCAGAACCGTAGATATGAAACTCGGCTTCGGGAACTTGATCCTTAATGAGGGAAAGGGCACGGATTGCAAGGTCTACTCCCTGGTGATAGCTCAGACTCCCTGGATATATAATAATGAACTTAGTATCAGTTCTGTTCCTTCCGCGTGGATGAAAGATCGAGAAGTCCGGAAAGTTCAATATCGTTGTGCACTTGGAGTCTTCGACCGACCGCTCTCGAAGCCGTTTCTCCCAGATATGGTTTGCTACAATCACATGATCAGAAAAGGCTGCCGACATTCGTTCGACGCGCAGCAGCATCTTGAATATGAGCGAGTCCTGAGAAGTTTTGAACTTACTCGCATACAGCTCCGGCACGATGTCGTGGATGTCCAGGATAAGCTTAGATCCCCTAAGTTTCGGATAGAAAGCAGCGAATATTTCAAAATCTGGCACGGAATGAACATGAACGATATCGTAGCACTGCGTCATATGTTCTCGCGTTAGGAAGAATGCCGAGCGCAGAAAAAAGAGAAGCAGTCTCGCGAGATACGTCGATTTGGATTTTTCGTTAACAACCCTGTATTGGATGCGAAAGACACGCACGCCCTCTATCATGTCCTCGGGCGTTTGGCCTTGCTGCCTCAACGCTATGACATCAACATGATCGCCACGCTTCGCAAGAGTCTCCGCATATCGGCGGACCCGATTGTCTTTTTCATAGAAACTGTATGCGACCATGCAAACTCTCATTCTCAGATCCTCTAGAAGGGAGGCCGGGCAGTAGCCGGCGGGACGCGGTTAGCGGCGACGGGCCCAGCGCACCGCAGACTCAACTCGTGCACGCCCATCGTACCTGAAGTGCATGTTTGTTTGCTAAAATCTCGGGCAAGCCAAGCATTTTCTTCAATGCTTGCAAGCAATAATATCGCTTGCGCACAAAAAAGTCCGACCAGCAGCCCGCGCGCGTCTAGCCAATATGTTTATACAAAAGACTGCCGATCGCAGAGAGAAAACTGTCAGGCGCGTACTTAAAGACTCGCTTTGCGATTGTCAGTTTCCAGTCTCCCCCGCGCGGTTGAGAACTTCCGGTCGCGTATCGCTCATAGGTCAGTGTTGACCTTTTGGCGCCCCATCGGTCTTTGAAAATAATTAGCCCGCTGTTGTTGCCTTCCGATCGGCCCAAGTCAAGAATCCGTATCCCGCACGTCTTGGCATCCTGGATCGCTCTCCAAAATAGGAAATGCATCCCACCTAGTCTGTTGAATTGGGCGTCTGAGCAACCGTATTTGTACATTAGTGTATCCTTACAACGAAGCGTCAAGATCCCGGCCACTGGCCGCCCTTCCTTAAAGGCCACACGAATCTTGAGTGCGTCTCCCAAGCAATCGATCAAGTCGCGGAACCAATTTCGGGGCTGTGGAGGCAGCTGGTGCCGCCGCCGCGTAAGCAATTGCAGACGATAGAAAATGTCCAGCAGCGAATCGGATCGGCCCTCTTGTTCAGTCAGGCCTTCGCGCTCTGCGCGCCGGATTTTTCTCTGCGTGGAATCCTTGTGAAAATTGCGAAAGAGAGTCTCCACATCTGGACTCACATCCAGTAGGTGAATAGCGTAAGTCTCGGTTTCATGGAAAAATGTGGCAACTGGGTCGAGCGAGCGGAGAGGACGTATCTCAATATAACGCCAATTCTCTGCTACGGACGCTCGCTGCAAAGCCTCCAGGAGATCATGCAAGTCCGCCGGCTCATCTACAAGCGGTTCGCAATGGTCAGAAAAGGGCAGAGAGACCAGCCGGCGCCCGGTTAGCCAGCTGTCGACCTTGCAAAAGACGATGCCATTCCGCAAGTCCTGACCGGGAGCAGAAGTTGTATATGCGACAGGCTCGTATCCATATGTGCGGTGCAGAGCGTCGAGCCACGCGGCGGTGTGGAAAACTGACGCGCGCGGATGCCAGTGCACAAACTCGCCCCATCGTGGATCCTTGAGGGGGTCAATTTTGTGAACTGTCATCGCATTTACAGGGTGCGGGAGAGGATCTCGACTACTGTTCCGACGTGGCGTCTTCCGGCATCGCGTTCATCCCGCCAGCACTTGCGTCGTCGGGAATTAAGGCTTTCAACAGATTGCTTCGTGAGCCTTTTGTTGGATGCTTCTGGCCGACTGAGTAACGTAGGCAACGACATAAGCATCAAGCCACAAAAAAGGAAAAACGGCGGGCTCAGGTATTAAGTTCGTACGCCAAACGGCCGTCATTCACGACAGCATAGGCAACGCGCGCCCTTCCTTTTTCCGGTCCCTCGATTGCCCAATGTTCTCCGTGACGCACAAGCCTCATCTGACTGCGCGCCCTCCACCAACGATCAACCTCCCCAGGCAATGCCATCCATGTCTTCTCTCGACTGATCATATGTCGCAGGTAATCAAGGAGAGCCTCGTACGTCTTTTTGGCCCGTGGTTCAAATACATAATCTGGATGAACGATGAAACTCATCAAGCCGTATTTTTTGCGAATGAGCGCGCATTGCTCCTTCCAAAGATTAATCGAATAGTCTTCCAAGATGTGAAAGAGCGAGTAGTCCTGCACCGCGGTCAGTGGAATCTCGAGGATCTTCCCGACAAAATAGGGCATTACCGTGCAACAACCGCCCCGCTGCGGCTCAAGATGGCCCACGCAAGGAACCGACATATCGTATGAGAACTCAAAAACGTTGAACCATTCCTGGTTTCTGTACATAGCCCCGGAACGAAACCCGCGTGACCGATACCTCTCTATATATTCGTTGATTTTCGCTGCCCGACGCAGAAATTCCTCAGGCTCTCGAAACAGAGAACCGTCGTGGCTCAAGTCATGAATGTTAAACTCAAACCCGCGGCCCCGAATCTCGTCCACGTACTCATCCGTAATTTCATAACGTCCTTCAGGTATGACTTGGAAGGAGGCTTTGATTCCATATGATTCATCAAGGTCCATCAGTTTGGGAGTTAGGCCTCGACCCGCCGAGGTTTCTACATCGTGTGTCATGACCAAACAGTTCGCGGCCCCGTCCGGCCAGAACCAGATAAACGGCATTCTCTGAATTCCTGTGGCGCGCATGCACAAGATCAACAACTCTTCGTGGAGCGTGTCCACCGTGGAATCGACGGGCCACTTTGGGAAGTCCAAGTCTCGCCAGTTACTGAAGTAGATCCTTTGAATGCGCCGGCGGACTGAAGCGGGCAACAATTCTCGCATGAGATAATACAACTTGCGAATTACGGTGAGGTTGCCGATTCGGTTGTGCCTATCCACGAGATGCTTCGTGTAGCGTTCGTAGCGAAGGTTATCTATTATTTGCGATGGATCCATCGGAAGCCAAACATCGGAGTCCTCGAAACGCACATCTTTCGCAGCGTCATAGATATCGTGACCAGCGGTATTCGAGATCACCCCGGTTGCGCACTGTCCGTAGCAGGACGCCGCCGATCCGAATCGAAAGAATCCGGACTCACCTGAAGTTGCGGATCGCATGGAGCATTCCGAGTCCTGGGGTAAACGATAATAATCCGAGAGATTTCGGCCCATGCCGTTGTTCGCCGTTTCCTATCCCCGCCCACCCTTATCGGTGGGGGACCTTATCACAGTCGCCAAATTTATAGACAGCTTCTTATTATGCTCTGCGGGGGGGAACACCATGACAATCGCTCGATTCTGCGCCGGCGAACGACGTTCGATGACCTCGTAATTCCTTTCAATGAGGGCGACAATTCCCTTGTATTTTTCACGATCATGTAACCGAACAATGAACACGCCATTAGACGTGAGAAACGATGAGTAACGGGAAAGAATACGTATGATTGTGGAGCGCGAAAAGTAATAGATGCACTCGCGGAAGAGAACAACAGAGAACCGCTGGTCTGGAATGAACGTCGAAATGTCATCGGCAACATATCGATTCTTTCCCGCGCGCGTGGGATCTCGCTGAGCCGAGACAATGGCTTCACCGACTGCAACCGCCGAAATGTCGACGCCAACGTACTGGCGGTAGGACGTACATGCAATTTCGAATCCGGTTGTGCCATTACCGCACCCTAGATCGAGGATATCACCATCTTTTGAATATATTTCTAGGATGGGAAGTACGATGTCCCTATCAGCAATAGGACGAGTAGGTTTTGCTCGAAGGTAGTTCCACTTTCCGATTCTATATTCACTATTCCAAACGAATCGCTTGAGACTACTGTTTCCCCATCGTTTCATAAGAGCATGAAAGACTTTCTGTATCATATTAATAGACCAGTTAACTTAATCGTAGGGCAACTGTTTAAGATCGACTAACCAAATACAGCATCAACGTTTATGGTGGCACGATTGACCGTGACTCTACCGCGCCTGCGAGCAACAAATTGAAGCCAGCGGCTAAGGCCAACGCGAGTTTTCGCCTCTCAAATTGCGCTATGAATGTCAGATCTGGAGTGATGATGGATCGACCGCTTTTCCAGGCGGCATAAACCCGGTCAAGAATCTGGATCATGCCTAGGGCGTCATCTGGGCGACAAATGAAACTCGTGCCAGTCTGACTCAGAAAATCACGGGCATCCCCGTCAGGAACTGCAGCCAAGATGGGGCGTCCCGAAGCCATGTATTCGTACGCTTTTCCCGGAACGATCCGCGACCGTCTGCCAGGGGGCAAATTATGCATCGGAAGGAAAAGTAGGTCCGCGGTCCGGATCAGCTGAAGGCTCTCCGCATGGGACACGTAGCCCGTGAACCGGATCTGAGGAGATAGACTCGATCGTTGGGCGAGGCCTTGATCCTCGGCAGAGGTCTTCCCCGCAAATACGATCTCTAGATCTTTGCGGATATCCGGTCGCTGGGCACACCAACGCTCTGTCGCGTCCAGAAGGACGGCATGAGACCGTGTGAGAATATCGACGCTCGCATGAGATCCTCCCAGGAGACGATATAAGAGTCCTTTGCGCAATTGGAGGCCCATCGCAGTGTGCAGATAACCTGAGTGAACAATCCGAAACTTCCCGTCCGTTCTCGCAGTGATAAGCCCGGAGAAGTCCTGCATGTCAAAGCCGTTGGTAATGCTGATGATGTTGCTTTGTCGAAGGCGCGGGAGTTCCGCCCGGGCTGCTGCCGCTGCCTCTGGAGTATTCATCACGATGAGAGCAGCAGTCGACAACAGCCTTTCCATTCTCGCTAGTTCAGCCCGACGATGGAGAACCGATGGATAAACGACCATTTCGTCCAGCGCCCAGGGATCCCTTAGATCGGCCACCCAAGGGATATGGTATTGGCGTGACATAGCGCTGGCAACCTCCGCGCTCTCAAACGGGGACATGGTTGCGAGGATTAATTGGGCATCTCCGGCAACTCGGGAAGCAACCTCCATGGCAGACCTTACCCACCACTTGGAAAAATCGGTCGGCAAAGCCAGCCAGGTTTTCAGCCTGCGTCGCAGCTTGCTCACGGAGCCAGGAACAGGTCCTTGAGCTTGATGAACAGAGACATTCGACGGGATCCCAGTGAGCAAGGTCGAATCCTGAGGAGTCCAGCGGTCGTCAGCTGACCCGGGGCCGGTGACAACAACAGGAAGGAACCCTGCCTCGGGTAGATACTGTACAAATTTCAGTGATCGTTGAACACCCGCTCCTCCAATCGGGGGAAAATAGTAGGCGATAAAAAGTACCTTTACCATTAGTTTATAGACTACGCATGTCGATCTTTTTCACGACTCGGGCTGGAGAACCCACAGCAACAGAAAAATCCGGTATGTCTGCGTTGACAACAGAGTTTGCCCCGACGACGGCCCCTCTACCAACCGTAACCCCTGGACAGATGACGACGTTTTGCCCCAGCCATGCGCCCCTCTTGATCAGGACTGGCTCAATCTTGGTTACGCCTTGCGAGAGAATCGGCAAGCTGGCGTCCCCATACTCATGTATATGGTCTGAAATGTAAACGTTACGCGCCAGGAGAACGTATTCTTCTAGTAAAACGCTACGCACGGCAGAAATAACGCAACTACCGGCAATGCTCGTACCATTCCCGACAGTTATCGCCACGGTCTGGTTTTCTCCATCGGGCAGCGCTTGAAGCCAGCAGTCGGAGCCCAGAAATACCCCATCGCCAATTGCGATTCTGCTCTCGCCGTGTAGGCGGATTGGAGCGGTCAAAACACTTCGTCTCCCGAACTGGGCAAAGGCCCCCGAAATCAACAGGGAGAAGCATTTCGACCGGATTCGAACCCACCCGCGGTAAGCTGCCAGCAAGACCTTTGCGATTACTCCCATCTGTTCAGCGCTCGGCCCAAAAGAAGCCGACGTCAGCCTGCCAGCTTATTATCCCTCAAGTCCGGCAGAAGAGTTTGCCCTCTTCTGGCACTACGTTCCCGAGAAGAGATTGATAAATGTGGGCCAGTTTTCCGGCTTGCCGTTTGAGGTCCAGCTCCTCCTCAACCAGCTGCCTATTGGCGGAAAGGATGATGTTCCAATTCTCATGGCGAAACAAAGACTCAATGGCGACCAATAACCCCGCTACGTCGCGCTCCGGTGCAAGGTAAGGTTTATTCTGAGCGGAAAGAACAAAGGGAATGTCGCAGTGGGTCGTACTTACGACCGGCATGCCGCTCGCTGCCGCCTCGATAATCGTCACTGGCGCGCCGCCCTCCGTGTCTCCGTCGGCTGCAGTGACGCTGGGTGAGATAAAGGCGTCGTGACGGTAGAACTCTTGTATCAAAACCTGATGCGGCTGATACCCTAGGAGGCGAGTCTTTGCCTGCAGTCCATGTCGCGCGATGGTATCCAATATCTTTTGTTTCTCGTGCTCCTCGCGCGGGCTTCCGCCAGAATCACCAATCACGGTGATCTCTATGTCTGGATGGGATTTGCTGAACAGTCCGAGAGCTTCTAAAGCATATGGAATGCCCTTCTTCTCCCGGAAGGAACCTGCGATGAGAAAGCGCTTTGTGCCATTGGAATTATTCTTGCGTGGCGCAAAATGGATCCGAGACAGATCGATCCCCAGTCTGAACACCTTTATCTTCTGGGGATCCACTCCCAGGTCCGCAATACAGCGGGCCATATGTGGCCCCTCGCACAGAACGAGGTCCACTAGATCCGACATTTCACGATACCGTGAACGCCAGCGAGGGTCTACCTTCGGCAAATAGCTCAGGTCAAGCCCATAAAAACTGACAACATGGCGAAGCCCACACTTGCGTCCCAGGGATGCATTGACCCATCCGCAATTCCCGAAATGTGAGTGAATAATGCGAGGCTTCACTTCACGGATAACTTGTTCTAAGAGTCTCAGATGGCGTCCGCTGTCATCCCACAAACCAAAGCGACGGAGAGCTCTTTGGAGCAAGGTCAGCGTCCGTGGTGGTGCGTCGAGTGACGAGAGGTGCCCTATGGGAAACTGATCGCAGTTCAACGTCCACTGGCAGACGATGTGAGATTCCACGTTCTCGGGAAGCAATGTGATGTGATTGTACAGCCAAGTCTGGGTTTGTGGCAACCAGCATTCGACGAAATGAATCGCTTTGACGCTGTCCTGTTTATCTATCGCCATCGAGCGAACCGTCGCTCATACCTTAGAGTATTCTCGTTATTCTGCATAATAGAATAAATGTGGAGCGCTGGTGTTCGCTACCTAGGAACGAAGAGGACGTCAACCCAGTAGTTGCTTTGGTTGAAAGACTGCGACGGAAAAGCGCTTGCACCATACGCATATACATCGTTTCCCCCGCTTACTCCGTCGCGCAAGGCTCGTAGTGGAGGATTGTCGTAGGCCACTGCGAAGTACCCTTGACCGTCGGAATAGCCTCCGACGTTTGTGTGATAGGAGACGACGTAGACGGTATTAGCCGTGATCGCCACTGGAGTGGCAAAGTTTACCTGCTGCCAACCGGAAGCGGTCTCGTTGGTGAAAGTGGCGGTAGCCAGTAAGGCGCCATTGCCGGCCCACAGATTGCCGAGATGAGTTCCGGTGTTGGTGCTGCCCTTGTAGAATCGCACGCCAATAACATATCCGCCGACATCTGAGGTGAACTTTAGCCCTAATTCGACGGCAGAGGCGTCGCTCGACGAAACTACCGTTGGTATCGTCGTAGCATTCCAGAGACTGGCAGGCTGGGTGACGGTCGTACTGAACGTAAGGTCAGCGGAAGTGCCCAGGTTTCCGCAGACGTTGTTGCTCTTGACTCGATAATGATAGAAGGTGTTCGGTGTCAACCCATTGAGTAATACCGAGTGACTAGCGATCAGACTGGGATCGAGTGTAGTGGAGTTGTTATAGGCAGTGGTCGTGCCGTAGTCCACCTGACTATCGGAGGCCACGTCCGTCCCCCACGTGATGTAAGCGCTTGTGTTCGTGATTGCAATGGGTTGTACGGAATTAATCATCGGCGGCGTGGCACTCGCTGAAGTGGTTGCGAAGGTGGAATCAACAGAAACTGTCAGATTGCCGGAGCCGTCCATACTCTTGCTTCGGTAATGATAAAGAGTGCTCGACGTCAACCTGCTCAATGATGCCGAATGATTGGTCACGAAGGTCGAGTCGAGAGGTGTCGAATTGCCATAGGTCGTGGTAGTGCCGTAGTCTGTTTGACTGGTAGATAATTTGTCAGTGTTCCATGTAATCGTAGCGCTGCCGCAAGTGATCCCAGTGGCCTGCACGGAGCTAATTACCAGAGGCGAAGAAGGCGGCGAATCCATAACTAGATTCGCGAAATTCGTGTTCCAACCACTTGTATTGGCAATGGTCACAGGTGAGCACGCATCGTTCCAGTTAGTGGCGATCGTTGAAAGTTGGCCCCCCACCAGCGTTACCTGCTTACTCGACTGACCGGGACAGCTTATGGTCAATGTCGTGGGGCCCGTATCGCCGTTGTACGCGTCAATTGAAAGCAGACGGAATCGCGTCAGAAACCTAAAGCTCCCAGTGAAAAATCCGGGGCCACTGTAAGAAATACTGTTTCCAGCGAACCCACCCCAAGGCGAAGAGACGAACCAAACCCCGCTACCCCAGTCGATCATGCCACTTGGGAACTGCCCGTTCAGTGATTGACCACCAGGAAGGCTGTCAAAAGTAATCGTTAGGGTCGAGTCGGAAGAGGTCGTGGTGAATGTAAAATCACCGGAGATCGCCAAATTTCCGGCGGAATCGATGCTTCTCACGCGGTAATGATACAAAGTCGCAGGCGCCAGCCCGGCCAAGGTCACCGAGTGGCTGATCGCCTGTGTCGGATCGAGTGTTGTGGAAGCACCGTAGGCTGTTGTAGTCCCAAACTCGACCTGACTATCGGCGGGCTCGTCTGTATTCCATGTAATTACAGCCCAACTATTCGTGATTGGACCTGATTGGACACCACTAATGATGGGAGGTGTTGTATTCGCGACGATCGAGATCGTAGCACCCGCCGAAGGAATCTCCAGGTTACCGGTATCATCCACAGCACGGCTTTTCAAGGTCACATTCACGACTGAGCTGGGTGTCCAACCGTAGGCCCACGAGCGGAGCCCAGCCGCTCGATGCCACGTGGTTCCTCCATCAACCGAGACCTCCACAGAGGCCACTACACCTCCGCCTCCATCGGTCGCAGTGCCCATAATGACGATTGGGTGACCACTTTGTAGGTTTGAACCAGAAGTCGGCGACGTGATCTGCGAAACCGGCGGGATGGTATCGGTCGATGCACTCGCAGGAACCAATCCGCCCTGCAGAGTCGCAGGCTGAACTCCCATGTCTGCAAAAAGGTTTATTGTTGCTTGCTGCATGTTTACGTCTGGGCCAAAGGCCGCGTTGTCGTGCGTGCCGTCAAGTCCCCAAGACCACTGAACTGTGCCGGCCCCAAATACCAATGCACCGCTGTCCGCCCGATACATGGTCACACTATGGGTCGCGCTGCCTCCTCCGTAAGTGGAACCATAGTCGAGCAAGTAGAATCCCGAAACGTCCAATGTCGTCGATGACAGTTGGAATAGTCCAGGGGCACGAAAACCGTTATCAACATCTTGGTCCCATTCATATCCCAATGTGCCCACGGGAAACGTATAGGTCGAGTCAGGAGTGAGCGTGGCGATGCTGGTGTTGCGCCACAAGCGAAGATTCGCATAGCTTGCTGGCACACTGATCGCGTCATTCCGCGTGCCGTTTACGGAGAACAGCGTGCCTGTTAGCGAATTCTCGGGTCGCCCACCATCTGCAGGAGGGCTGAAACGTGGGTCGCGCCAGGTCCCTGTCCAGGTTGACGGGTCGGCGGGATCGATGGGTTGGTTGGCGTGGGTCTCTTTATAGCAAACGAGCGTTCGATAGGGTGTGTTTGATCCGTCAAAACTGTTTTCCCAACGTGTCTTCCAAAAAATCTCGTTCCCGCTGAAAAAAGCCAAATGAACTCCTGCCCCGCGCGCCGTCTCCACGTTGAAGCGCTCCGCCGCCGACCAATACTCGTCGTGTCCCACGGAGAGGACGACCTTATGGCCAAGCAACTTCGAACCGTATCGATCGGCATCCACACTTGTGAAATAGCTAACATCGTAGCCGTTGGCCTCGAGCCATCGGACCATCGGGTATTCGGCACTAAAGACCCAACTCGACGAAGGACCGCCTCCTCCTCCCCGAGTATCGAACGGCCGGTTGTAACTGACCTTAAAGGCGCGTCCGGCTGGAGATCCGAGATAGAGGCTGTTGCCGCCATAGCTGTTGTAAGCTTGCCAAGTCGTATCAGACGTTTTGAAAAGTAATGCGGAGCCCGCGGCGTCGGCCCGGACCATAAAGAAGATGTGACTTCCCCCACCTGTGTCCGGCCGCACAGGCACTGCAAAATAGATTCCCGAGGTAGCGTTTGGCGGGACAATCCAGGAGGCAGACTCTGCCCAATTACCACAGTCGACCAGCCCGGTCCCCGGGTCGGAAAGGCAACTCGGCTGGTTTTGCGGAAGTGTAGCAGACGGCAGGATCGAGGCCACCTTGCGGGCTCCCAATCCCGCATAGTAACCTAGCCTATAAATATCAATGCGATAAGCGGAAGCGTCGGTGTTGATTTTGAAATGAACTGTTTCGCCCTGGTTGACGCTGATATCCGTCGCGAACCCCTGAATACTTGGATCACCGCTGCCATTGATGTCCCACTGGCTGGACGAATTGCCAGGTTTTGAATTCTCGCAAACGATTGGATTCGCCATTGGAGGATCGCAACCAAACGTCTGCGCTCGAGCACCGGTTACGACCAATCCGGCAACCGCCAAGACCAAACACCGGCCGAGAGCTATACATTTATCGTTTAGAGTCATTAAATCTTAATTAAAGGTCATAAAAAGCAGAATCCCGCGGAATTCGGGATTCTAACTTTTTGTTTACGAATGACCGGATGATGGCAACAATCTCGCTTCAAGCGGCGATTTCCCGCCGCCGTGAGCGGCAATTAAATGTCGCCTGCGCACTGACGGTCCTTTCGGTAATTACTGAATCTTGACGAACGATGCGATGGAAGGGACACCATTGTTGTTAACAAGGAAAAGCATATAGTAGCCCGGCGGCGCAAGTTTCGAAGTTGCGGGAGCCTGCACAGTTAGAACACCGCCGGATTTCTGAAATGATAGGCTGAGAAAGCGCGCGTCTTGATTGAACTGATGTGTAGCGGCTCCAGGCCGGATGAGGGAAATCGAAGCGATGTTCGTTGCGTCCGGAGACTGAACCACAAACTGCGTTCCGTATGGTACGGTTGTCGGCGCCGATGCGATCGTGGGACGCGGACCCTTAAACAGGTAGGGCGGGGAGTAATATTCTCCCGCGGTCTCATCCGGTGCGGGATATGCGCTCCCACCGCCAGCCACGAACACTCGAGCGTCTGGCATCAGAACAGCCGTTGAATGATAGAGTCGAGGAACCTGTTCGAGCGAAAGCGTCGTCCAGGTTTGGGGCCCTGGTGACCACATCTCCGCCTGGTAGACGGCCTGTGAGATGCTGCTGCCGTCTACCGTTAGCTCTCCACCCGTCGCAAGCACGTTGCCATCCGGTAAGACTGTCAGATTGTGATAGGCGCGTGGGGCAGCCATAGGTGCGGTCTGCTGCCACGCTGGGGACTGTTGCGTAATGTCGAGCACATAAGTAGTATTCGACGCTGGAACGTTTGTAATCCCGGCATCTGCAGAACTGCCTGACTTCAAGATTTTCCCCAAGGTATACATCGTCGCACTCCCGCCATCAACTACAACTGGATCGATCATGGTCCACAACTCGGCACCAACATCAAACACGCGAGTGACGCTCGGCTGCTCGCTAGTGCCGGCTAAGAGTACTCTCCCATCAGATAAGAGAAATGAGAAAGGATAGTACCAAAGCGGAAGGTGCGCGTTATTGAGCTGCGTCCAGAGGTTTGTGGCTGGGTCATAGATTTCTGGTGTGTCTGCTAGACAATCGTAGCCGAAGCACGTAGTGGCTCCCGAAGTGACCAATACGCGGCCGTCTGGCAGAGTCGTGGCTGTTGGATACCAGCGCCGAAACGCCATTTTTGGAACTGACGTCCATTTTTGCGTAGCGGGATCGAAGATATTCGCGTCTGCAACACCAACAATGTTGTTCACGGAGTCATATCCGCCGACTACTAGGAGCCGTCCGTCAGCAAGTGCCGCGTGGCCCGAACAGAAAATGTCAGTCAAGTTGTTCGGTACCGCCGTAGTATTTCCGGTTGCCGGATCGAAAATCGTTGCGTTCTTCCCGCTCAACACTGGCCCTCCATATACGAGGACTTTACCGCTGTGTAGAAGAATCATGTTTACGGCCACGACGCCAAGTTCGACAGGTTGGGACCATTGCCCGATCTGCGTGGGATCGCTCGTGATGGAGATGGTGGCCGTGGAGGTTGTTGAAAGGCCCCCGTACGAGGACGTAATGGTGGCCGTGCCGTTCGTAACGGCCTTCACCAAACCGGTCGCGCTCACCGTGGCAACTGCCGGATTGCTCGAAGTGTAGGTGATCCCGGTATTTAGGGTCACGTCCTGTTGCAACCCGGTTGAATAGGTCCCCGTGACGGTCAGTTGTTGCAAAGTACCCGCCAGCGGCATCGTGAAGGTTCCCGGGGATACGGCAAGGCCGGTCAATGCAGGCGGGCTGACCGGTGTGTACATGTCTGCTTGAATCTCCGTTGGGCTCAATGCGCGGTTGTAAACGCGTACTTCATCGATTAGTCCGTCGAAATACTCACCCCAGATGGAATCGCCGCCGATTCGCAGCGGCCCTGAGGAAACGGTAACCCGCCCGGCAGCAGCGACGTGGTTGACTTCGACACCGTTCACGTAGAGTCGGAGAGTAGATCCGTCATAAGTGGTCGTAAGGTGCGTCCATCTATTCGCCTGCATTTGAGTGTCTTCCGCATCAAATAGGACCGCTACATCCCCGCCATTTATATTCATTACGCCCGAAGGATCATCCACACCCGAGTTAACGTATAAGGCGTAGACCAAATCACTAGATTGCTCCTTCATAATGGCTGCCTGCCAGCCCATCGGCATTCTGGGGCATATCCAAGCCTCCAAAGTGAGACCCGTCGTGAGGTCCAACGTGGGGGCGTCGTTTACTGTGACCCAGTTACTGGCGCCGTTAAAGGAAAGCGCGCCGCCGAACCGGCCGGAAGCAGTCCAGGTGGCTCCAGAAATCACACCGGTGTTTCCGTTGCCGGAAGCGTCAGTGACTGTGGTTCCAATTCCTTCATTGAAGCTGTAAGCGGCAACGAGCCCTGGCGCCGAGAGGTTGGCCGTAGCAGTGGCCTGCGCCGAGAAACTGCCGTAGGAGACCTTGATCGTGGCCGTGCCCTTGCCAACGGCTTTGACCGAGCCAGTTGCGTTCACGGTGGCCACTGCTGTGTTGTTCGAGCTGTAAGTTGTTGCTGAGTTGCTGGTCACGTTTTGCGTCGAACCGTCTGAATACGTCGCCGTCGCCGTCAACTGCTGTGTCGCACCTACCGTCAACGTGAAACTGCCCGGCGTCACAGTGACACCGGTCTGCGTCGGTAGCGTTACCGTGGCATTCGCTGTCCCTGAAAAACCACCGTAGCT
>Ga0210409_10000694_pt1 | contig 50097 bp, 39 predicted proteins | sample IncBWH17MmetaG_FD_161649 | JGI IMG/M metagenome (GOLD analysis project Ga0210409, IMG submission 161649) | Forest soil microbial communities from Barre Woods Harvard Forest LTER site, Petersham, Massachusetts, United States - Inc-BW-H-17-M | ecosystem: Environmental > Terrestrial > Soil >... | reverse complement strand
TGGATCGCAGGTCACCGAGACCGCGGAACGTGTCGTGGCGGGCCGGCCGCTGTCGCTGCCGATGCTCGACATCCACACCGTCGGCGCGGGCGGGGGCTCGATCGCGTGGCGCGACTCCGGCGGCGCGCTGCGCGTGGGCCCGGCCTCGGCGGGGGCCGACCCGGGACCCGCCTGCTACGGCCGGGGAGGGCAGCTGCCCACCGTCACCGATGCGAACCTCCTGCTCGGCCGCCTGCTAGAGGACGCGCCGCTGGCCGGCGAGATCGAGCTCGACCGCGACGCCGCCAAGAGAGCCATCTCGGTCCTGGCTGGGAAGCTCGAGCTCGACGTGACGCGATGCGCCGAAGGGATCGTTCGCGTGGCCGAGTCCGAGATGCTCGGCGCTCTTCGCGTGATGACCGTCGAGCGGGGGATCGACCCGCGGGGCTTCGCCCTGATGCCCTTCGGCGGGGCGGGACCGCTTCATGCGGCGGCGCTGGCCGCCGAGCTTGGCATCACCCGCATCCTCTGCCCCCGTGCATCGGGGGTGCTGTGCGCGCTCGGGCTCGCCGCTGCGGCGCCCCGACGCGACGTCTCGCGAACGGTGATGCTCGGCGGCGACTCGTTCTCCACCGAGCGCCTGGCGCGTGAGCGCGAGGCACTCGTCGCGGAGGCGTGCGAAGCGCTCGGCGCAAGCCCCTCGCGCCTGCGTGTGCGTCACGAGCTCCGCTACCGGGGGCAGTCCTTCGAGCTCGCGGTGGACGAGTCCGGGTCGCCCGATGCCGAGAGCCTGCGCGAGGCGTTCGCGCTCGCGCACGAGCTGCGCTACGGGTACCGGGACGACTCCGCGGAGGTCGAGCTGGTCACCGTGCGCGTGTCGGCCTGGGGCGCGTCACCGGCTGTGCGCAGCGAGGCGTCGGCATCCGCCATCGGATCCCGAGGTGAGACCCGGCGCATCGTGCTGGGCGGCGAGGCGATCGACGCCGAGGTTCTGCGGGGAGAGCTCGCGCCCGGCACGCAACTGAAGGGTCCGGCTCTGTGCGCGCTCCCCGAGGCCACCCTGCTGGTGGCACCGGGGTGGGTCGGCGAGGTGGACGCGTACGGCACCGCGCACCTGCGCCACGTCGAGGACCCGCCGTGAGCGGGCTCGACCCGATCGGGCTGCAGGTCCTGACGGGCGCCCTGCGCGCTGCGTGTGAAGAGATGGGCGTCGTGCTGATCCGCTCGGCGCACTCCTCGAACATCAAGGAGCGCCGTGACGCCTCGACGGCGCTCTTCGACTGCGATGGCCAGATGGTCATGCAGGCTGAGCACATCCCCGTCCACCTCGGCGCGATGCCGGCGGCCGTGGCGGCGGTGCTCGGCGAGCGGCACGCCCCCGGCGTCTCGTGGATCCTCAACGACCCGTTCGCCGGGGGCACGCACCTTCCCGACATCACGGTGATCACGCCGGTCTTCGACGAGACCTCGCAGGCCCGGCTGCTCGGCTTTGCGGCCAGCCGCGCGCATCACGCGGACGTCGGGGCGCGGATCGCCGGGTCGATGCCCGCCGACAGCAGCTCGCTCGAGGATGAGGGCGTCGTCATCTCGCCGCGTCCGCTGAGCGAGCAGGTCATCGATGAGCTCGTGCTGCTGATGCGCCAGCCCGCGGAGCGGCGCGCCGATCTGCGTGCCCAGCTCGCGGCCAACCGGACCGGGGCGGCGCGGCTGGCGGCGCTCGCAGAGCGCCTCGGCCACGGTCGCCTGCGAGCGGCTACGGACGCCGTGCTCGATTACTCGGAGCGGCGTATGCGGGCGTGCCTTGCCGCACTGCCCGACGGCGTACGGCAAGCCGAGGACGTGCTGGAGGCGTCCGAGGGGGACCTCGTCCTGCGCCTTCGAGCGGTGCTCGAGGGCGAGCGGCTGACCTTCGACTTCGCTGGAAGCGCGCCTCAGCACGCCGGCAACCTCAACTGCCCGCTCGCCGTCACTCGCTCGGCCTGCCTGTTCGCGGTGCGAGCGTTGACGGACCCCGATGTGCTCCCCTCGGCCGGCGCCTACCGTCCCATCGATGTGCGTGCGGAGGAGGGCAGCGTGCTGAACGCGCGACCGGGCGCGGCGGTGGCCGCCGGAAACGTGGAGACGTCCTCGCGGGTCGCGGACCTCGTGCTGAGCGCCTTCGGCAGAGCGCAGGGGCAGGGCACGATGAACAACCTCACGCTCGGCAGCGACACGTTCACCTACTACGAGACGCTCGGCGGGGGTCAGGGCGCCTGTGAGGACTCCGACGGCCCGAGCGCGGTTCACGTCGCGATGAGCAACACGCTCAACACCCCGGTCGAGGCGCTCGAGCGGGAATTCCCCCTGCGGGTCTGCAGATACGAGCTGCGCCGGGACTCGGGGGGCGTGGGACGCCACCGTGGGGGCGACGGAGTCATCCGCGAGATCGAGGCCCTGGAGGAGATGACCTTCTCGCTCATCGGCGAGCGCCGCCGACACGGTCCGCGCGGCGCATCTGGCGGCGGCTCAGGCGCCCCCGGCCGCGATCTGCTGGACGGCCGGCAACTTCCAGGTAAGGTCACCGGCACGTTGCGTGCGGGTCAGCGACTGCGCGTCGAAACGCCAGGTGGGGGAGGATTTGGAGATGCCGCAGCCTGAGCGAAGCCCACATCAGCCGATCGGCTTCCTCGGACTCGGGATCATGGGCTCGCGCATGGCCGCAAACCTTGCCCGCGCCGGCTTCCCGCTGACCGTGTGGACGCATACCCCCGGCAAGGCCGAGCGGTGGGCCGACGAGCACGGAGCCGCGGCCGCGGCCACCCCGGCCGACGTCGCACGGGATAGCGAGATCGTCATCAGCATGGTCGTCGACGGCGAACAGGTGGCGTCGGTGCTGCTGGGCGAGCGTGGCGTCGTCGAGACGGCGCGTGCCGGCCTGCTGTGTGTGGACATGTCGACGATCGCCCCTGCGGACACTCGGCGGATCGCCACGGCCCTCGGCGAGCGGGATGTGCGGATGCTGGACGCCCCCGTGACGGGCTCCGCTCCGAGGGCCGAGGACGGCACGCTGACGATCATGGCCGGCGGCGCGGCCGAGGATTTCGCCCGCGCGCGCCCGGTGCTCGAGGTGATGGGGGAGCTGATCGTGCACGTCGGCGAGCTCGGGCAGGGTGAGATGCTGAAGCTGATCAACAACGCGCTCGGCGCCGCGAATGCTGCGGCGCTGGGAGAGGCGCTGCTGCTGTCGCGCGCGACGGACGTCGACCTCGACGCGTTCGTGCAGGTCGTCTCGCGCGGATCCGGCGGCTCCGTACAGCTCGATCTGAAGTCCGCCGCTATGCGCGAGCACGACTACACGACCCTGTTCAAGACTGCGCACATGCTCAAGGACGTGCGACTCTGTCTCGAGGAAGCGCAGAGGGCGGGAATGCCCTTCCCGGGCGCCTCGCATGCGCGGGACCTGCTCGCGGCCACGATGGGTCGGGGCTACGGCGACGACGACTATGCCGCGATCATCGAGGCCGTCGAGGGGCTCGCCGGCCGCCGGTTGTGAAGGGATACGCCATTAGGGCCATGAGGCCGGCGGCTGCGGCTCCACCGGGACGAGTGAGTTGACTGGCCCGTCAGCCAGCCAACTATCGCTTCATCATCGAACAGATGTCCAAAAAAAACGGCCGATTTGCAGGCGATTTGGGATTTCCGCCTGGTTTTCGTATCTTTAACGGCCCCGCACGCGTTGCCGCAGGCGGCGCAGACGGCTCATATCCCGACGTTCCTTCCCACTCTTAAGCTCAACCATGCCAATTGCTTTCAAAGAATGGGCTGTCACCGTCCGCGCACTCGCGGAAGGCGAGCAGCTCGTGACACTCCGCAAGGGCCTCTCTCAGCCGCCTGACAAGCAGTTCAGGCTCGCACACGAACGGTTCTTCCTCTACCCCACCTTCGATCACCAGCCCGGTGATCTCGTGCGCGAGTCCCACCAGCCGGAGTTGCGGCGCGCGCTCGAGGAGGGGGTCTGGAGCGACGGCGAGCCGCCGCTGCACACCTTCACGTCCGGCGTACCCGTCCAGCAGCCCGACAGGGTTCGCATCCGCGCGTGGGCCGAAGTGACCGACCACTTCACGACGACAGATCCGCGCTGCGTGGACGCGCTCTCGCCGTTCTACGTGTGGACGCCCGACTACGCCGAAAAGCGGCTGGGGTGGCGACGTCACCAGCCGCTGCACGTGCTGCTCCTGCGCACCTATCGGATCCCGCGACCTGTGACGGTGAAGGTCAAGGAGGAGTACATCGGCGCAAACGCCTGGGTGGAGCTCCAGCGGGAACTGCCCTTCGAGGGAACGCCGGTGCTCTCCGACGCGGAGTTCGAGCGCGCGTCGGAGGAGATCCGCGCGATCACCAGCGAGGCCGGTCAGCCGGTCCTCGTCTAGCCCCCCGGCCTCCCCTCCCACGCCAGCGCTTCGCGAGCTGCCTCCGCGCCCGATTCGGGCACGAGCACGTCGCGCGGCCCCAGCATCGGCGCATACGGCGCGACGACCCCGCCGGAGCTTCGCAGCACGCTGGGGATCCCCTCCTCGAGCAGTAGCCCGGCGATGAACTCGGCCTGGGACAGGTTCTCGGCGCGGGCGACCTTGACGAGCTCGCCGTCCGCGTATTGCGGCTTGATCTTGCGCGCTCGTCGCTGACGGTCGCTGGCGGGAGGCTCGCCGGCAGCGCGCTTCACCAGCGGCATGCCGCACGTCTCGCAGAAGCGCTCGCTGGCCGGGTGCGTGCGTGCGCAGTTGGGACAGATGAGCGCGCGATCTGCCATCACTGCACCTCTGGCGAGACCTCCCGCACATGGCCGTCCTCGATCAGGTGCGAGCGAACCTCGGGTGCTCCGTCTGCCAGGCCCACGATGATCCACTCGACACCGGGCCAGTTGGCGGCGTAGTTGATGTCGGTCTGCGACGGCGCCGGCTCGCTGCGCACGTGAGAGTGGTAGATCGCCCCGATCTCCCATCCGCGATCGTCGATCTCATTCGAGAGCCTCAAAAGGTCCTTCGGGTCGATCTCGAACCGCAGCGGGCTGAGATGCAGGTTGCGCGCGGGGTACACGCGGACCGCTCGCCGCTCGCCGGGCGGCGCGCCGTCGGACTCCACCGCGACGACCCCACAGATCTCGTTCGCGGGATCCTCGAGCACGTGCGCGACCAGTTGATCGAGAAGCTCCTTGGAGATCTTCATCCCGGCCTGCGGAGCGCGCGAGCGATGATCGGAGCTACCACCAGACGGTCGACTCGAGGTTCTCGATCTCGTCGACCGGCAGGGTGTAGATGCCGCTTGAGAGGTACTTCCAGCCATCATCGGCCACGACGAACACCACGTTGCCCTCCTCGAGCTCGCCGGCGATGCGCACCGCGATGCTCGCGATCGCACCCGTCGAGACGCCCGCGAACAGGCTCTCCTCGTCGAGCAGCTTGCGCGTCCAAACGATCGCGTCGCGGTTGGTGACGAAGATCTTGCGGTCGAGCAGCGAGAGGTCGATGATCGGAGGTATGAACCCGTCGTCGAGCGAGCGCAGGCCCTGCACCGGCTCTCCCTGCATCGGCTCCGCCGCGACGATCTTGACGGCGTCGCCGAAGGTCTCCTTCAAGCGCCGGCCGTTGCCCATCAACGTGCCGCCAGTCCCAAGGCCGGCGACGAACGCGGCGACCTCGTCGAGCTCCTCGAGGATCTCCGGCGCCGTGCCGTAGTAGTGGGCGTTCGGATTGGCCTGGTTGCCGTACTGGTAGGGCATGTAGTAGGAGGAATCCGCCGCCGCCATCTCGAGGGCCATCGCGACGGCGCCGTTAGAGCCCTCGGACCCTGGCGAATAGACGATCTCCGCTCCGTACATCCTCAGCAGCTGCGTGCGCTCGGGCGTGACGTTCTCGGGCATGACCACCTTCAACGCATAGCCCTTGCGCGAGCAGATCATGGCCAGCGAGATGCCGGTGTTGCCCGAGGTCGGTTCCAGGATCGTCTTCCCTGGGACGATCGCGCCCTTCTCCTCCCCGTCCTCGATCAGCGCGCGCGCGACCCTGTCCTTGACCGAGCCCGTCGGATTGTGCGACTCGAGCTTCGCCCATATGTGCACGCCCGGCTTCGGGGACAGGCGCGGCAGCTCGATCAGCGGCGTGTTGCCGATCGCCTGCACGATGTCCCCATACCGGCCTCCGCATGGCCGGTTCCTGAGCCGCTCGGCCGCCATTACTTCACGGAATATAGCGGGGTGCGCACGCCGCCGTCCAACTACAACCTCTTGGGTACACCGGCCCCGTCGGAGCGCGTGGCGAGGCCCACGTCGGCGAAGGCAAGCTCACGGTCCAGGTAGACGACGACCCTCGTCACCCGGCCGCTCCGGAGGTGGAAGAGGTTCGCCACCGACCGCTCCTCGAGCTCCAGGCCGCTCGTCCTGCCGCGCCCGCTGTTGCGGACGAGAACGAGTATCCGTTCGTCGTCGAGGACCACGTACTCCTCGGGCTCGGCGCGGAAACCCTCCCACGCTCTCAGCCACTCGCGATAACCCGCCGCCATGCCGGCCAGGCCGCTCCAGCTGCCGGGTTCGGGGCCGCCGGCGAACGCGAACTCGATCTCCGGGTCCGCCCACGCGGCCGAGCTGAAGTCCCCGCGCTCCCAGTCCGCGTAGATCGAGCGCACGATGTCCAGGTTCGCGGAGGCCACACCAGAAGTATCGCGCGGCCATTTGAAACCCCGCGCTCGTGGCGGGCCGCTAGAACCCTGATCGGTCGAAGGACCGCTGGCGTCGGCGATAGGGTTGCCAAGTGCTCGAGGTCATCATCCTGTGTGTGGTCGTCCTGCTGATAATCGCCGGCTTTTGGTGGACGCGGGGCGCGGGCGGCATGCCAGGGGCGACCGCCGATCCGGCGCGCGAATCGATTCAGAGATATGACGAGCTCGGAGATCGGGTCGCCGATCCGGCCGAGACGATCGACGACCGCTGACGCGAGGTCCATGTATCGTCCGCGCCGTGGCGAAGACCGTGTTCATAACGGGCGCGAGCTCGGGTATCGGCAAGGCGCTCGCCATGGAGCTCGCACGCCGCGGGTATGACCTGTTCCTGACCGCAAGGCGACTGGACGTGCTTGAACAGGTGCGCGCGGAGATCACATCCACGGCGCCGGGGCGCAGGGTGGAGGTCCGCCAGCTCGACGTGACGGACGATGCCGACGTCGCGAGGGCAATAACGGAGGCAGCCGGGAGGCTTGGCCGGTGCGACATCGTGGTGGCCAACGCGGGGCTGGGCAACTCCGGGTTGGTCGGCGACGGGAGCATGAAGCGCGCTCGCATGATCGTTGAGACCAACCTGATCGGCGCGATGGCGACCGTCGACGCGGCCGTGACGCTGTTCCGTGGCCAGGACGGCGGCGGTCAGATAGTCGGCGTCGGGTCGGTGGCGGGCGTGCGGGGACTACCGGGCTCGGGCTCCTATAGCGCCTCCAAGGCCGGGCTCGCGACGTATCTGGAGGCTGTGCGCGCCGAGACCTACGGGGAGCCGATCACCGTGACCACGCTGGCGCCGGGCTACATAGACACGCCGATAAACGAGGACATGAAGAGCCGCCCGTTCCTGATCGACTCGAAGAAGGGCGCTCGGATCATGGCCGATCTGATCGAGCGCGGCGTCGGATACGCGACGGTGCCGCGACTACCGTGGACGGTGATCGCGCCGCTGCTGCGAGTGCTTCCCACGTCGTTGCTGGCACGCAGCACCCCGCGGCGGGATTCCCCAGCCGAGCGCTGAGCTCCGCTGCGAGACGTCGCGTACGCCTAGGGCGTGGTCTTCGCCCGCTCCGCCGTCTCGGCGTCGCGAATCGCCCAAGCGAGCCGCTCGACGAGCTGTGCTGCCGCGTGGTCGGTGCTGAGGTGTACCGAGTGAACGCGCTCGTCGAGCAGCACCGGGCCGTCGTGGGGCTGCGAGGGAAGGTCGGTGGTGACGATGATTCTTGGCATTGTCGGTCTCCGCTCGTTGGGTGTCGATGCCCTCCCGAGCGCAGGATCTCAACCATGCATGAGCGCGGGGTAAAACCTCTGGGACGATCCGCACCGTCCGACCGCCGGTCGCAGATGCAAGCGCCTGGAACGATCATCCGGCTGGGTCGGGACGGTCGACGCACACAGCACAGGGGGTTACTCGAGTGATGGACCAGCGCCCACGGCGGCGCCCGTCACCCCCGAGCCGGTTGGCCAAGCGGCCAGTCAAGCACTAAGATCGAGTGGCCGATGTGGCTGGACAGAGGGGACAGCGGCGCATGGACGCACCTGAAGACGACTTCGATTTCGACTGGCTGGTAATAGGCTCGGGCTTCGGGGGCAGCGTCTCGGCGCTGCGGCTCTCCGAGAAGGGCTACTCCGTCGGTGTGCTCGAGTGCGGTCGGCGCTTCGCCGATAACGAGTTCCCGCGCTCGACCGCCGACCTCAAGCGCTACTTCTGGAACCCGCGCCTCGGGATGAAGGGGATCTTCCGCCTGACGACCTTCAAAGACGTGTCGGTGGTCTCCGGCTGCGGCGTCGGCGGCGGGAGCCTCGGCTATGCCAACACGCTCTACGTGCCGCCGCGGGCCTTCTTCAAGGACCCGCAGTGGGCCGACATGGAGGACTGGGAGGCCGAGCTCGCGCCCCATTACGAGGAGGCCCAGCGAATGCTGGGGGTTGTTCAGAACCCTCACGAGGACCCCGCCGACCGGCTGCTTCGCGAGCTCGGCGAAGAGCTGGGCGTCGGCGATACCTACAAAAAGACGCCAGTCGGCGTGTTCTTCGGCGAGCCGGGAAGGACCGTCGCAGACCCCTACTTCGGCGGCGAGGGGCCGGAGCGGACCGGCTGCCTGTTGTGCGGGCGCTGCATGGTCGGCTGCGTCCACGGCGCCAAGAACACGCTCGTCAAGAACTACCTGTACTTCGCCGAGAAGCGCGGCGCACGCGTGATGGCCGAACGGACGGTCATCGACATCCGGCCGCTCGGTTCACCCGACGGCGCGGAGGGTTACGAGGTTGTGAGCGAGCGCTCGGGCTCGTGGCTGCGCACGGACCGCCGCGTGCATCACGCGCGCGGCGTCGTCGTGGCCGCCGGCCCGCTCGGCACCAACAAGCTGCTGCAGCGCTGCCGCCTCGGCGGCTCGCTCCCGCGCATCTCGCCCCGCCTGGGCGAGCTCGTGCGCACGAACTCCGAGTCGATCCTCACGGTCACGGTGCCCGAGGACTACCCCGACGAGCTGATCAAGCGCGTGGCGATCAGCTCCTCGATCTACCCCGATCCGAACACCCACATCGAGACGGTCACCTACGGGAACGACGGCGATTCGATGCACCGCCTCTACACCCTGCTCGTTGGCGACGGCACCCGCCTGACGCGACCGCTGAAGCTTCTCGGGCAGATCCTCCGCCACCCGAAACGGCTCGCCCAGGTGCTCTTCCCGAAGCACTGGTCGCGGCGGACGATCATCATCCTCGTCATGCAGACGCTCGACAACGCGATCGCGCTGCGTCCGCGCAAAGGCCCGTTCGGCTCCCTCTGGCTCCGAACCGAACAGGACCCCGAGCGCCCCAACCCCACGTTCATCCCCGTGGCGAACAAGGCGGCGGAATGGTTCGCGCAGCGCACGGGCGGGATCGCGCAGAGCGCCCTCACGGAGGCGCTCTTCAACATCCCCACGACGGCTCACATCATGGGCGGCGCGGTCATCGCCCCCGACCCGGAGCAGGGCGTCGTGGACGCCCGCCAGCGGGTGTTCGGCTACGAGAACCTGCTCGTGTGCGACGGCTCGGCGATCCCCGCGAACGTCGGCGTCAACCCGTCCTTGACGATCACGGCGCTCGCCGAGCACGCGATGAGCCACATACGAGCTGCGGAGCAGGCGAGCCTAGGGGCTCCGCGCGCCGCCCTCAGTTAGCGCGGCAAGGTCTTCCAGGTCGATTGGCCGGGCACTCGCCCGCTTCATGCTGATCAGGTCGTCCCGACTGGCGACCCACAGCTGCAGATCGGCCGCGCGGCTCGCGGCCGCCGCCACCAGGGCGCCTCAGAAGGCCCTGCGACTCCAGATCGAAGCGGTGGCGCTCGTCATTTGCCCGTCGGTGAGCCGAAGCCGCGCAGGCCCGCGCAACGGCACGAGGACGTTGATCACACCGTTGCGGTCGGCGCGAAGCCGCGCGAGGTTCCGCCAACGGTCGCCGCGCCGCAGGCGCTGAAGCGAAACGGACTGGCCCGATCGCATGAGCAGAGCCCACACGCGCACGTGCCTCGAGTCCGTCCGCAGCGGATCAAATGGGAACGTGAAGCCGGCGAGGAACGGCTTGGCTCGCGCCTGCTGGAAATCTCCGCCTGGACCGGGGCTGTAGAGGCCCGCCGGCCGCTCGTATTCGATCGTGCCACCCGTCGGGGTCTGCGCGCGCAGGGCCGGATACGGGTCGACCAGGAACTCCCAGTGGACGAGGCTCACTCCGGCGATCCACAGCCGGTGCATGGCCCGCGAGATCCAGCGCGGCTGCAGCGCCGGCGGGACGCCTTCCGATGACTCGGGCGCGCTTTCCCAGTTGAGCTCGGTCACCCACAGCGGCTTGGGGCCGGCCGGCAGGACCGTGCGGAGCTTCTCGGCGCGTTTCAGCAGCCGGGTGACCTTCGCGAGGTCGGACATGGCGACGTCGAGCGACGAGGGCGCCGGCAAGTCCGGGTCTGCGAACGACAGTGGATGGAAGGTGAGCACGTCGAGATGTGGCGGGTCCGCGCACTGCGAGTTGCCGTGACGACCGTTTGGCGTCAGGCAAAACAGCTGGCTCAGGAACTGAACGGGCGTCATCCGCCCGACGCCTGCTGGTTCGCCGTTGGGGGCAATGCCCGCGGCGAGGACCACGTCGCTGCGCCGAACCGACTTCACGCCCGCGTAGAAGGCGTTCAGCATCTCGCGGTATGCCAGCGGCGAGAAGGGCCGCCAGTGACGGCCTTCTGCGACCCACTGCGGCTCGAGGAACCGTGCGAGGTTCGGCTCGTTCCAGGCCTGGAACAGCCTCACCCGCGGCAGCCGCTGGCCCGGATTCAGCGGGTCGGGGAAGGACCCGTCGTATCGACTGCTCAGAGCGATCGCGAATTCTCCCAGTGCCAGCGGGCTCGGCGCCCAGCTGCCCGGGTACGCGTAGGGCCAGCGGCCTGCGGCTTCCGCGAAGGCAGGAGCATGCACGACGACCAGCAGCGGCGAGAGGCCGGCGGCGACCGCGGAGCGCACCGACGCGTCCAGGTGCGCGAACCGGTATGCGACTGCGGCGGGGTCGCTCGCGCGGAAACCGGGTTCTGGTTCCGAGATGACCGTGTGACGCCAGTCGACCGGGATCCGGACCACCGTCGACCCCGTTTCGCGGACGCGACGCATAGCGAGCCGTCGGATCCGGAAGTCTTCGCTCAGCACAACGGAGATGTCCGAGACGCCGCGAACGAGGCCGCCTTGCGGAAAGGGACCGTCGAGCAGGGCACGGTCCTGTATCCGTCTGAGCATCCTCCATGTTGGCGGCGCAGGCTGGCCAAGAGCCGGCTCGGCCCCATACGGTCGCGGAGGGCCATCGGGCCCCTCGCGCGAGGCGATCGGCAGGACCGGGGGCGGCTGAAGCCAGGTCACACCGGCCAGGAGGACCCCAAGCGCGCGCATGAGGATGGGACTGGCGCTAACGATGGAGCAGGACCGACCGGCGTCCCAGGGTCAGCGTCTGGCCCGAGTTGCTTCGGAGCGTCGTGATCAGCACCGCCTTCACGTTCTTCAGGGACCTCAGCCGGCGGCGGCCCTGTGGGGTCACCCGCAGCACGACGGCGACGATGCCGCCGCTGCTGGCTTTGGTGACCCCGCGCGCGAGCAGCACCGCCGGAGGTTTGTGCGGGTGGTGCTTCCTGCTCGCGACAGCCGGGAGCACGCCGCCCTGGAGGTAGAGGTCCTGAGTGACCGTCCCGGGAAGGTTGATCGCCACCAGATCACGCCATCCGGATTTCAGGAGGGCGCGGATCGTGGTGTGCGTCAGACGCAAGATCGAGCCCTGGAGAGCCGGTGGCGGAGGCGGCGGCGGGGGTGGCGGCGGCGGCTTCGGGCAGGCGCCCACGGGTCGCTCGTTTTCGCTTTCGTATGTGAAGAGCGCTCCGCCGGCGATTTCTTTTTCCAGCGACTCGAATGCGGAGACCGTCTGCCCGAGCGCCAGCGGCGCCAGGAAGCTCCCGCCGAAGGTCGAGCCCGAGAGCAAGGTGATCTGGGCCTGGCCCTGGTTCCTGCGGTAGAAACCCCCGTGGGGCCACTCTGCGTCTGTGAAGTATGTGCCGGTGATCGTCTGGCCCGTCGAACGCTGACCTGAGAAGTTGGTCGAGCCGGCGCATACAGTCGGATCGATCGAGGGCAGGCCGTCATAGACGAACGACTCGACGATCGCTCCGCCGGGATGGCCGCCGGAGCCTGTTGGAGATTCCAGGTTCACGACGTCGCCGACGGCCGGAATCGACGACATCCATGCGCCGCCTTTTCCGCTGCTGCGTGACACTTCGACGCCGCCGCGGACGATGGACACCGCCACCGAGGCTCCCGTGCTCACCTGGCCGCTGGTAGAGAGGACGCTGTCTTCCGGCTGCGTCGTATAGCCCTCACTGATCTTCAGCGAGTATTCCGGATGCGACGAGGCTTGAGCAGGGACCGCCACGGCCCAGGTCAAGAGCAACGCGAACAGCGAAGCCAGAGCTGTACCTGCAACTCGCCGGTGGGCGGTCCTGAGACCGCGCGCTGCAAATGTGCCGGTTCTCATGACGCACTATCACCTTCGTCCGAGGGCCCCCGTGAGGCTTAGACGTCGCACCGAAACTTCGACGCGAAGGCTAGGACCGCGCTCGGCGGAAAAACCGGCTGTCGGGCGTTAGATCGACCCGCCGGCCATTGCCGGCAGGATCACGAGCGTGTCGCTCTCGCCCACGGCCGTGTCGAGGCCGTCGAGCACGCGCACGTCCTCGTCGTTCAGGTAGACGTTCACGTAGCGGTTGAGCGCGCCGTCCGCGGAGAACAGCTGGCTCTCGGTCGCCGGGTGGCTCGCGGCGAGTGCGCGCAGCACCTGGCCGACGTTCTCGCCGGAGGCGCCCACTTCCTTCTCGCCGCCCACGGATGCACGCAGCACGGGAGGGATCTTGATCGTGGCCATCTGCGCCGCAGACTACCCGGCGGCGGCGCAGAACGCCTCGTAATCCGGGAAGACCCCGAGCTCTTCGTCGGTGATCTCATCCGGATCACGCGAGCAGATAGGGCACTCGGGGTCGCGGTGCACTTTGACCTCGGTCAGCGTCGCACCGAGCGCGTCGTACAGCAGCAGACGGCCGATCGCCGGCTCGCCGATGCCGAGGATCAGCTTGACGACCTCGGTCGCCTGGAGCAGGCCCATCGTCCCGGGGAGCACGCCGAGGACCCCGTTGGCACCACATGAGGGCGCCAGCTCGGCAGGCGGCGGCTCGCGGAAGAGGCAGCGGTAGCACGGTCCCTCGTAAGGCTTGAACACCGACAGCTGCCCGTCGAAGCCGAGGATCGAGGCGGAGACCACCGGGATCTTCAGTCGCACGCTCGCATCGTTGAGCAGGTAGCGGGTGGGGAAGTTGTCGACCCCGTCGACGATCACGTCGTAGCCCTCGATGATCTCGACGATGTTCGACGCGTCGATGCGCGTCTGGTACTTGACCACGTCGACGTCGGGGTTGAGCGCTCGGATCGACTCCTCCGCGGAGTCGACCTTGGCCACGCCGATGCGGCTGGTGTCGTGGATCACCTGTCGTTGCAGGTTGGAGAGGTCGACGACATCGTCGTCGACGATCCCGAGCGTGCCGACGCCGGCCGCGGCGAGGTAGAGGGCGGTGGGCGAGCCGAGACCGCCTGCGCCAAGCAACAGCACCTTGGCGTCCAGCAGCTTCTGCTGACCCTCCGCGCCGATCTCCGGGATCAGCAGATGACGTGAGTAGCGGTCCCGCTGCTCTCCGGTGAGCGCTCGGGGGATCTCGACCTCGTAGCCGCGGTCCTTCCAGAGGGTGATGCCGCCCTTCATCGAGCGCACATGCTCGTAGCCGAGATCCTCCTGAAGGGTTCGGGCGGCGTAGGCTGAGCGATTGCCCGAGGCGCAGTAGAGGATCACCTCAGCGGAGCGGTCGGGCGCCGCGCCCTCGATCCGCGACTCCAGATGGCCCCTCGGAATGCTCTTGGCTCCGGGAACGTGTCCGGTGGCGAACTCTTCGCTTCCGCGCACGTCGATGATGGCCACGCCCTCTCCGATCAGCTCCTTGACCTCGGACGGGTCGACCTCTGCGATCTGACTCTTGACTCGGCGGAGAAGCTCCGCTCCGGACGGACTCATCTTGAAACTCCCAAACCACGGTCGGGTTTTATGGACTTCATAAAGTGTAGCGCTCCTCCGGGCCTGTGCCGGTGCCCGATTCGCTCTACGCGGGGCGCTCAGGAGACGAGCAGATAGGAGAAGCCGACGGAGCTCGGGCTGAAGACGCTCGAGCCTCCGTATGAGGCCTTTGCGCGCCAGCGACCGACGGCCGGAGGCGTGAACGGGACGGTCGCCGCGCCGCCACTCGCCGGCGTGCGCCGCTCGGCGTAGAACTGCCAGCCGAACACCGGATCGAAGCGCTCGATGTCAACGGTCACAGGGCCCGACGCTTCTGGTGAGACCTTGACGTTGATCGCCAGCGGCTGCCCGGCAGAGACTTCGCTCGAGCTGAACGACAACCGGGTCGAGGTGATCGTGCGCGACTCCCGCACGAGCGTAAAGCTCCCGCTCGTCGAGCCGCGCTCGGAGACGACGGCGTAGTAGCGCCCGGGGTTGAGCTGCTTCTGCAGCATCTGCGGGCCGCTGCCTTCGCACTGGCATTCGAGGATCCCGCCGTCTTTGTCGCGCAGCGCGAGGTTGAAGCGGGCGGATTCGGGCGCGTGCAGCCGCAGCGTCAGGTTGGAGTGGCTGGTGACGTCCAGACGGTAGAGGCGCAGAACGCGCACCCCTCCACCGTCAAGGTAGCCGTGCGCATGGGCATAGTTCGCGAGCGGCAGGCCGGGCGCCGTTTCGGCCGCCCCGGCGACCGCGACCTGCAGGTGGAAGCGCTGGACGCCGCTGTGCGATTCGCGAGGCGTCAGCTCCAGGCTGTAGCGCCCGCCCTGACCCGGTCCCGGTGTGAACAGCCGGTAGCCGCCGCAGCGGATGCTCAGCAGCGAAGAGCCGTCTTCGAAGGATTTCGTGCCGGGAGCGAACAGCGCCCCGCTGACACACGCATGTTCGGTCTTGTTGGCGAGGTTGATGAGGTAGCTGACGCCCGAGTGCATCGTGACCGAGTAGGCGGCATTGATGTTCTGGATGCGGTCGACCTGCCCGGATGCCCCGCCGGGCGGCAGAGGATGCCCGGGGGGCTCGACGGCCGGCGTCGGCAGGAAGACGTCGAGCGTGAAACCGGCCAGCTGCGAACCCCGCAGCGCCGCCACGCGGATGTAGTAGAGGCCGTTCTTCGCTGCGGCGAACGAGAATGAGGCCTTCCCTTCCGAGTCTGTCTGCTGGCAGGCGACGGAGCTGAGTTGTGAACGCACAGCGTGGAAGACGTCGACCGTCCCGTCGAGGGCTCCGCCGGCGGCGAGGTCGATCGCGATGCGCTCGGCGGTCCCCGGCCGAACGCTGTACCAGACCGAGCTGGACGTCGAGACGCCGCAGGCGGATTCGCTCTCGCTCGGTTCGAGCGTCGCGCCGACCGTCGTGCCTCGGATCGTGGCGGGGAAGCTGTGAACCGCCTGGGCGCCCGCGAGGGTGTCGTTCGGCGGCGGCGGCACGGCCGGAGCTTCGGCCGCTGCGCTCGACGATGCGTGGGCGGCGCAGCAGAGGACGACGGCGAGGAGGCCGCGGCTCGCGATTCCAGAGGCGCGAACTCGTCGCATCGGTCTCGTACATACGCCCACGGTGCCCTGCTTCCTGCATGCAGGAGCAGCGGCGGCGGGGCGCTCGTGCCTCCCCTGGATGGTTGATTGCGCGGATATGCGCCGCTGGATGGCACGTCTGGCCTTCGCCGACCATCCGCACCCGCAGAAACCGGCACATCCCCGCACAATCAACCATCTAGGCTGGCCGAGATGGGAGACCACTGCGCAAACGCAGTCCGATTCATGCCGGCATCGCTCGGGATCGCCGCGCTGGCGGTCGCGATCGCGGGATGCTCGGGCGGCTCGCCATCGACGGCGCAGACGTCCGCGGCAGGGCGCGCGACCGCCAGCGGCTTCGACGGCGCGGCGCTGCCGGCGGGCATCGTGGCACCCAGCTTCGACCTGACCGACCAGCGCGGCCACCGCGTCACCCTCGCCGCTTACCGCGGCCAGGTCGTGGTGATCGCCTTCGTGTACTCGAGATGTGGGCCGACGTGCGTGCTCGTCGCCCAGCAGATCCGCGGGGCGCTCGATCAGCTGCCCAAGCCTGCGGCCGTGCTCCTGATCAGCGCCGAACCGAACGCCGACACGCGGGCGAGCGTCGCGCGGTTCCTCGCCCAGGTCTCGCTCACGGGACGAGCGGAGTACCTCACCGGCGCGCACGAGCAGCTCGCGCGCCTTTGGCAGGCCTACCGGGTCACGCCCCCGAGCGCGAGCGCCAGCGCCTTCGAGCGGGCCGCAACGGTGCTCCTAGTGGACGGCGAAGGACGCGAGCGGGTGCTGTTCGGGATCGAACAGCTGACCCCCGAGTCCCTCGCCCACGACATCGGGAAGCTGGACGGAGAACCCGCCCACCCCTGATACCCTAGCTCGCAGGTAGGAAATCTTGCGATGATGTTCTCAACCAAGGCCGAGTACGGCGTACGCGTGATGGTGGAGCTGGCTCGGCGAGCCGGCGAGGAGCCGATCCCGCTCGCGGAGATAGCCGCTGACGACGGCCTTCCGCTCGCTTATCTGGAGCATCTCGTGGCGCGTCTGCGGCGGGCCGGACTGGTCGACTCGCGGCGTGGCTCGCGAGGCGGCTACATGCTCGCGCGTGCTTCGACCGAGATCACGATGGCCGAAGTGGTCGAGGCGCTGGAGGGCTCGATCGCGCCGATCGAGTGCATCTCCGAGGCGTCCGACGGCTCGATCGTCTGCTCGCGCGAGTCGCACAACGAACGTGCCTGTCCGACGAAGCTTCTGTGGACGCGCGTACGTGGGTCGATCGTCAGAACGCTTCAGGAAACGACGCTTGCCGACCTCACGCTCGCCCCGGCCGTCCCGACCGGAACCGTCCTGCCCACCCTGGATACCGAACCCCTCACGACTGGAGCCTGACCCAAGAACATGGCCGACCTAGAGATCAGAGACCTGCACGTGCGCACCGAGGACCGCGAGATCCTCAGAGGCGTCGACCTCGAGATCAACCGGGGGGAGATACATGCCCTGATGGGCCCCAACGGATCCGGGAAGTCCACGCTCGCCAACACCCTGCTCGGACATCCCTCCTATGAGATCACCGAGGGGTCCATCTCCTTCAAGGGAGAGGACATCACCGGCGCCGAACCCCACGAGCGCGCGAAGGCCGGCCTGTTCCTCGCCTTCCAGTACCCGGTCTCGATCCCAGGGGTGTCTGTCGCCAACTTCCTGCGCATGGCGATCAACGCCAAACGCGAGGAGCCGATCCAGGTCAAGGAGTTCCGCACCCAGCTCCAGCACGCCGTCGAGCTGCTGGACGTGGACCGGTCGTTCACATCCCGCCACCTCAACGACGGCTTCTCCGGCGGTGAGAAGAAGCGCGCGGAGATCCTGCAGATGGCGATGCTCGCACCGGACGTCGCGATCCTGGACGAGACCGACTCCGGCCTGGACATCGACGCATTGCGCACCGTCGCCGAGGGCGTTCAGCGGCTTCACGACGAGCAGGGGCTGGGCGCCCTGATCATCACCCACTACCAGCGCATCCTCCATTACGTCGAGCCGGAGTTCGTGCACATCCTGATGGACGGCCGCATCGTGCTGGAGGGCGGCGTCGAGCTCGTCGAGCGCCTGGAGCGCGAGGGCTACGACCAGATCCGCCAGGAGGTTGGCGCAGCCCATGCCGGGGCACAGTCACCCCATGTCGGGGCACAGGCGGGCGCGGCCGGCGCTTCGGCGGCCGGTGACGGCAGTGTCTGAGTCGGGCAGCGCCACCGAGGAAGCCGTGGGCAGCAACGGCGCCAGCCAGCCGAAAGCGAAGGCCGGGCGCCACCGTGAGTCCACGCTCTATCACGCGCTGGCAGGCGCCGGGGCCGGCGACGGTCGCTCGCTCGAGGAGCTACGCGCCGAGGCCAAGGCGGCCTTCGAGCGGCTCGAGCTGCCCGTGTGGCGCCGTTCCGGCTTCTGGACGACGAGCCTCCAGAGCCTCGACCCCGACCTCCTGAGCGGGGCAGGCGAGCAGGCCCAGACGAGGGCCGCTGGCGAAGGCGTCCCTGACGTGGTCCGCCGCACGCTTCCCGATCGACCCCGCGCCGGGCGGATCGTGCAGAACGCCGACGCCGTCGTCGCGCTCGAGCTCGATCCGGCGCTGGCGGAGAAGGGCGTGATCCTGTGCTCGCTCGAGGACGCCTTCCGTGAGCACGGCGAGCTCGTCGCCCCCTGGTACTCGCGGCGGCTCACGATCGACCGCCACAAGCTCGAGGCGGCGAACGCTGCCTTCTGGAGCGGCGGGGCCTTCCTCTACATCCCCGCGGGCCTCGTCGTCGAGGCGCCGTTCGAGATCGTCTACGCGATCGACCGCCCCGGCGTGACGCAGTACGGCCGCACGCTCGTGCTGGGAGGCCCGACGAGCGAGTTCCGCGTGCATGAGTACGACCTCGCCGAGGACTTCGAGGGCCACCCTGAGGGGCACACGCCGGAGGGCGCGCCCCAAGAGGCGCAGGCGAGCAGGCAGGCGCTCCATGCGGGGGCGTTCGAGCTGTACCTGCAGGATGGAGCGCGCTGCCGCCTGGCTCAGTACCAGGACTGGGGCAGCGGCGAGGTCTATGACGTCTCGACGCGCTTCGTGGGCGTCGGTCGCGACGCCTACTGCCACTGGCTGCCGGCGCTGCTGGGCGGACATCTCGTGCGCCAGCATCTCGAGCTCGCCGTGACGGAGCCCGGCGGCGACATGGCCTTCCGTGGCCTGCTCTTCACCGAGGAGCACGAGCACCTCGACGTGTTCGCCGTGGACCTGCACGAGACGGGACCCTCGGGAGGCGACGTGCACTGGCGCGGCGCGGCGACCGGCGAGAGCCGAGCGAGCTTCGAGGGGCTGATCCAGATCAACCCCGGCGCCCAGCAGACCCACACCTACCTGCAGTTCCACTCGATGATGCTCTCCCCCAAGGCCCGCATCGATGCGATCCCGTCGGTGCTCGTCTCCGCCGACGACGTCTCCGCCTCGCACGGCGGCACCGTGGGCGAGCTGGACGAGACGGCGATCTTCTACATGCAGTCACGCGGCCTGGATCGGCCGACGGCCGTGCGCGTGATCGTCGAGGGCTTCTTCGAGCCACTCGTCGCCGAGCTGCAGGACGAGGCTCTCGAGGAGCTCGTCCGGACCAAGGTGGCTAGCAAGCTGGCCGCAGCGAGGGAGGACATCGAGGCCTATGCCACCAGTCGCTGAGAGCTCGCTCGAGGTCAGGGCCGACTTCCCGATCTTCGCCCGTCGCTTCGACGGCCGGCCGCTCATCTACCTGGACTCGGCCGCCACCTCGCAGAAGCCCGAGACGGTGATCTCGGCGCAGGCCGACCACCTGCGCAACCACAACGCGAACGTGCACCGTGGCGTGTACGCGCTCGCCCAGGAGGCCGACGCCGCCTTCGACCACGCGCGCGAGAGCATCGCCGCCTTCACGGGAGCCGAGCGACAGGGGACGATCTTCACGAAGAACGTCACCGAGGCGATCAACCTCGTCGCCTACGCGTGGGGCCGAGCCAACGTGGGACCCGGCGACGCCGTGCTGATCACCGAGATGGAGCATCACGCGAACATCGTTCCCTGGCAGATCCTCTGCCGGGAGCGAGGCGCGACGCTGCGCTACCTGAAGGTCGACGCCCGCGGCGAGCTCTCGCTCGACGCGCTCGACGCGGAGCTGGCGCGCGGCGACGTGCGCCTCGTCGCATTCACGCACGTCTCGAACGTGCTCGGCACGATCAACCCGGTCGCCGAGATGACGGCCCGCGTTCGTGGCGCAGGCGGCGTGTCACTCGTCGACGGTGCTCAGGCGGTGCCTCACATGCCCGTCGACGTCGATGCACTCGGGGCTGACTTCTATGGATGGACGGGGCACAAGGCGCTCGGGCCCACGGGCATCGGCGTGCTGCACGCACGGCGCGAGATCCTCGACGGGATGGAGCCGTTCCTCACGGGGGGCGACATGATCGCCTCGGTGGACTTCCAGAGCGCCACCTGGAACGAGCTGCCGTCGAAGTTCGAAGCCGGAACGCCGATGATCGCCGAGGCGGTCGGTCTCGCGGCTGCCGTCGAGTACCTCTCGGCCCTCGACATGAACCGCGTCCGCGCCCACGAGCGCTCGCTGACCGCGTACATGCTCGAGCGCCTCGCCGAGGTTCCCGGCCTGCGCGTCGTCGGTCCACCCGAGGCGGAGGGCCGGGGAGGCCTCGCGTCGTTCACGATCGAGGGCATGCATCCGCACGACGTCGCCGAGCTAGCCGATCGCGGCGGCGTGTGCATCCGTGCCGGCCATCACTGCGCGCAGCCGCTGATGCGCTGCCTCGGCGTCGGTGCGACCGCGAGGGCGAGCGTCGGCGTCTACAACGAAGCCGCCGACATAGATGCGCTCGTGGCGTCGCTGCAGGCCGGCCGTGAGGTCTTCGGGCTCAGCGGCTCGTGAGGTGATCGGCGTGGACGACCTCTACCGCGACTACATCCTCGAGCACTACAAGCGCCCCCAGAACTTCGGGGAGCTCGACCCACGCGACCTGGAGGGGCTCGAGCACAACCCCCTCTGCGGAGATGAGCTCGGCGTGCACATCCGCGTGAAGGACGGGCGCATCGAAGACCTGCGCTTCCATGGCCATGGCTGCGCGATCTCCCAGGCAGCCGCGTCGATCGCCTCCGAGGAGCTGAAGGGCATGGAGCTTCAGGAGGTCGGCAGGCTCGACGCCGACTGGATGATCGAGCTGCTGGGCATCCCGGTCTCGGCCACGCGGCGCAAGTGCGCGCTGCTGAACCTCAAGGTCGTACGTGGCGCCGTTACGGGCGATGGCAGCTGGCCGACCGGGTCCGCCTGAGCGAGCGGGAAGATTGACCGAAGAAATCGAGCGGCACGCCCGGACCGGGCTTGCCATCTCGATAGAATTCCTACCTTAGAGAACAGGATTCTCTCGAACGAACAGCAGCGAGGAGCCAAATGGCGACATTGGACCGCACGCAGATCACGAAACCGAGCCCCATCGTCGAGGACGAGCAGGGGCAGCTACGCGCGCGCCAGGGCATCTCGCGCGAGGTCGTGAGCGAGCTGTCGAAGATCAAGGGCGAGCCCGAGTGGATGGCCGAGAAACGGCTGAAGTCGCTGGAGATCTTCGAACGGAAGCCGATCCCCACCTGGGGACCCGATCTGAGCGGCCTGAACCTCGACGACCTCGTGCTGTACTCGCCTCCGACCGCCGGGCGCTTCAACAGCTGGGACGAAGTTCCCGCCGAGATGAAGCAGACCTACGAGGACCTCGGCATCCCGCAGGCCGAGCGCGAGCACCTCGCGGGCGTCGTGGGCGTGTGGCGCCAGGAGCCGGTGTACGAGGGGCTGAAGGAGGAGTACGCCAAGCAGGGCATCCTCTTCTGCTCGATGGACACCGCGGTCACCGAGTACCCGGAGCTCGTCGAGAAGTACTTCATGAACAAGTGCGTGCCGCCACAGGACAACAAGTTCTCCGCGCTCCACGGGGCCGTCTGGTCAGGTGGGGCCTTCTGCTACATCCCCAAGGGCGTCAAGTGCGATCTGCCGCTGCAGTCCTACTTCCGCATGGAGGGCGCCGGCGAGGGGACCTTCGAGCACACGCTGATCGTCGCCGACGAGGGCGCCGAGGTGAACTACATCGAGGGCTGCACGGCGCAGACCTACAGCGTCAACTCGATGCACTCGGCCGTCGTCGAGATCTTCGTGCACAACGGCGCGAAGGCGCGCTACACGACGGTGCAGAACTGGTCGAAGGACGTGTACAACCTCAACACCAAGCGTGCGGTGGTCGACGCCGAGGGGACCGTGGAGTGGGTCGGCGGATCGATGGGCGCCAAGTACGTGATGCTCTACCCGGGCTCCTTCCTGATGGGCGAGGGCGCGCGCGCCGACCACCTGAACGTGGGTGTCGCCGGCAAAGGCGTCCACAAGGACACGGGTGCGAAGGTCGTGCACCTGGCTCCCAACACGACCTCCAACATCCTCGCCAAGTCGATCTCCAAGGACGGCGGCATCATGGGCTACCGCGGCCTGGTCAAGATGGGCCACAACTCCGCCGGCTCCAAAGCGCGCGTGCAGTGCGACGGGCTGATGATGGACGGCGAATCCAAATCGGACACCTGGCCCGACATCCAGATCCAGAACCCGCACGTCACGGTCGCGCACGAGGCGACCGTCGGCCGCATCTCCGACGACCAGCTCTTCTACATGGGCTCGCGGGGCTTCACCGAGGACGAGGCGGCGGCGATGATCGTCAACGGCTTCATCGAGCCGGTCACCAAGGAGCTGCCGATGGAGTACGCGGTCGAGCTCAACCGGCTCATACAGCTCGAGATGGTCGGCTCAATCGGCTGATCTGGACGCCGATGGCCGGCGCCTGGCTGCGTCCTCACTCGCCGGCGTGCTAGCGCACGCCTGCGCACGCGCAGGCCGGTTCCGGTCTGATCAGCTAGTCAGATGCGCGCGCCTGTAGACACGATCGCCGCGCCGCTGTTCCCCACGCGGCTGCCGTGGGTCAACGTCGAGCGTCCGCAGGCGAGCATCCAGCGCGATCGGCCGCTGCTCGTCGAGTTCTGGGACTTCTGCCGGCCGAACTCGCTGCGCACGCTGCCCTACGTGAAGGCGTGGCACGAGCGCTACGAGCCGGCCGGCCTGCGCGTCGTCGGGGTCCACTGCCCGGGCTTCGAGCCATCTCGCGAGGAGAGCGCGGTTCGCGAGGCCGTGGCACGTCTTGAGATTCCCTACCCGGTGCTGATCGACAGCGAGCTCGAGCTGTGGCGTGACTACGAAAACGAAGGCTGGCCGGCCCGCTATCTGTTCGACGGACGAGCGAGGCTCTTCGACTACCACTACGGCGAGGGCGCGTACGCCGAAACGGAGCTCGCGATCCAGGAGCTCGTGGGCGTCGAGCGGGAGCCGATCGCGCCATTACGGCCCGAGGACGCTCCCGGCGCGCGGCTGAGGCGCCAGAGCGCCGATCAGCCGGGCGCCTACTGCGGCCCGTATGAGGCCGGCGGCGTCTGGGCCGTGCTCGACGGAGCCGGGACGGTGCGCGTCAACGGCGGCACCGGCGCAGGTGGACGCGAGGTGCAGGTCGCGCATCCCGGCGCATACCAGCTGCTCGACCACGGCCGACACACCGAGGGAGTGCTCGAGCTGGAGCGCGGACCGGGCGTGCGCTGCCATGCGACGTGCTTCACGCCCGGCGTTGGCTGAGAGCCGCTACGGGCTGTCGTCGGCGGGCTCGCGCCTCTGTTGAGACTCGCTCGCAGGATGCTCGACGAGCGCCAGAACGCGGCTGGCCATGAACCGCGCCCGTCGCACGGGTTCGCCCGTGCGAGTCACCTCGGTGACCTCGACGACACCGCGTCCCGTCGTGATCTCGACCCGGCGACCGGCACGCGTTGCGGTGATCTCATACGTGCGGGAGCCGTCGTCTGCAGCGACAACGACCTCCACCCGATCGCCTCTCATGGAGCGAGGGTACCGCGGCTTCGCCTCGCCGGCCGGACGGCCCCGCACATGGGCCGAGCTTCCGGTGCTCTCATGTACACTGCCGCCTCGAAGGAGCCCTGCGCGATGACCTACGACCCAGTTCATCTGTCGCAGCGCCTCCTTTGGCGCGCCGGACACCTACGCGGGCACGACTCGGCCGACACGACCCGTCTCGACGGCATGGACGAGGCGGGCCGAGAACGGTTCTTCCGGAAGGGCTCCGAACAGGTCGCCACGCTGGCGGCGCGGATCGAGGCCCAGACCGGCTGCACGCTCGAGTCCCGCACGGCGCTCGACTTCGGTTGTGGCGTGGGACGCAACGCCCTGGCGCTGGCCGAACGCTGCGACTACGTCTACGGGCTCGACGTCTCGCCCGCCGTCCTGCGGGAGGCCGACCGCAACGCCGGCCTGCGGAAGCTCAGCAACGTCGAGTGGATGCAGGCGGGAAGGCTGGACGAGCTCAGTGGCCGCTACGACCTGGTGGTCTCCTTCTTCGTCTTCCAGCACATCCCCTCGCGCGAGGGCGAGCGGATCATCGACACGCTCGTACGGGGGCTGCGCCCGGGCGGGGTCGGAGCGATCCATGTGACGCTGCCGCCCCCCTTCCGCGCGCTGGACCGCTCATACCTGTACAGGCGGATGAACTCCTACTCGCTCAGCCGGCTCGGCCAGCTGCTCGCCGACGCGTCGGTCACCGAGTGGCACGCGAAGCTGCATTCCCGCCCGGTGGCGGGCACCGACGAACGCTCCTACGAGGAAGCCACGGTCATCTTCCGCAAGGACTGATCGGGGCTCACACGAGAACCGGCCTGAGCTCGGACTGCGAGCGCTCCTGCAGCAGCCTCAGCAGCTGCGGCGGCCCCTCGTCCTCGATCAGCACGCAGGTGCCCGGCCAGTATGGGCTCTCACCCGGCGTGGACGTCACGAATATCTCCGAGTAGGTCCAGCTGCCGGCGTTGACGAGCCGCGCTCCCGCCCGCCCGCGCCACTCCTCCGTGTCATCGGCCGGCAACGGGCCGGCTCGATGCGTGTGACCGAACACGACATACGCCTCGCCGAGGTCGAGCCGGGCGGCGACCTCGCCCATCGCCCGCAGCCCCGCCCTGCGAAGCTCGCCCGGCGAGATGTCGGCCCGCAGCGGGCCGATCCCGGCCCGGTTCAGCGCCGCCACGGCGATCGGGAACGCGCCGACCAGCGCGCGCGTGCGGAGCCTGCGGCCTGCGGCACCGCGGCGCAGTGCGAGCGGGCCGGCCATCTCGGGGACCGCGCCATCGCGGCCCGCAGCGGCTCCGCCGCTCCCGCCGAGCGCCCGCCAGGCGGTCACGGTGGCTAGCCCGTTGAGCACGCTGCCCGTGCGCGCGTCGCGAGAGATCGCGTCCCTCCAGGCGAAGATCGGGGCGCCCACCGACTCGTAATCCCCCACGCGCTCGAAGCTGTCGGGAGATCGACCGAGCAGGCGCCACATGGCGCCGACACTCAGGCGCTCCAGCGTGGGCACGGTGAGGTGGCAGTCGAGGTAGTGGCCATGACAAGCGTAGACGTCGGGTCGCAGCCACAGACCGGGATAGGCGACGCTCACACGGGCCGGCGAGCACCATGATGCGATGCGCTGCATCGCCGGTGACGCCTTGGCCGGCTCGATCAGCTGCTCGAGCTGCAGCGGCTCGGGCTCCAGCTCCTCGCCGCGCCCCGACAGCCACGGTTCGACGAGCGCGTGGTCGTGGTTGCCGGCCGACACGATCAGCTCTCCTGCGGCGAGCGCGCGGCCGACGTCTTCGAAGAACGGGCGGGCGGCCGCCAGCGCGTCGCGCAGCGGTCCGTGCCTCAGCTCGAGCACGTCGCCCAGCAGAACGAGACGGTCGACCCCCTCCAGGGTCGCGAGCAGCGGTGCGCGGATCTCCGCTCGGCGCAGCAGATCCGATCGCGTGACGCTCCCGAGATGCAGGTCGGAGATGATCAGCGTGCGCATGGCCAACTTCGATGATTGGCTGCGGCACGCGCGAGCGGACGCCAGCGGGGCCGCGGAGCCGGTTTGAGCGTCAGGATGCCCCGACCACGCGCTCCGGGCGCGGTGCCGCGGCCATCGCTTCGCGTATCTGCTTCGGAAGCATGAAGCGGACATCCTCGCGAATCACTTCGAACTCAGAGATGTCGTTCACCCCCCGCGTGCGGAAGAACCCGACCAGGTCCTGAACCAGGTTCTCCGGCGCGCTGGCGCCGGAGGAGATGCCGACGACGCGCTTGCCCTCGAGCCACTCCTCCTCGACCTCGCCGGCGTTGTCGACCAGATGCGCCTCCGTGCCGCAGTCGCGTGCCACCTCGACCAGGCGCAGCGAGTTCGACGAGTTGCGCGAGCCGATCACGAGCATCAGGTCGCAGTCACCGGCCATCCGCTTGACGACCGCCTGGCGGTTCGTCGTGGCGTAGCAGATGTCATCGGTACGGGGTCCGACGATTCGCGGAAAGCGGGCGCGAAGGCGAGCGATGATCGAGCTCGTTTCGTCAACTGCGAGCGTGGTCTGGGTGACGTATGCGATCTGCTGAGCGTCATCGATCTCGAGCTCGTCCACGTCCTGCTCGCTTTGAACGAGCACGATCTGACCGGGGGCCTCGCCCATCGTGCCTTCGACCTCCTCGTGGCCGTCGTGACCGATGAGGATGATCGTGTAGCCGTCGGCGGCGAAGCGGGCGGCCTCGCGGTGGACCTTCGTCACGAGCGGGCAGGTGGCGTCGATCGTGTGCAGACGACGCTCGTCGGCGCCGGCACGCACGCTGGGGGCGACGCCGTGTGCCGAGAAGACGCATACGGCGCCCACGGGCACTTCGGTCTGCTCTTCCACGAAGACCGCGCCACGTTCGCTCAGCTGCTCGACGACGTGCTTGTTGTGGACGATCTCCTTGCGCACGTACACGGGCGCGCCGTGGATTTCGAGCGCTCGTTCGACGGTCTGCACCGCGCGGTCAACGCCCGCGCAATACCCGCGAGGGGCCGCGAGCAGCAGCTTCTCGACTGTGTGCGTCACCGTTGCCATTGTAGGGGGGACCAGGGTAGGCTTAGCGACCGATGCCCCAACGGCACCTCGACAGGCTGACGCCGATCGACGCCTCCTTCCTGCACCAGGAGGGCCCTGTCTCGCACATGCACATCGGCGGGGTGACGATCGTCGAGGGACCGCCTCCGAGCATGGAGGAGTTCCTCGGGCAGATACGCATGCGCCTGCACCTGGTTCCGCGCTATCGACACAAGCTCGCCTACACCGCCCTGGACAGCGGACGACCGGTGTGGATCGACGACCCGAGCTTCAACCTCGAGTACCACGTCCGCCACACGGCTCTGCCCTCGCCCGGGACATGGGAGCAGCTGCAGGAGCTGACCGCACGCATCTTCTCCCAGCAGCTCGACCGCTCCAAGCCGCTGTGGGAGATGTGGCTGATCGAGGGCCTCGAGGACGATCGCTTCGCGCTGATCACGAAGACCCACCATTCGCTGATCGACGGCATAGCCGGCATCGACCTGGCCACGGTGCTGTTCGACCTGTCTCCCGATCCTCCGCCGATCAACCACTCCGGCCGCCCGTGGCAGCCGCACCCGGAGCCGGGCGCCGCCCATCTTGTCGCCGCCGGTCTGATGGGAGCGGTGCGGGCAGGCATCGAGCTGGCGGAGGGGGCGATCGACGCGATCACCCACCCGGAGCACGCGCTCGCCCGGGCGCGAGAGACTGCGGAGGGCGTCGGGGAGATCGTCTGGGCCGGACTGAACCCGGCGCCGGAAACTCCCCTGAACGTCCCGATCGGGCCATATCGGCGCTTCGTCGGGGTGACGAGCGAGCTCGAGGACTTCAAGGCCGTCAAGAATGCGTTCGGGGGAACGGTCAACGATGTCGTGCTTGCCGTCGTGACCGGCGCGCTCCGCTCGTTCCTGCACACGCGCAAACGCCCCACCGAGGGAGTGGAGCTGCGCGCGCTCGTGCCCGTCTCGGTTCGCGCCGAGGATCAGCATCACACCGCCGGCAACCGGATCGTCGCCATGCGCGGGCCGCTGCCGGTCTACATCGCCGATCCCGTCCAGCGGCTGCGATTCGTCTCCAACGCGATGGACGGCCTGAAGGAGTCGAAGCAGGCGCTTGGCGCTGAAGTGATCGCCGGCGCTCAGAACTTCGCTCCCCCGACGATCCTCGCACAGGCCTCGAGGTTGAATTTCTCCACGCGGCTGTTCAACCTGATCGTCACCAACATCCCCGGTCCACAGTTTCCGCTCTACGTGCTCGGCCGCGAAATGCAGCAGGCGATTCCCGTGGCCTTCCTGCCCGAGAACCACGCCCTGGCGATCGCGATCATGTCCTACAACGGACAGATGAACTTCGGACTGCTCGGCGACTTCGACGCGCTCCCGGACATCGACTCGATCGGCGAGGACATCGCGAACGAACTCGCGCACCTCGTCTCACTCGCGCGCGAGTCCGCGGCCACGCCTGCCTGACGCCGCTGGAGCTTCGCCGCGACGCTCAGAAGCCAAGCGCGAACCTGCCGTCCTTCGAGGTGGCGACGGCGGGGGCTTCGGAACCCCGCGTGGCTATGGATCGCCAGCGATTAGAACCGTGGCGCCCGCGGCGATTTCTGCGGCGGCCACCGGGATTCCGATGTGCGGCACTATGAGGGCTGCGATCGCGCCTCCGAGGAGCAGCACCTTGGACGGGCGGCGGTCCACGACGCGGGCGACGCCCTTCAGCTTGGCCAGGACCGGCCCAGGAATTGCGTCCTGCACTTTCTCTAGCGCCCGGCCCATCGTCCTGTCGCTGATCTCATAGACCTTTGCGCCAGCTCGCTTGAAGGCCTCAATCGTCGCTCGCGCTTTCTGCTTGAGAACGGCGAGCGATTCGGTGGTGACGAAATACCACTCGTCAGCCAGCACATCGCCAAGGGGCTCGACGCCATAGAGGAGCGCGTCCCCGACTTTGCGGTCCTCTGGCGAAATGTCATTGCGCCCCTGTGCCTCCTCCGAGGAGTACAGCCGCAGCTCGTTGCTGCGGATGGCTTCGCGGACCTCCACGATCCGCTCCGGAGTCGGTTCGGCGTAAGGGCGAAACTGCTCGGTGTTCTCTGGCTCCTCGAGCCGCGCGTAAAGCGCCTGCGATACGGCCAGGAACGGCCGCAGCTCGCCGCTGGAGAGCCATTCCAACCCCTCGTCCGTGAAGATCACGGACGGGTCGAGAATGACCCTCGTCTGTTCGGGCGGCGCAGCGATGTGCGCACGCTAGTCGGAAGAAGCCAGCGAAGTCAATGGCTTGGGCGCGTTCAGGAGCCCCAGCGAGGCGGCTTCCTCCCGACGGAACACGAACTCCCGCCCAATCGGGCGAGCTTCCGAGCCCAGGGCGTCTAGCTCGCCTCGGAGGGGTCCTCAGCGGGCATTGGCCAACCCGCCGCTCGGGCGAGCTTGTGGGCCATTGCTCGCTGCCGCTTGTGGTGGCGCAGGTCGACACCCATGACCTCGTCAGCTGCTGGCGCCCAAAATCGCGGCACCCAATACTCGATCGGCAACTGCAGTCTGCCGTGCCAGTCGAAACGCCACTGACGGACCATCGGCCTGAAGCGCGGCACCCCGTCGATCTCCACCTCGTCGGCTGCAAGCTGATCGCTGAAGCTGACGCGAATCATTCCCTCGCGAAGTGGGTGCAGCGCGCCGTTGATCGTAACGCCATCCGGCGGCCCGGAGAATGAGACCAGCGCGAACGCCGTGTCTCCAGCGAGGAGAAGGACCGCATGACCGCCATGAGGCGTAATCGTCCACGCGGCCTCGTCGGAGGCGAGTTCTCCGAGAGTCTGGCTGAAGTAGGTCCAGGCCTCGCCAAAGTGGAGGGCGAACTCCTCCTCGCCGGCGCAACGCTGCCACTCCGAGAGCAGTTTGGTTGACCTATCCGGGTCCACGACTGGTCGCGATCCTAAACCGCCTTGGCGGCAGAGGCCATTCCGAGGCGGCCCGGCCATCTTGAGGGGGCGGCGGATTGCCGCTGGCACTTCGCTGAGACCCTGGCCCGTTTTTGGGCCGGATACCCCGTGTTTACGGGGCGAATCAGAAGCCGAGCGCGAACTTGGCGTCCTCGCTCATCTTCTCGGGCGACCAGGGGGGCGTGAAGACCATCTCCGATTCGACGCTCTTGACACCCTCCAGTTCGCCGACGAATTCGTCTATCTGCTCGGTGACCTGCGGTCCGATCGGGCAGCCCGGCGTGGTCAACGTGAATGTGACGCGCACAGCGCCGTCGTCGACCTCAACGCCATAGATCAGACCGAGCTCGACGAAGTCGAGCCCCAGCTCGGGGTCGATCACGTTCGAGAGGGCGTCCATGACGTCCTCCTGCGTGGGTGCGGCAACTGCGTCGGACATGCGGTCAGTCTAGCTCGACGGCAGGTCACTCCGCGACGCCCGCGGCCCGCAGCGCGTCGGTCCATGAGGCGTACGTCTGAACGCGGAGCACCTTGCCGTTGCGAAATGTCCACACCGCGCCGGTGCGCTGCTCGACGGCGATCGCCGTCTGCCGTCCCTTCGCCGTGAGCAGCAGCGCCACCACTACGGACTGTCCGGTGTCGTGGAGCCGCTCGGGCTCGAAGCGGATCTCGTCCATCACGTCCTGGAAGGAGCGAAAGTACTGGCGGATACCCTCCTTGCCCCTATACGTGTCGGGCTCGGCCGACACCTCCGACGGCACCTGCACCTCCAGCTCGGTATCCACGAGCGACACGATCTCTTCGATGTCTTCGCTGTTGAAGACCTCGAAGACGTGGCGAATCAGCTCGACATCGGCCTGCGACATACCCCGATTATCACCTGCAAACAGGCGCCAACGCCAGGCATGCATGTGCCGCGCACAAGGGCGGCGACCGAGGCCACCGCCTGGAGCCGTCCTGCTGGCCGATCTTCGATCGGTCGCTAGTTATCGCAGCCGAGGCGGTCCCACATGTACAGCTGGATGCACTCGTTGGCGAGCTCGATCGCCCGCTCTTCGGAGAGACGCGGCAGCACCGTGTCCAGCGCCTGGTCCTCGGCGACGCCGGCCTGGAAAGCCTCCTCGCCGCGGAAGCCCGCGGCGATCTTCAGCGCCTCCCGCCTGTTGTCCCCGAGGCTTGGGAACACGCGCACGAGGAAGTCGGTGTTGGGTATCGGCTGTCCCACCTCGAGCGATGCGTGCCAGGCGGCGAGCAGGTGCAGGTCGTCCTGGTCGAGGTCGGCGATGGCCTTGGCGTAATGAACCGTGAGCTCCTGGTCGGGGATGTCATCCACCCAGGCACGCACGACCTCGCCCACCAGCTGCCGGCGGGCCTCGCGGCCGACTGACTCAGCGATGACGCGGATAGCATCTTGCGGTTGGATGAAACAGAGTGGCATCGGCGACTCCTGGAGAGAGAACAGCTGACACCGAGACTGTAGGCGGCGGTGTGGACGGTACTTTCGCGCCTGCGGGTGCCGCCTTCGGCTCGCTCGCGACGCGCCGCTGCTGCCTCACAGCTCGAGCGCATCGACGGCCCGCTCGAGCGCGCCGTCGTCGGTGATGTCGGGCGGGAATCCGAGCGTGGCACGCTCGGGCGAGGCCCAGTTGGCGAGCGCGAGGTCCAGCGTCTCGATCGGAACCGAGGCCGCCTCGGCGAGAGAGCGCGCGCGGCGCTCGAGCAGGAGCGGATCGCCGATCGCGAACACGCGCTTGGCCGCCAGAGCAGTGGTGTCCTCCGCGGACACCCCGGCGGCGCCTGCGAGATGCAGCGAGTCCGGACGCAGCTCATAGAGGCCCAGGGCGCCGAGCATCACGAGCAGTTCGTAGCGACCGGTGCGCCCGAATCCCGCGAGCGCGAGCCGCTCGAACACGCGCTCGAAGCGTCGCTCCGCGCTCCAGCTCGGATCGCCGGCGAGCGCACCCGCCTGACCGCCCGAGCCGGCGGTGCGCTCGACCCACTGTCGGTAGGCCAGCAGCGTGTCCGAGCCGCGCGCAGGCTCGTGTGAGCTGCGCGGCCCGAGCGGCACGCCGGCGAGGTCTGGCAGCTCGCCGCCCGCCTGCTCGTGACCGGACCCGCGGGCCAGTGCCAGGCGGACGCCGGCGAACGGGTCCTCTCCCTGCAGCGGCGAGAGGTAGGCGATCAGGAAGCCGATCCATGTGGCTCGCTCGAGGTCGTCCGCTGCCAGCGCGCTGATCTCGCCGTACAGAGCTGGCCGGTCCTCGGCCAGCGACCGCAGGCGAGCGCTCGAGAAGGCGAGCTCCTGCGCCAGGCGGCGCGCGTCGGCCGAGGCGTGAACTCCGGGGATCAGCTGCGAGCTGTAGCCGTCCTGCTCGGCACGACCCTCGCGGTGCACGCGCATCCCCTCGCCGCGCGCCGCCCGTCGCCTCGCCGGCCGCTCGCCCGCGGGTGCGCGCGTGACGCCGGCGCGGCGGCTGGGTCTGTCCTGGGAGGTGTAGCCCGGCAGCGTCTTGCTGCAGATCGGGCAGCGCTCTATGAAGCGGTTGTGGCGGCAGAAGGTCGGCATCGCGCCGGTGGTAGGAAGCCTTTGGCACGGGCCCGTGCGGCGCCCTCGCGGCGCTCCTTGGCGAGCGCGTGGAGGTAGTCGTCGAAGTCGACCTGGATGGTGTGCCGCTTTGAAGCGACGTATCGTGCCCGCATGGCCCTCTGGTCGGCGTGGATGTCGGCCCGCATTCGGGCCTGGTCGGGCAGCGCATAGTCGCCGAGCAGGTAGTCGCCCACCCACGCGCCCTGTGCCTCGGCGAGCGGCATGATCGCCCCGAGCGGCTGCAGCAGGCCGATGAAGAACAAGTTGCTGATGTCGGGATGGAAGACGCGCCTGTACAGCTCGATGCGGTTCTCAGGCGCCGAGATCAGATCCTCGTCGAGGAAGGGGAAGGTGATCTTGTAGCCGGTGCAGTACACGACGACGTCCGCCTCCACTGTGCTGCCGTCGACGAAGGTCAACCGTGAACCCTGGAAGGAGGCGATGTTGGGCTTGGGCGTGATGGTGCCGTGCTGGATGCGGTCGAGGATGCGGCCCGAGATCGTGGGGTGTGCCTCGCCGAAGCGGTGATTGGGCTTGGGCAGCCCGTAGCGCTCCGGCGGACCGGCATAGCTGCGGATGAGCGCCTGCGTGATCCGCTGGCGGACCTTGAACGGAACGCGTGGGTCGTTGCGCATCTGGTCCACCGGTTTGCCGAAGATGTACTTGGGGATGATCCACACGCCCTGACGCGCCGACAGGTAGGTCCTCTCGGCGACGTATGAGGACTCCACGGCGATGTCCATCGCCGAGTTGCCCATCCCCAGGATGACCGCGCGCTTGCCGGCGAAGATCGAGTTATCGCGGTAGGAGTGGGCGTGCAGCTGCTCGCCGGTGAAGCTCTCCGATCCCGGGAAGGCCGGTTCGGGCCATCGCGCGTTCCAATGGTGGCCGTTGGCGACCAGCAGCGCCTCATAATCGCGCGTCTCGCCAGTCTCCAGCTCGACGCGCCAGATGCCGTCCTCGCCGCGCGATGCGTGCTCGACGCCCGTCTCGAAGGTGATCTTCTCGCGGAAGCCGAAGTGGTCCACGTATTTCTCGAAGTAGGCGGCGATGTGGGTGTGGTGCGGGAAGTCGGGATAGGACTGCGGCATCGGGAAGTCCGTGTACTCCATGCGCGGTCGCGATGTGTTGATGAACAGGTCGCGGTAGGCCGCGGACATGCCGTTCTTGTTCTGGAACACCCAGTTGCCGCCGACGCGGTCGGACTTCTCGAAGCAGTCGAACGGGATGCCACGCTCGTGCAGGGCCTTCGCCGCGGCGATACCCGATGAGCCCGCACCGATGATGCACGCGCGGGGCGGCCCCGACTCGGTGTAATGCCCGTTTTCCGCTTGCACGCTCACGAGCAGCAAGCGTAGCTAGCTCGCGACGATCCCGGGGCCGGCGGTGGATGGCGGGCCCTCTGGGCCTTCGTCGGCGTCGGCATGGCCGGCCAAGCCCTCGTCGACCACCGTTCGGACCGGCGGTGCGCCGTTCGCCGTCTGGCGCTCGGCCAGGTAGCGCTCGACCATGCGCGCGCACTGGCGGCCCTCGTTGATGGCCCACACGATCAGCGACTGGCCGCGGCGGGCGTCGCCGGCGGCGAAGACCCCGTCGACCGACGTGGTGTACGGCTTCACCGCCTTGACGTTGCCGCGCGGGTCCTTCTCGACGCCGAGCTGCTCCAGTAGCTCCTGTTCGGGATGCAGGAAGCCCATCGCGAGCAGCACGAGCTGCGCCGGGATCTCACGCTCGGTGCCCGCGACGGCCGCGAACGGCGGCTGGGACTCGGCCTGGGCGATGTGCAGCGCCGCGACGGCCCCTTGGCCGCCGTCGCCGAAGCGGGTCGTCGCGACCGAGTAGTCCTGCTCGCCGACGCCGGCCGTCTTGGCCTCCTGCATCGCGTAGCTGAGGCGGTACTTCAGCGGCCACTCCGGCCATGGGGTGACCTCGTCGGGTCGCTGCGGCGGAGGCTCGCCGAGCAGCTCGAGCTGCGTGATCGAGGTGGCCCCCTCGCGGATCGCGTTGCCGACGCAGTCGGCTCCGGTGTCGCCGCCGCCGATCACCACCACGTGCTTGCCCCGCGCCGTTATCTCCCGCTCCACGGGGGGCTGGGCGACGGTCGGCTCGGGCCCGAACTCGCGGGCGACCCACCGGTTTCGCTGGCAGAGATAGTCCATGGCGAAGTGCACTCCGTCGAGCTCACGGCCGGGGACCGGCAGGTCGCGTGGCACGCGCGAGCCGGTCGCGAGCACGATCGCGTCGAAGCGCCCGCGTAGCTCGGCGACGCTCACGTCGCGTCCGACGTCGACGCCGCAGCGCACCTCCACGCCCTCGGCGACCATCTGCTCGACCCGCCGCTCCACCACGGCCTTCTCGATCTTGAAGTCCGGCACCCCGAAACGCACGAGGCCACCGAGCGCCTCGTCGCGCTCGAACAGCGTCACCTGGTGACCGGCCCGGCGCAACTGCTGGGCTGCCGCCATGCCCGCGGGCCCGGCCCCGACCACCGCCACCCCCCAGCCCGTCTCGCGCCGCGGAGGCTCGGGTAGCACCCAGCCCTCCTCCCACGCGCGGTTGATGATCGAGTTCTCGATCTGTTTGATGGTGACCGCGTCGCCCTCGCGGATCTCCAGCACACATGCCGCCTCGCACGGCGCCGGGCAGAGGCGGCCGGTGAACTCGGGGAAGTTGTTCGTCGCATGCAGCTGGATGATCGCGTCGCGGAAGCGGTCGCGATAGACGAGGTCGTTCCAGTCCGGGATCAGATTGCCGAGCGGGCAGCCGTTGTGGCAGAAGGGGACGCCGCAGTCCATGCAGCGGGCGCCCTGATCGCGCAGCTCCTGCACCGGCCTCGCCAGCAGGAACTCGCGGTAGTCGCGCGCGCGCTCGGCCGGGTCCCGCTGGGGGATGCCGTGTCGCTCGATCTGTAGAAAGCCGCCGAGCTTGCCCATCAAGCGCCCGTCTCCCCGACCGCGTCCAACGGCCGACGAGCCGACAGGTTCCCGTTCTCGGCGGCGATCGCCGCCCGTTCCTCTTCCTCGGCGAGCTCGCGGAGCACGCGCCTGTAGTCGTTGGGCATCACCTTCACGAACGCCCCCTTCGCCAGCAGCTCCCGCCATTCGCCCAGCGCCCGGGCGGCGACCGGCGAGCCGGTGCGCCGCTGGTGCTCTTCGACCATCGCGCGCAGCTCGATCGCGTCCGCGTCGGCCAGCTCCTCGAAGCCGACCATGCCCATGTTGCAGCGCTTGTGGAAGCTGCCGTCCTCATCGAGCACGTAGGCCACGCCACCGCTCATGCCCGCGGCGAAGTTCCGGCCGGTCGGCCCGAGCACGACGACGCGCCCGCCGGTCATGTACTCGCAGCAGTGGTCGCCCACGCCCTCGACGACCGCCCAGGCGCCAGAGTTGCGCACGGCGAAGCGCTCGCCCGCGAGGCCGCGGAAGAAGGCTCGGCCGGCGGTCGCACCGTAGAGCACGGTGTTGCCGACGATCACGTTCTGCTCGGCCTTGAAGTGCTCGCCCATCCCCTCGCGCGGGCGAATCGCGAAGACGCCTCCGGAGAGACCCTTGCCGGCGTAATCCTGCGCGTCGCCCCGCAGCGTGAACGTGAGCCCCGGGGCGAGCCAGCCCGCGAAGCTCTGCCCGGCCGAGCCCTCGAAGTCGACGACGACCGAGTCCTCGGACAGCCCGTCGGCGCCGAAGCGCCGGGCGACATGGCTGGAGAGGATCCCGCCGACACAGCGGTTGCGGTTGCGGATCGGAAGCGCGAAGCTCACGCGGTCGCCGCGCTCGAGAGCCGGCCGCGAGCTCTCCACGAGCTGCCAGTCCAGCGCGTCGTCGAGCACCGCCGGTGGCGGTTCCACGCGATGGCGCGGAGCGCCCTCGGGCAGCTCGATGTGGGTGAGCATGTGCGTGAGGTCCACGCCGCGCGCCTTCCAGTGGTCGATCGCCGCACCGACGCCGAGCAGGTCCACGCGGCCGATCGCCTCGTCGAGCGAGCGCAGGCCCGCCGACGCGAGGATCTCGCGAACCTCCTCGGCGACGAAGAAGAAGAAGTTGACCACGTGCTCTGGCGTGCCCTTGAAGCGCTTGCGGAGCTCGGGGTCCTGGGTGGCAATGCCGACGGGACACGTGTTCAGGTGGCAGGCGCGCATCATGATGCAGCCGGTCGCGATCAGCGGGGCGGTCGAGAAGCCCATCTCGTCGGCGCCGAGCATCGCGGCGATCACGACGTCGCGTCCGGTCTTCAGCTGGCCGTCGGTCTGCACGGTGATGCGCGAGCGCAGGTTGTTGAGCAGCAGCGTCTGCTGGGTCTCGGCGAGGCCGATCTCCCACGGGACGCCCGCCGCCTGGATCGACGACAGCGGCGAGGCGCCCGTGCCGCCGTCGTGTCCGGAGATGAGGACGCGGTCGGCGTTGGCCTTCGATACGCCGGCGGCAACCGTGCCGACGCCCACCTCGGCGACGAGCTTCACCGACACCTGCGCGCCCTTGTGCTCCGTCGTCGGGGGGTTCGAGCAGCGCAGGTCGTAGATCAGCTGCTTGAGGTCCTCGATCGAGTAGATGTCGTGGTGGGGCGGCGGAGAGATCAGGCCGACGCCCGGAGTCGTGTGCCGGATCGAGCCGATGTAGGAGTCCACCTTGTGGCCGGGCAGCTGCCCGCCCTCGCCGGGCTTGGCCCCCTGCGCCATCTTGATCTGCAGCTCGTCGGCGTTCACGAGGTAGTGGATCGTCACGCCGAAGCGGCCCGAGGCGACCTGCTTGATCGATGAGCGGCGCCTGTCGCCATTTGCGTCGGGGACGTAGCGGGAAGGATCCTCACCTCCCTCGCCGGTGTTCGAGCGCCCGCCGAGGCGGTTCATCGCGATCGCCAACGTCTCGTGCGCCTCGCGGGAGATCGAGCCCAGGCTCATCGCGCCCGTGCAGAAGCGCCTCACGATCTCACTCGCCGGCTCGACCTCCTCGAGCGGGATCGCCTGCCGGCCGGCCGTGCGGATCTCCAGCAGTCCGCGGAGCGTCGCCTGGCGTGCGGCGTCCTCGTTGACCGCGCGGGCGTACTCGCGGTACTTCTCGAATGCGGGACTCTCGCGCACTGCGTCGTAGGCCTCGCGGTCGCCCGTGAGCGCGGCCCCGACGTCGCCGCCGGACCGGGAGACACTCGATGCGCTCGCGTCCCCGAACCGGCCAGCGTCCCCGGACCGGCCACCATCGCCGTTCTGGCCAGCCTCCCTCACCGCGTGCTGCAGGAGCGCGATCGTCTCCGGGTTCCACATGTGGTGCTCGCCGTCGCGGCGCCAGGCGTACACGCCGCCGACCGGCAGCAGCTCGTCGTGAGCCGCCGGATACGCGCGGGCGTGTCGCTCGAGCGCCTCGGTGGCCAACACGTCGAGCCCGACGCCGCCGATGCGGGAGGCGGTGCCGGTGAAGTGCGCGTCGATCAGGTTCTTCTCGAGCCCGACCGCCTCGAAGATCTGCGCCCCGCGATAGGACTGGATCGTGGAGATGCCCATCTTCGAGATCGTCTTGAGCAGGCCTTTGCCGATCGCTTTGACGAAGTTCTGCGCCGCCTTCTCGAGCAGCTCGTTCAGCTCCTCGGGGCTCGGCGGCTGCTCGCGGCCATCGTCGGCTTTGCGGCCTATGCGCCCCTCGACGACGAGCTCGTCGAGCGTCTCGAGCGTCAGGTACGGGTTGATCGCGCTGGCGCCGTAGCCGATCACGGTCGCGAAGTGGTGCACCTCGCGCGGCTCGCCCGACTCGAGGATGATCCCGGCGCGCAGGCGCGTGCCCTCGATGACGAGATGGTGGTGAACGGCGGCGACCGCGAGCAGCGAGGGGACCGGCACGCGGCCGGGCCCGATCGCGCGGTCGGAGAGGATGATGATGTTGACGCCCTTCGCTATCGCCTCGTGCGCTTGGCGGCAGATCCGCTCGATCGCCCCCCGCATCCCGGCGGCGCCAGTCTCGGCGGCCCAGGTGATGTCGAGCGTCTGTGCTTTGTAGACGTCGTGTTCGACGTGGCGCAGCGTCTCGAGCTCGCGGTTGAGCAGAATCGGCTGGTCGAGCAGGAGCTTGTGCGCGTGCTCGGGCGTCTCCTCGAAGAGATTGCGCTCGTTGCCGAGGCTCGTAGCGAGGCTCATCACGATTTCCTCGCGGATCGGGTCGATCGGCGGGTTGGTCACCTGCGCGAACAGCTGCTTGAAGTAGGAGAACAGCGGCGGGGCCTGGTCCGAGAGCACGGCGAGCGAGAGATCGTTGCCCATCGACCCCACCGGCTCGGCGCCCTCGATCGCCATCGGCTCGAGCAGCACCCGCAGATCCTCCTGCGTATAGCCGAACGCGCGCTGGCGCAGGCGCAGCGGCTGGCTGGAGAGCGTGACCTGCTCCGACGGCGGGAGCTCGCGGAACGGAACAGCGTTACGGGCGTACCACTCGCCGTACGGGCGGCGGGTGGACACCTCGTGCTTGACCTCCTCGTCCTCGACGATGCGGCCGCGCTCGAGGTCGACCAGGAAGAGCTTGCCCGGCTGCAGCCGCCCGAGCCGCCGGACCTCGGCGGGCGGGATGTCGAGCAGCCCCGACTCCGAGCCGAGGACGACGTGCCCGTCGGTTGTCTCCACCCATCGGCCCGGTCTCAGCCCGTTGCGGTCGAGCGTCGCGCCGACGACGCGCCCGTCGGTGAAGGCCACCGACGCCGGGCCGTCCCAGGGCTCCATCAGGCAGGAGTGGAAGGCGTAGAAGCCCTTCAGGTACTCGGGCAGGTCGTCACGGTCGCGGTAGGCCTCGGGGATCATCATCATCGCCGCGTGCGGCAGCGAGCGCCCCGCGAGCAGCAGCAGCTCGAGCACGTTGTCGAACGTGGCGGAGTCGGAGTTGCCGTCGCTCACGACGGGCAGGATCTTGCTGAGGTCCTCGCCGAACAGCTCGCTGCGCAGCTTGCTCTCACGGGCGCGCATCCAGTTGACGTTGCCTCTCACCGTGTTGATCTCGCCGTTGTGGCAGATCACGCGGTAGGGATGTGCGAGCTCCCAGCTGGGGAACGTGTTCGTGGAGAAGCGGGAGTGCACCAGCGCCAGCGCGCTCCTGCAACGCTCGTCGCGCAGGTCCGGGTAGAAAGCCGCCAGCTGGTAGCTGATCAGCATGCCCTTGTAGTTGATCGTGCGGGACGAGCTAGAGGCGACGTACAGCCCGCGCTCCTCGGCGTTCAGCTCGCAGATGCGGCGGATCACGTAGAGCTTGCGCTCGAAGGCGTCCCGGTCCTCCTCCTGCGCCGGGCCGGCGCCCACGAACAGCTGGCGGATCACCGGCCGGCAGGCGCCGGCCACCTCCCCGGTCTGCGTCTCGTCGACCGGCACGTCACGCCATCCGAGCAGGTGCTGTCCCTCCTGCCGCACCGTGCGCTCGAGCTGCCCCTCGAGCGTCGCACGTGCGACGGGGTCGGTCGGCAGGAAGCACATCAGGACGCCGTAGCGGCCCAGCGGCGGCAGCTCGAAGTCGACGACGGCGCGCAGCAGCTCGTCGGGCATCTGCATGAGGATCCCCGCGCCATCACCCGTGCAGGGGTCCGCTCCCGTGGCGCCGCGGTGCTCGAGATTCTCGAGTGCCGTGATGGCCCGCTCGATCACCTCGTGGGTCGGCCGGTTGTCGAGGCGTGCGACCATGCCCACGCCGCACGCGTCGTGCTCGAAGCGAGGGTCGTAAAGGCCGACGGCCTCTGGCGGCTGCTTGATTTGCGAGGTCATGGAAGTGCTCCCTTGGGGCGGTGCATCCCCCGTGGCGCTGGCAGGCGGGCACCTGAGGCGGAGCCAGAAAGCGTAGCAGCGAAGAGCCCGCGCAAACCGGCGGCGCGGACGAATCTAAAGGGGCGCCGAGGCCGCTCTACGGGGGCTTTTCAGCCGGGATCGGCCCGCGACTGGAGCTCCCCCGCATCCTCCCGCAGCGTCTCCGCCTCGCCCCAGGAGCAGAGCCCCGCTCTGCCGGGACATGTCAGGCACAGGGCGCGGTGGGGCCGCTGTGTCACGGCGAAGGGCCGCGTCCGCGCGCGTGCGAGCCTCGCGGCCAGCCGCTGCTCGAGCTCGAGGCGCTCGGCAGCCGTGTAACGCGCGGCGACCCATTCCCCCGGACGCTCGAGGAACCAGTGGACGATCTCGACGGCCACGGCCCCCTGCCGCAGCACGGCAAGCGCGTACAGGAGCCTCTGGATGGCGTACTCGCGCTCCACCAGCTCGCCGAGATCCGCGTCCGGCGCGACGCGGTCGCTCTTGTAGTCGAGGACGAGCTGGCCGCCATCGGGCTCATCGGCCAGCAGGTCGATCACGCCGGTGATGAGCGGCTCTCCAGGCCCGAGCGAGAACGCGAACGGATGCTCGCGGCGGACCGACGCGGCCTTCGCCACCCGTTCGGCGGGCGCCGACCGGCTCGCGGTCGCGATCAGCGCGGCTATCTCGGCGCACTCGCGCTCCCCGGCGCTCATGCCCAGCTCTCGCGCCACCGCGGCGACCTCCTCCGGCGAGGGGGCTCCGGGGCGGGCGAAGTCGAGCGACTCCATCAGCCGGTGCACGAGCGTTCCGCGTGCCCGCGCCTCGAGGCCGCCGCCGATCGCCGGCGCTCGCGCCGCCGCCCTGTCCTCGGCGAGCCCGAGGACACGTTCGAGGTAGTAGCGGTAGCCGCACCGCTCGAGCTCGCTCAGCGAGGTGTAGCTGAGCGCCGAGATCAACTCCGGCTCGCCGCGTGCGGGCTCGGGCGCCGGGTCCCGGCCTGAGACGCTCGGAGCCGCGGGCGGAGCGGGAGCCGGCGCCGGGCTTGGGCGCTGCCCCGCGGTTCGCTCCGCCGCTACGGCCGCTTGCCCGCCGGTGCGCAGGACGACGCCGGCGTTCGCGGGACTGTTCAGCAGGCAGCGCACGGTGGCCCCGGGTCCGACCACGAGGTCGTGCAGCGGCGCCCGTGCCTCCTGGACGAGCGCTGGGAGCTCCTCGGCGAGCGCCGGCCCCAGCCACGAGATCGGCGTGGGCGCCTGCTGTGGGCGGGGCCAGTGCTCGAAGTCGACCGAGCCGCTGAGCAGCAGGCGATCGCGAGCCCTCGTCATGGCCACGTGGAGGATCCTGTCCTCCTCCTGCGCTTCCCGCCGGCGGCGCTCGGAGCAGAGCTCCTCGTAGTCGAGCGCGGGCGTCGATCCCGCGCCATCGAGGCGCAGGAGCCGAATGCCGACCCGGTCACCGTCGAGGAGCAGGTCGGGTGTCTGCGTACGCGGCTGGCGCCCGAGGTCGGCCACGCACACGACCGGGAACTCGAGGCCCTTCGCCGCATGCACGCTCATCAGACGCACCGCATCGGGCTCGACCCCGTCCACCGGCGCGTCCGGCTCGACCTTGGCCGCTTCCCTGAGGTACTGGACGTGATCGAGGAAGGCGCGCAGGTCGCGTCCTTCGCCTGTTTCGAAGCGGCGGGCGAGGCGCAGCAGCTTGTGGACGTTGGCGAGTCGGCGCTCCCCCCAGTCGAGTCGCAGCACGTGCTCGCGGTAGCCAGCGGCCTCGATGGCACGCTCGATCAGCTCCGAGATCGTTCGCGTGGAGGAGCTCGCCCGCTCGCCCGAGAGCCGCGCGCAGAAGCCGCTCAGCGCGTCACGATCGCGGACGCCCAGCCGGTCGAGCAGATCCCCGTTTCCGGCCAGGGCCTCGAGCGCGGTGGCCCACGCGCCCCGGCGAGCCTCGCGGGCCGCGTCGGCGAGCAGCGCAAGACCGTCCCTGGAGCAGCCTCCCAGGGGCGAGGAGAGCGCGCCGTATAGCGCCTCCTCATCGAGCGGGTTGGCGAGCGCGCGCAGGTAGCTGACCAGATCGCCGATCTGCTGATGCCCCCAGAAGGCCCCCACGGCGGCCAGGGTCCGCAGGCCTTGAAGCTGGAGCGCGCGCTCGAAGACCTCCAGGTCGCCGGTGGCGCGTACCAGCACCGCCACCTCGCCGGCGAGCGCCTCGCGGCGGTCGATGAGCTCGGCGACTCGTTGGGCCAGCATCCGTGCCTCGGCCTGCCGCCAGATCTGCGAGTGCGGCAGCCCCGCGGCGATCTCGCGGGCGAGGTCCTCGCGCTCCTCCCAGCCGTCGGTGCTCGTCAGCAGCAGCTCGACATGCGGGCCTGCGGGAACGGCGTCGTCACGTCCGGCGACCAGCGGTGCGTAACCGGCGAAGCGCTCCGCGAATACGGCGTTGACCACGTCCAGCAGCGGCCCCCGGCTGCGGAAGTTGCGCGTGAGCGCAAGGCTCCCACCCCGCTGCGCCAGCTCGGCGCGGCGGCCGCGGAAGAGGCTCACGTCAGCGTGCCGGAAGCCGTATATCGCCTGGAACTCGTCGCCGACCGTGAACAGGTTCCCGCGGTCCAGCGCGCCCAGGATCCCGAGCTGACGCGGATTGGTGTCCTGGAACTCGTCGACCATCAGCAGCTCGAAGCGCTCGGACCAGGCCGCACGCAGGCCCTCTCTCCCGGCGAGCAGCTCGCGCGTGAGCAGCTCCAGATCGTCGAAGTCCACCGCGGCGCGTCCCTGCTTGAGCTGCTCGTAGAGCAGGCCGAACCGCTCGAGCAGCTCGTCAAGGAGCGCGCAGGTCCTCGCGGCATCGCTGGCGAGCTCGTCTGCGGCGTCATCGACGGCCGGCACGGGCAGCCGCGGCCGGCGCTGGCCGCGGCTGCGCAGCTCGCCGTACACCTGCTCGATCATCGAGCGCACGCGATCGACCCCGTAGGCGGCGAGCAGATCGACCGCCTCCTCGCGCTCGCCAACGAGGAACTCCCGCAGAGCAGCGCCCCACGCCAGCTCTCGCAGGCGGCCGGCGAGGCCCTCGTCGAGGATCGTGAAGTCCGGGTCCAGGCCGGCCGCCAGCGGATGAGCTCGCAGCACACGAGCGCAGAAACCGTGGAACGTGCCCACGAAGGCGGCCTCGGTGTCCCGCGCAGCCTCGCGGTCACCGAGCTGGAGCAGCCGTGCCCGCACGCGGGCTCGCAGCTCGCCGGCGGCGCGCTCGGTAAAGGTGATCGCGAGGATCCGTCCGGGCGCGATCCCGTCCTCGCGCACCGCGCGGATGAAGCGCTCCACGAGCACCGAGGTCTTCCCGCTGCCTGCCGCGGCCGAGACGATCAGCGGCTCGCCGCGGCGAGCGACGGCCTGCTCCTGCTCGCCCGTCAGCTGCGGTCCCGATGCGACAGTCACCAGGAAGCCGTCCGGCTCCATGCCGGGAAGCGTCTGGACCTCGTGCCCGCCGGCGATCTCTGCGCTCATCGCTCGCACCTGCAGATCGTGGGGTACTTGCATCCTCCCCTGAAGGCGCACGTCTCGGGCCGCGCCTGCAGCTCGCCGCGCCCCGCCTCGCCGGCCGCCTCGAGGGCCGCCGCGACGGCTTCGTCGAGCAGCTCCCGCACCTGGGCGCGCTCGCGGATGTCCGCCGTCATGCACCCGAGCGCCAGCTCGCTGTCCGCGTCGAGCACGCCCCGCGCCCGGAGATCCTCGCCGGAGAGCGGCTGGTAGAAGCCTCCGGCAACGGTCAGACCGAGGAGTTGCTCGACTGCGCGCATGTACAGCGCCACCTGCAGGTTGCCGTCCTTGATCCACCTGGCAGAAGGAGCGGCCCTGCTCGACTTGTAGTCGTAGATGACGGCCTCGCCGTCGTCGCTCACGTCGATTCGGTCGATCCGCCCGCGCAGCCTCATTCCCCCAGGCAGCTCGAACGCGGGCAGGCTGCTCGGCTCGCCCCGCTCATCGCCCTCGCCGATGCCGAACCCGAGCTCGAGCTCTCGCGGCTCGAGGGGGCTGTTCTGTTCGGCGGCGTGCCGCAGGTAACGGTCGAGGTCCGCAAGCAGGCGCCTTCGCACCGCCGTGCGACGCTCGGGCGCCACCGACAGCGGATGCTCCGGCTCGTTCTCCGCCAGCGCCTGTACGAGCAGCTCGCGGGCGCGCGCGAGGTTCGCTGCTGCCAGGCGTGCGGACCCCGTCTCGCGGCGCAAACCCTCGAGCGTGTCCTTCAGCGCTGCGTGGGCCAGCCCACCGCGCGCGAGCGGCTCCGGCTCGGGATCGAAGGACCCAGGGATCAGCATCCGCTCGACGAACCAGGCCACCGGGCAGCCGACCCACCTTTCGATCGATGACGCCGACCACACGTGCTCGCGCAGCCGCGCCAGCAGCCGCGCGTCGCGCAGCGGCTCGCCCGTGCCGCCGGACGCCTGCTCGGGCGCGGCGCGAGCGGGCATGCCGTCAACGGCCCCGAGCGGCCTGCGCGCTGCGCCCTCGGCGAGGCTCTCGGCGAACAGGTCGCACACGTCGTCGACGAACAGCGACCTCGACGTTGCCTCGCCGTCGTCGTTGGCCACGTGCCAGCTGAGGATCAGCTGCTCCTCCGGGCGAGAGAGCGCGGCGTAGAGCAGATAACGCTCGGCGGCCAGCGCGTCCTGGGGCTGCTCGAGCGTCAGTCCCGAGACCTCCGCCAGCCGCCGCCGCTCCTCCTCGGCCAGGAACGGCCGTGGGCGGGCACGGGCCGGGAACGCTCCCTCCTGCAGGCCGCACACGAACAGCGCCCGCACCCGCCGGGCCCTCAGCGACAGCGGGTCGAGGACCGCAACGGCTCCGGACGCCCGACCCTCGTCGCTGTCGATCTCGACGCGCTCGAGCGCACGCGCCAGCTCCGCGGCCGAGCCGGGCGCCAGCTCGGACGCGATCCGCGCGAGCTCGCGAAGCTCGCCCAGCGCGCGCCGGCCGACGGCGAGCGCGCTCGCCTCATCGCGCTCCTCGGGCGCGAGCACGTGGGCGAGCGAGCGCCTGGGTGCACAGAACAGCCGGTAGAGCTCAGCGGCCGCGCGGTCGAACAGGCTCGCCGCGCCCCGCTCCTGCGCGTCGGCGAGGCGATCGATCGTCTCGAGCGGCCAGTTGCTCTGCTCCCACAGCTCTCTCGCCCGGACGGCGCTGAGCGCCCCCGCGCGCCTGGCCCTGACCTCGAGCCTGTCGGCGAGGGCGGCGTGGTCGAGCAGGCCGGGGGCGCGGAGCCACGCCAGCAGGTCCCCGAGCTCGCCGGCCGGCGCGCCGTCGCGGGCGGGCACGCAACGGAGCAGGCCCACGAGCGCGCGGCCGATCGCCGTATCGCCGAGTCGGCGACGGCGATGCAGGGTGAAGGGGATCTCGGCCGCCGCGAAGACCTCCTCGAGCAGGTCCACCGACGTGCCCGCCGGCCGCACCAGCACGGCGATCTCCTCGGGAGCCATGCCGCCATGCAGCAGGCGGGCGATGTCTCCCGCGACGAGCTCGAGCTCGGCGCGCTCACCGCCTCCCTCGAGCAGGCGCACGGCGCTCCCCGGGTCGACCCTGTATGCGCCGGGCTCGAACAGCCGGCGCTCCAGGTGGCTCAGAGCGACGCGGGCTCGGGGCGCGTAATGCTCGGCGCGCGGCTCGAGCATCACATGCTCGTCGGCGAGCGGTGACAGCGTCTGGAACGTTGCCGCTCGACCTGCGAAGGCGGCGCGCCCGGGCTCGTACGCGAGCGACACGGTCACCTTCGCCCCGACCACCCTGCCGAGCGTCTCGATCGCGTCCAGCTGCAGCTCTGTGAGGTCGTCGAACCCGTAGAACAGCACCGGCATGCCGCCCCAAAGGGCGGGGCGCTGACGCAGCTCGTCCAGGGCTCTCACGGCGCGCTGCTCGGCGTCCAGGCGTCCGAGCCGATCGAGCGTTCGCCGGTACTCGGCGTACAGCGCGCCCAGCTCAGCCCGCGACGACCGAGGGCCATCGGCGGCGAGCCAGCTCGCGAGCGCGTCGGTGAACCTTGCGGGGGTGACGCGCCGAACCTGCAGCTCCGCGAGGAACTCGCCCAGCGCGCGGACGAACCCGGGAGCGACCGCCGGCAGGCCTGCCCGCGACGCCAGCGCGGCGAGCACGCGCTCGCGCGCCAGGCCCGCCAGGATCGTGTCGTCGATCCGCGCACGCCGCACCGCCTCGGCGATCAGCCCGGCGAAGCGCTCCACCCGCACTCCCATCGCAGTCTGCCCGCCGGCCAGCTCGCGCAGGTAGTGCTCGGCGTCGGCGCGGGTCGGAACGACCAGGAGCGGCTCCTCCCCGTGGGCGAGGTGCCGGCGCACGGCGTCCATCAGCACCTGTGCCTTGCCCGAGTTCGCGGGCCCTGTCACGAGCGTTATCGGCATGCCCGCCCATCCTGTCGCACCTGCCCGACGCGCTCGCGCGGCGAGCGTCCGTGCGCTGGGCTGTGGCGTTCGGTCGCTATGCCGCGCTGCGCTGCCGGACGCCCGCGGGCTCGCCGGCCGCCTGAGCTGCGCTCTGGGCCGCCGTGTCCTCCTCGGCCTCGGGCGGCTTGGCTCCCTCCTTGGCCCACAGCTCGTCGAACTCCACCCGCCATTTGCCCTCCTCGGTCTGGCCGAGGGCGAGATGTGCGCGGAAGCTGCGGCCGCTACGTCCTCGGAAGCCGGTCACGGCCCCCTCCGTGTAGCCCTTCTTGATTAGCTCACGGGCGACGGCGATCGGCAGCTGCTTGCCGGCTTTCGCCTTCCAGATCACGAAGCCGCAGCCGGGATCCTCGCGCGCCCAGCACGAGTAGCCCTTGCGGTTCTCGACGATCTCGTGCCCGCACACCGGGCACGGCCCTAGCCGCGCGCGCGGGATCCGAACGTCCTTGAGCGTCTCGTCGAGCTGCTTGACGGTCTCCTGGGCGAAGCCGGCGATGTCGCCCATGAACTTCTCGCGCGAGTCCTCGCCCCGCTCGATCTTGCCCAGGCGCTGCTCCCAGCTGCCGGTCAGCCCCGGCGAGGTGAGCGCGTGCTCGTTGAGCAGCCTGATCACGTTCAGCCCCTTCTCGGTGGCCACCAGTGCGCGGCCGTCGCGCTCCACGTAGCCGACGGCGATCAGCCGCTCGATGATCGCCGAGCGCGTCGCCGGAGTGCCGATGCCCGAGTCCTTCATCGCCTCGCGCAGCTCTTCGTCGTCGACGAGCTTGCCCGCCGTCTCCATCGCCCCGAGCAGGGACGCGTCGCTGTAGCGTCGCGGCGGTTTGGTTTCCTTGCGCGCGCTGTCGACCTGGAGCGTCTGCACGTCCTCGCCCTCCAGCAATCGCGGCAGCTGCTGATCGGCGACCTCGTCGTCCTCGCCGTCGCCCTTCGCGTCGGCGGTCGGCGAGGACCCGGTCGCCACCTCGTCGTAGACGCCGCGCCAGCCGGGCACCAGCAGGAGCTTGCCGCGCGTGCGGAACACGTAGCCCCCGTCCTTCTCAGGCTCGCTGGCCGGCACGGTCGTCTCCACGCGCGTGTTCTCGAAGACGGCCTCGGGATGGAACACGGCGAGGAAGCGCCTGGCGACCATGTCGTAGACGCGTTTGTCGTCGGGGCCCATCTTGTCGAGCTGGTGCTCTGAACGGGTAGGGATGATCGCGTGGTGATCGGTGACCTTCTCGTCGTTGACGACTCGCCCGAGCGGCAGGACGTCCAGCCCGGTCACGTATTCCGCGCCCTTGCGGTACTCCGGCTGCGTGCCGACGAGCTCTGCGGTCGGCTTGATCTCCTCGACCATGTCGCTGGGCAGATAGCGCGAGTTCGTGCGCGGATAGGTCAGCGCCTTGTGCTCCTCGTATAGCCGCTGGGCGGCGCCCAGCGTCCGCTTGGCGGAGAACCCGTAGCGGTTGTTCGCCTCGCGCTGCAGGGTCGTGAGGTCGTAGAGCATCGGCGCTTTCTCGCGCTGCTCTTTCTTCTCCAGCTTGGTGATCGTCGCGATCCGGCCCTCGCACGCCTGAACGATCGCCGCCGCCTCCTCGGCGGAGGCGATGCGCGGCTTGTTCTGGGCGTGGAATCGCCCGACGTACGTGCGCTCGCCGGACGATCTCTGATCGGTCGATCTGCGATCGGTCGCGGGCTCGCCGCCGGGAAGCCCGTCCGCCGCAGCCGCGAACTTCGCGTCAACAAGCCAGTAGGGCTCGGGCTGGAAGGCCCTTATCTCCTCCTCCCGGCGCGCGATGATCGCGAGCGTCGGGGTCTGCACCCGGCCGAGCGACACCGCGCCGTCGAAGGAGCTGCGCAGGCGGATCGTCGCGGCGCGCGTGGCGTTCATGCCGACGATCCAGTCGGCCTCGGAGCGGGATCTCGCCGCCTGCTCGAGCAGCGCGAACTCCTCGGCCGGACGCAGCGAGGCGAGCGCATCCCTCATCGCGGCGGCCGTCATCGAGTTCAGCCAGAGACGTTTCACCGGCTTTTTCGCTTTCGCCTTCTCGTACAGATAGGCAAAGATCAGCTCGCCCTCGCGTCCGGCGTCGCACGCGTTGACGACCTCCTCGATGTCCTCGCGTGCCAGCTGCTTGGAGACCACGCTCATCTGCTTGCGCGAGCGCTCGTCGCGCACGACCAGCTTGAACCGCTCGGGCACAATCGGCAGATCGGCCATCCGCCAGCTCTTGTACTTGGGGTCGTACGCGTCCGGCTCGGCGAGCTGCACGAGGTGGCCCACCGCCCACGTGATCACATGCTCCGGGCCCTCGAGGTAGCCCTCGTGCTTCTGAAAAGGTCCCGGTAGGACGCGCGCGAGGTCCTGCCCCACGGAGGGCTTCTCGGCGATGACGAGCGTCTTTGACATCGCGGTCAGCGTAGCGGGTGCCATCTCGGCGGCCACGACACCCGCTGTCCTCGGGAAGCTCCTGGGACGGCGCTTCGCCGCCCGCCCCTGGAGTAGCCCGGTGGTCGGGGTCACCGACCCCCTAGCCCGCGCAGGGGCCCGTGCTCACCCCGCCGCCACCGGTGGCCCGCGCGCGGGCCGCGGCCAGCACCGAGGAGACGGTTTCGTTGGCGACCCCATAGCCCCCGGAGGGACCGCCCCCCACCGTGGCCGCAAAGACCGTCGTGAGTACGTTGCCGTTTTCATCGACGAGCGGCCCGCCGCTGTTTCCTGGCTGCACGAGGCCCCTCAGCGGTGTGAGCAGTCTCGATACGGGCCCCTGGCCGTAGGCGTTCTGCGTGAGCACCGACTGCGTGCGCCCGATCCGCCCGGCGCGGACTGCCAACGGGCCGTTCTCGGGATAGCCCAGAATCGCGCCGGAGCGGCCCGCTGGGGGGTTCGACACCAGCCGCAGCGATGGCAGGCCCAGTTCGGGCACACGCAGCACGGCGACGTCGTCGGTCGGATCGAACGCGACCGGTTGCGCGGGCAGGCTCGGAGCATGCCCTCCGGGCTCCACCGTGGTGTCCTGCTCGCCGGCGACGACATGAGCGTTCGTGACGACGAGTTCGGGAGCCGCAACCCAACCCGAGCCCTCGATCGCGAGGCCGCAGGCCGTGCCGAGCACGCGGACCACGCTGCGCGCGGCCGCCCGTACTCCGGGCACGTGCGCGATCCGCGGTTCGGGGGCCGCGACGTTCGGCGACGGGCCGGTGATCGATGGCAACGGATCCAGTCGCGAGAGGGCGTTCAGGATCGGGCCCGACGGTGGCAGCAGTTCGTTGAGCTTGCTGAGGATCGCCGAGCGCTGGATGTCCGCCCGCAGCTGCCCCTGGCCGGGCGTCTGGGCTGCGACCGCCGCGACGATCCATACGATGCCCAGGGCGAGTGCCGCCCCGAGGGCGGCGCCCAGCACGCCGTCCAGCAGTCCCACGCCGGGTAGCACGATCGTGCGACGGAGCATGAACCCGAGACCCTCCAGGCCACTCGCCAGCATCGCGCCGCCGACCAGCGCGCCGATCAGGCCGAACGCCGGCGCGTA